>ERZ827488.2916-NODE-2916-length-15120-cov-9.877663_pt1 | contig 15120 bp, 13 predicted proteins | sample MGYA00519771_ERZ827488 | MGnify/ENA primary metagenome ERZ827488 (study PRJEB31778, sample SAMEA3449323) | human gut metagenome | biome: human gut; feature: human-associated habitat; material: faeces | place: United Kingdom | collected 2010/2012 ...
TGCCAGCGGCTATCCGGGCATGAAGATCATGCAGTTTGCCTTTGACAGCCGGGAATCCGGCAATTACCTGCCCCACACCTACCACCGCAACAGCGTGGTGTACACCGGCACCCACGACAATGTGACCGCCGAAGGCTGGCGTACCAACGCCAGTGCCGAGGATGTGGCCTATGCCTGCCGCTACCTGCGCTGCCAGCCGGAAGAGCTGACCGAGGCCATGATCTGTGCCTGCCTTGCCAGTGTATCGGATACCGCTGTGATCCCTCTGGCGGACTGGCTGCATCTGGGCAGTGAGGCCCGCATCAACACTCCCAGCACCCAAGGCTCCAACTGGCAGTGGCGGCTCACCTGTCCCTTGCCGGAAGCACTGGCCGGGCACATTGCGCAGCTGACTGTGCTCTACGAACGGGCACAGTAATTCCCCGATCATTTTCTCCCCATAAAAGCGTCTGCACCCGGAATCTGCAGGCGCTTTTGCTTTTTCTACAGAACATTTTTTCAGGACCAGATTATGGACATATTGCGCATTTTTGGGCTGACATCCGTGATTTTGCCGCCTTTCTGTAACAGTTTATTCACAAATGTATCATGATTTTGCGCATCTCTGCTCTTGTTATTTGGACACAGTTATGTTACAATTCAGATAGTATTATTGTCTGCCTTTGTGCAGATTCCACTACGGAAAGGAGTTCTTCCACCATGGATCATCCCAATCAGAATACCATGCTTTTACCGGCTTCCTATGCCGTTATCTCCGAAGAAGAAATGACCTATCTGGATGGCGGTCAGTCCATCTACCTTGGCTCAGCCTTTAATCACGATATTTATTTCAACACCGATCAGTTTGCTACATTCTGCCAGAATGCAGCGATCAACCTGTTCGTGCTGATGAGCAACTATTCCTTCCGGTACATCGCAGGCCGTGTGCAGTCCGGTCTGTCGAATGGTCTGAGCCTGTCCGGCACCTTCTATCACACCTGGGATAAGATGAACACCTGGAGCCGTATCGCTTCTGTGGGCGTTGCCGGTCTGGCCGGTGTCTATGTCTATTCGCAGGTCATGAACGTCATTCGTACCGTTACAAGCATCTACGATCAGATCGTGAACCCCATGCCGAGCTTTGATGCCGCTCAGGCCGAGGGAACCGCTGCAGCCTGAGTTTGATTCCATTCCCGGAACGATCTTGTCAGAAAGGAGCTTTCTCCATGAAAAACCTTCAGATGCCGCATTCATACATTTCTGTTTCCGAAGAAGAGCTGCGCAGTATTTCCGGCGGCGGGCCGCTGGGCGATGCGCTGGATCTTTTCTTCAGCAATCTGCGTCTGGACGATCTTTTCTTTAGCGGCGGATTGATCTCACTTTCTTTCACCTTTGTGCCCATGCTGCTGTTCAATGTGGTAAAGACAGGCTTCAACTTCGTGGTGAGCGCCTACGATACCATCGCAGACCTGTTCCATTTTTCCCACGAGGAGCGGGACATGGTGCAGTATATCTCGGATCAGCAGCGCCGGGAAGAAGAGAAAGAGCAGGCTCAGTCCGCTCCCGGCCCGAAACCGGTTTTCTGAACCTTCCCAGCAGTATAAAGCATAGCAAAAAACGCATCTGCAAAATCTTGCAGATGCGTTTTTGTTTTCAGATCACTTTCACTGCCCCCTGCTCCCGCAGACGCAGAATGTAGCAGCTGCCCTTGCCGAATACCCGCTCGATCTCGCTGTGATAGCGTTCCAGCAGGCTCTGGGGAACATACGCCTGAATGGTGCCTGCAAAGCCGCCGCCCTGCATCCGCCAGGCTCCCGTGCTGCCCTGCAGGATACTCTGGCTCAGCGCCAGTGCCACCGAAAGCCCCTGATGCCGCACATCGGTGCTGCAGTAGACATTCTGGCATAGCGCAAAGGATGCGCGTCCGCTTTCCAGCACCAGCGCTGCAAAGACAGCAAACTGCCCGGCCTGCAGCGCGTCCCTCTGGGCAAGGGTGCGAGCGTTCTCTTCAAAATAGTGGATGGCGCGCAGCACCGCGCGGTCGCCGCAGGCTTTGCGCAGCGCAGGCAGTGCTGCCCAGAATGCGCTCTCCGTCACCTGTCCCAGCACCTTTTTGCCAAGAAACGCTGCGATCTGCTCCATCTCCTGCCGGATGGCTGCAAACTCACCGGTCAATTCGCTGTGGCTGCCGCGCGTATCGGTAACGCACAGGCTCATGCCCGGCGGCAGCAGGCCGTCGGCGTGGATCTTTTCCAGAACCGGCTGCTGGGGATCTGCAAAATCCGCAAAGATAATGCCGCCCACTGCGCTGGTCAGCTGATCCAGCAGGCCGCTGGGCTTGCCAAAATAGGCATTCTCCGCATACTGACAGATCTTTGCCAGCTCCGCCGGGGCCAGACCGCAGCCATATTCTCCGTTCCAGATGGCAGCCATGCCCATTTCAAAGGCAGCAGAGCTGGAAAGGCCGCTGCCGCGCAGCACATCACTGGCCGTGTATGCATCAAAGCCGCCCACCGCTTTGCCTGCCGCGCGGAAGCCCTCGGCAATGCCGCGGATCAGGCTGGCCGAGTGGGTGCTCTCCCCTTCCTGCGGCCCCTCCACGGTCAGGTCGATCACATCCAGCTTGTTGAACCCGCGGGATTTGACCCGCACGTAGCCGTCTGTATTGTGCGCAGCCACGGCCACAAGATCCAGCGTGACAGCCGCCGCAAGGCCATAACCGTGCTGGTGGTCGGTGTGGTTACCGCCCAGCTCTGCGCGGCCCGGTGCCGAATAAACCTGCACCTGCCTGCCCGGCCCAAAGTATAGCTCAAACTGTTCCAGCGCAGCACAGTAGCGTGCCCGCTGCCGACAGATCTCCTGCGCCGCATCGCCATACAGTGCCCGGAGCTTATCGTCCCATTTGCCCGCCGCGATTTCATTTCGGAGCTGCGCACTGTTTGCCATAACGATTCCTCCCTCAATATGCTGCTTTGGGATAGATGGGTATGTTACGTCTATTGTAATGCATCCAACCGCTTTTTTCAATTTCCAACGCTGAAAAAACGCGAATTTTGGCACCCAGTTCAAAGAATAAGATGTACTTTTGTTGAATTTGCGGGCAGATGTGTGGTATACTATACCAAAGATCGGGCACAAAGCTGCCCGCAACGTGACAGAGCGGAGGAAACGCGGCTATGGCAGATGTATATAAGCAATCCTTCAAACAAAATTATACCAATAATATTGAGCTTTCCATCTTCAATTGCGGCATCGAACGCTGTGCTCCGGGCCAAACATGGGGGCCGGGTATCCGCGATCATTACCTGATCCATCTGGTACTTTCCGGCAAGGGCGTGTTCGAGGTGGGCGGACGCACCTGGGAAGTGAGCCAGGGCCAGCTGTTTTTTGCCCGGCCAAGCCAGCTGATCCGGTATACTGCCGATGAGCAGCAGCCTTGGGAGTACAGCTGGGTAGGCTTCAACGGTGCGTGTGCCCACAAACTGGCCGCGCAGCTCCCCTTCACCGACGACTCGCCGGTGCATCACACCCACGACCCCGATGGGATGCGTGCCGCTCTGGCCAACATTTATTCCTCCCGCGGGCTGCAGCCGCAGGATGAAGCCGCCATGGTGGGCTACCTTTATCTCTTCATCGCTTCTCTGATGAAGGAGACCAGCGCTGGCAAACCGCACACGGCTTCCTCTTCCAGCCAGTATGTGCTCAACGCCATCAAGTACATCCAGTTCAATTATTCACACGATATTTCCATTGATGATGTGGCAAAAAGCGTAGGTGTCTCCCGCAGTCACCTGTACCGCGTGTTCATGCTGAACGTAGGCAAAAGCCCCATCGATTATCTTACCGAATACCGCATCAACGAAGCCTGCAAGCTGCTGCGCGCAGGCAACCTTTCCATTGCCGAGGTCGCGGTGTCGGTAGGCTTCTTTGACCAGTTCTATTTCTCGCGGGTATTCAAGCGCGCCAAGGGCGTGCCGCCCAGCAAGTATTTTGCGGCGCAGGCTGATGCTCCCGCCGACGGCCCCGACCACCAGTAAAGGAGACCCTTCATGCCCTTACAGAAAAATCAAGTTCTCACCCTGCGCGTAGAGCGTCTTTCCAGCGATGGCAGCGGCGTAGCACACAGCCCAGACGGTGAGACCGTGTTTATTCCCGGTGCCGCCCCCGGCGACGAAGCCCGGGTGCGCATCGTGAAGGACTGCAAGCGCTACGCCTTCGGTATTCTGGACGAGGTGCTCACTCCTTCGCCGGACCGTATCCCGGTGGATTGTGCCGTGGCAGGCCCCTGCGGCGGCTGCAGCCTGCGGCATCTGGACTATGCTGCCGAGCTGCGCGCCAAGCAGGAGAATGTTGCAGACGCCTTTGCCCGCATCGGAGGATTGGATGTGCCTGTGCTGCCCATTGTGGGTTCGCCGGAAGTGAACCGCTACCGCAATAAGGTGCAGTTCCCGGTGGGCGTGGACAAAAGCGGTAAGCCCTGTATCGGCTTCTACGCCGGGCGCACCCACCGCATCGTCCCCTGCCCGGACTGCCGCCTGCAGCCCGGTGTGCTGAATGAGATCGGCAACGCATTGTGCGCTTTTTTTGCAGAAAAGGGCATCCAGCCGTACAGCGAGGAGACCGGCAGGGGCCTTGTGCGTCATATCTTTCTGCGGCGCGGCGCTCACAGTGGCCAGATCATGGTCTGCCTTGTCTGCACCCGTGCCAAGCTGCCCTCCGCTGAAGAGCTTTGCACCCGGCTGAAAGCTCAATTTGCAGAGATCACCACGATCCTGCTGAACGTAAATGCTAAAAACACCAACGTGATCCTTGGCACCGAGACCCACACTCTGTACGGCCCGGGCTATATTGAGGACACCCTGTGCGGTGTTCCGGTGCAGCTTGGCCCGCTTTCCTTCTATCAGGTCAATACCCTTGCTGCCGAGCAGCTTTACGGCATTGCCGCCCAGTATGCTCAGCTTACCCCGGACGACCTGCTGCTGGACCTCTACTGCGGCATGGGCACCATTGGTCTTTCCATGGCAGCGCACTGCCGTGAGCTGATCGGTGTGGAGATCGTACCGGAAGCCATTGAAAGTGCCAAGGCTAACGCTGCCCGCATGGGTGCAGATGTGGCCGCAAAGAGCCGATTTTTCTGCGCAGATGCCGGTCAGGCCGCCACCCGCCTTGCTGCTGAGGGCCTTCACCCGGACATCGTAATGCTGGACCCTCCCCGCAAGGGCTGCGACGAAGCCACCCTTTCCGCTGTCGTGCGCATGTCTCCCCGCCGGGTGGTCTACGTCAGCTGCAACCCCGCCACCGCCGCAAGAGATGCTGCATGGCTGGAACAAAATGGATATCACGCAGAGAAGGTGCAGCCGGTGGATCTGTTTCCAAGAACACGGCATTGCGAATGTGTGCTGAGCCTTTCCAAGGTGTGAGGTTTGAAAAAATGGCTATTCCAAAATATAATGAACTTTACTCGCTGTTTCTCTTTGCAATTCAGGACGGTGCCCCGCATTCTTCAAAAGATGTAAAGAAAATCATCTCTCAAAAACTCCAATTAACCACAGAAGAACTTGCCGAGCGGCTTCCAAGCCAACGCCAGCCAACCTTTGATAATCGCGTCAACTGGGCAAAAACTTATCTAAAAAAGGCAGGTTTGATTGATTCTCCACGACGCGGCATCTATATTATTACAAAAGAAGGCCTGAACCTATTAGCAAGTGGTGTTCAAATTACAAATGATCTTCTCAAGAACAGGTATCCTGCCTTCTCTGCATTTGTAAGTGGAGCTTCTATAGCAACTCCTTCTGCTTTGGACGGAACACCTTCTTCAACTGTGTCAGATACTCCGCAGGAAACTCTGGAGCGCACTTATTCCCTTATCAACGAGCAGCTTGCAGATGATTTACTTTCCGAGGTTATGCAGCAGTCTCCGGCATTCTTTGAACAGTTGGTTGTTGATTTAATGAAAGCCATGGATTATGGCGATGGTTTTGTTACAAAGTACAGCGGAGACGGCGGTGTTGACGGCATCATTCATGAGGACAAACTCGGATTTAACTTGATTTATATTCAGGCAAAACGCTGGGATCCCAGCACTACGATTGGGAAACCGGAATTACAAAAATTTGCTGGAGCTATGATGGGACCGCCGAAGATTGAGAAAGGGCTATTCATTACAACAGCCAAATTTTCTCAAGGTGCTAAAGATTTTGCCAATGCACAGCATATCATTCTTGTAGACGGGCAAAAACTGACCACTTTGATGATCGAATACAGTATTGGTGTATCCGTTGAGAAGACCTATTATATCAAACGTATTGACAGCGATTATTTCCCCGATTGACAAAAAAGATTGATGATTGTGCCTTGCTCTTGAATTGGTAAACATACATAAAAAGCGCCCGTCCCGGTTTTTCCCGGGACAGGCGCTTTGCATTTTAACCTTGTAATTTATCAGGACAGAATCATGCGGTCATTTGCAAACTCGCCGCCGCTGGCGATCTGGAACTTTGCCAGCAGGTCGGAGACGTGCAGGTTCTTCTTTTCCTCACCGGAAACATCATAGATGATATGGCCTTCGTACATCATGATCAGGCGGTTGCCATACTTAATGGCATCCTTCATGTTGTGGGTGATCATCATGGTGGTCAGATGGTTTTCCTCCACGATCTTAGCGGAGAGGGTCAGCACCTTGAGCGCGGTCTTGGGGTCCAGTGCTGCCGTGTGCTCGTCCAGCAGCAGGAGCTTCGGCTTATTCATGGTAGCCATGAGCAGGGTCAGCGCCTGTCGCTGACCGCCGGAAAGCAGGCCCACACGGGCGGTCAGCCGGTCCTCCAGGCCCAGGTCCAGCGTCTTGAGCAGCTCACGGTACTGTTCCCGCTCGGCCTTGGTGATGCCGATGCGCAGGGTGCGCCGCTTGCCGCGCCGGGCAGCCAGCGCCAGGTTCTCTTCGATCTGCATCGTGGCGGCGGTGCCGGTCATGGGGTCCTGGAACACGCGGCCGATGTAGGCAGCGCGCTGATGCTCGCTCAGGCGGGTGACGTCCACGCCGTCAATGAGGATCTTGCCCTCGTCCACCGGCCACACACCGGCCACAGCGTTCAGCATCGTGGACTTGCCCGCGCCGTTGCCGCCGATAACCGTGACAAAGTCACCTTCGTTCAGCTTCAGGTTCAGGCCATTCAGCGCCGTTTTCTGGTTGACCGTGCCTGCGTTAAAGGTTTTGGAAACATTCTGGATCTCAAGCATTTTTTGCATCCTCCTTCTGTGCCTTTTTGACCGGCTTCGAGAAGTATTTGCTCTTCCAGTACGGCACGGCCAGGAACACGGCCACCACAGAAGCGCTGAGCAGCTTGAGCAGGTTTGCGTCAAAGCCAAGGGTCAGCACCAACTGGATGACAACATAGTAGATGATGGCACCGATGGAGACCGACACCAGCTTGAGGGCAAAGTTGTGGAAAATGCGGCCAAATACAGCTTCGCCAATGATGACGGCGGCCAGACCGATGACGATGGCACCGCGGCCCATGCCCACATCCGCAAAGCCCTGATACTGGCTCAGCAGAGCACCGGACAGGGCCACCAGTGCGTTGGACACGGCCAGACCCAGCACGATGTTGAAGTTGGTGTTGATGCCCTGTGCACGGGACATGGCGGGGTTGGAACCGGTGGCACGGATGGCACAGCCCAGCTCGGTGCCGAAGAACCAGTACAGCACACCGATGACCACCGCCGTAACCAGAATGATCATGATGATGGGGTTGTGCAGGGCAAATTCCTTGACCCAGCGCAGGGAGATGAGCAGGCCGTACTTGTCCACGTTGATGGACTGGTTGGCCTTGCCCATGATCTTCAGGTTGATGGAGTAGAGGGCCAGCTGGGTCAGAATACCAGCCAGAATGGCCGGGATGCCCATAAAGGTGTGGAGCAGACCGGTGACAAGGCCGGTGGCCAGACCGGCCAGCAGGGCGATGAAAAGCGCTGCCCAGACGTTCATGCCGGAGAGCAGGCACATAACGCAGACCGCGCCGCCGGTGCCAAAGGAACCGTCTACGGTCAGGTCAGCCACATCCAGGATGCGGTAGGTCAGGTACACACCAATGGCCATGATGCCCCAAATGAGGCCCTGCGCACAGGCACCGGGCAAGGCACCGGGCAGGTTGGCAAGTCTTGCAAGAATATCCAAAACGTTTTCCTCCTGTAACTACACTTTTTTCTGATACGGGAAAGCGGAGAAGAGTAAAAATTCACTCTTCTCCGCTATTTTCTATTGTAACTCCCTCAGTCTCGCATTCACGAGACAGCTCCCTCTGGGAGGGAGCCTTTTATTACTCCTCGATGGCCTCGTAACCCTCGGGAACGGTCATGCCCAGGTCATCGCAGATGGTCTTGTTGTACTTCTTGGTCACGTTGGTGTATTCAACGGGCATGGTGGAGATATCGGCCTCACCGGTCAGGACCTTCGCAGCCATCTCACCGGTGGTGTAGCCCAGATCGTAGTAGCTGATGGACAGGGTCGCCACGCCGCAGCCGGAGCAGATGCCCTCCTCACCGGCGAACACGGGCTTCTTGGCCGGGCGGCAGATGCCGTCGATGATGCCGGTGTTGGCAGCGCAGGTGTTGTCGGTGGGGACATACACTGCGTCATTCTCGTCGGCAGCCTTCTGGCAGACAGAGGCCAGATCGTTGGAATCAGAGAAAGCGTACTGGGTAGCGGTAACGCCCTTGGCCTCAAGGTACTTCTGGACCTCGTCCACCTGATACTGGCTGTTTGCCTCGGCAGAGCAGTAGAGCAGGCCCACCTTGGTGGCCTCAGGCAGCCACTCGGTGATCATATCCGCCTGCTGATCCAGCGGAGCCAGATCAGAGGTGCCGGAGACATTGCCGCCCACGGTGCCATCGAAATCGGTCAGGCCCAGAGCAACACCGTACTCGGTGACGGAGGTGCCCAGAATGGGGACGCTGTCGGTGGCAGCCTGTGCGGCCTGCAGGGCGGGGGTAGCGTTTGCCATGATCAGGTCAACGCCTGCGGAAACAAAGCCGTTGGCGATGGTGGCGCAGGTTGCGGAATCGTTCTGGGCGTTCTGGAAGTCAAAGGTGACATTCTCGCCGAACTGTGCGGTCAGAGCATCCTCAAAGCCCTGGGTGGCGGCATCCAGAGCGGCGTGCTCCACCAGCTGGCAGATGCCAACGGTATACTTCTGGCCGTCAGCCGCTGCGGAAGAGGCCGCAGCAGAGGAAGCGGTAGAAGAAGCAGCCGTGGAGCTGGAGGAACCGCCGCAGGCAGTCAGGGCAGCAGCTGCGCCGCAGACAGCGGCGGCAGACAGGAACGAACGACGAGAAATTTTACGCATGATATTACTCCCTCAATTCTACTTTCGCGGCAACAGGACACCGCATGAAAGTCAGTATTCAAGCGGCCTGTCGCATCGCGCTGCCGCTTTACACTCGTGAAGTATATCACACTTTCCGCTCCAAAACAACCGGGGAACAGCCCGAATTATCAATCAAAGTAATTTTATCTATCACTTTTTTCGATTGTTTTGTGCCGCATCTGCATTCCTTCGAGCTTTTTCAGTTCACCGTCCAGCCAGAGCAGATTTTCTTCCAGCTGGGGGCGGTACGCTTTTGCAAAGTCGTACCGGTAATACAGCGCCTGCCACAGCTTTTCCTGCATCCGCCGGGCAAACACCGGCTCAAACAGAGCCTCCAGCCGCTCCACGGTATCCTCCAACTCCATGCACACCTGCGCCCAGCGCACATCGGTGGCCTCCCGGGCGGGCACATCATAACGGGCCAGATAATCCCCCACCCTTGCCGCAATGACCTGCCCGCCGCACTGGGTGGGCTGCAAAAAGTAAGATACCTGACCGTCCTTCGTGATCTCCTGCGCCAGCGGGTAAAGGGCGCAGACCAGCGGCTCGGCATCGTGGATGGCGCAGTGGTTCCCGGTGAGGAAGGGGCAGTTGCCGCGCTCCTCCTTCAGCGGGGCCAGCCGCAGCACCGGCAGGCGGCTGACCCGCCCGATGCTTCCCCGGCAGAACGCCCGGGCCACGGTGCGGGGCGGCAGGCGCAGGCGGGCCGCAATGCGCCACAGGTCAAAGCCCGACAGCACGATATCCTCCCGCCCCCGGCAGCAGCCGCCGCAGCCCGCGCAGGCAAACGAAAACGCCTCGTCCCGGGCAAGCAGGGGCGCGGTGCGGGTAAAATCGGTGCGGCCGCAGAGATCGACCTGTGAATCCTTGAGCATGATGGTTCTCCTGTTCTGTGAATGGTTTTGTTCCATTGTACCACAAAGCCGGGCACAGAAAAAGGGAGCGCATCCGCTCCCCTGTTCAGGACCCCCGGCTCACACGGCGGTAGACCGTTACGGCATCCTCGATGTGGTAGGGCGCGGTGCTGTGGTCTCCCCCTGCCCCGGCCGTGACCAGAATGTATTCCCTGCCCTTCACCTCGGCCAGACTGGCAAGGCAGAGCCCTGCCTCCCCGGTGTAACCGGTCTTACCACCCAGGATCCGGCCACTGTGCAGCTCTGTGCCGTCCAACTGGCTCAGCAGGGTGCTGTGCATCGTGAACCCCTGCGGGTGGCAGTTGGTGGCCGGAACGGTATACCGCTCCGTGGTAAACAGCTTGCGGAAGGTCTCGTTCTGCAGGGCTGCTTCTGTCAGCCGGGCCATATCCCGCACGGTGGAAACATGTTCTGGGTCGTGCAGGCCGGTGGGGTTGCAGAAATGTGTGCCGGTCATCCCCAGCTCTGCCGCTTTCTGGTTCATCCGGACCGCAAAAGCTTCCTCGCTGCCGCTCACCTCCCGGGCCAGCGCTTCGCAGCACTCGGCCCCCGAGGGCAGCATGGCCCCGTACAGCAGATCCCGCACCGTGGCCGTTTCCCCGGGCTGAAACCCCGCCAGCGAGGCATTCTGGGCCTGCAGAGCCGGAAAGATCTCCTCAGGCAGGGTCACGGGCGTGTCGAGGTCCGGGTTTGCTTCTATGGCCAGCAACGCCGTCATCATCTTGGTCATGGAAGCCGGATAGATCGTGCTGTCGGCATCCTTTTCGGCCAGCACCTCTCCGCTGTCGGCCCGCAGTAAAATGGCATGGGGACTGTTCAGCCCATCCAGCGTGACCCGCCGGGGCCACAGCAGCAGAAGCAGGGTCGCCAGCACCAGCAGCCAGAACAGCCGCCGGAAGGCTCTGCGCCGGTGCTTCCGGCGGCGCGGTGAAGTTTTCATTCTCGTTTTCATCCTTTTTTGCAAAATCAAAAGCGCTTTCATCCCCTAATACGGGACGAGAGCGCCTTTTTCTGCAAAAAGTGGGGCCGTCCCACAAAAATTTGTGCAGCGGCCCCAAGTCAGTTTAATATTTTACCTTTTTACGTCATCTACAAGAACGTGTTCAGTGCTGTGCCTTATGGAACATGCTCTTGCGCTTACGCTCCAGCAGATAACCGGCAGCCAGCAGAACACCGCCTGCACGCACCAGAACATCTGCCATCCAGTTGGTGGTACCGGTCTGGATCAGCTTGCCGCTCTCCGGGCGGGCATCCTGTACCGGCGGGTTCACGGGGGTCTCCGGGGCGGGCGTGGTCTTAGCAACTGCCTGCTCCACGGCGGGAGTGGTGGGCCGTGCATCCTGCACTGCCGGGGTGGTCGGCGTAGTGGGAGCCGGAGCCGGAGGAGTAGGATCGGAGTCCTCGGGCGTTTCCGGTTTCGGGTTCGTGGGGATCACAGGGTCGGTCACTTCCCGCAGAGCGCCGTAAATGGTCACGGTGTACTGTGCGGAGTCAGTGCCGTCGATGTTCTCGCCGGTGACCTTCACGTTGGAATCCGGGCCAAAAGCATCCAGAACACCCGCTGCTGCGGTGGTGTTGGGGTTGTTCTGGCTCTCATAGCCCCAGACGATGGTATAGGTCTTGCCCTCATACTCGTACTCGGTGCCATAGACCATATCATAAGCGCTGGGAGCACCCTCTGCCTGTTTTTCCGTAGTTGCCCCAGATGAGCTTGGTTTTGCCCTCTGCATCGGTGGTCTTGGTGAAGTTCAGGCTCTTACCGTTCACCACCATATCCCGCAGAATAACGACCTGATCGCCATTCTCAGCGGTCTGGTAGGCAGTGTCGAAATTGTATCCGGCCCGCTTCAGCTCTTCCAGCGCCTTGCCGATGATCTCCGGGTCGTGGGAACCGTCCACATCCAGCATATAGTTCAGTGCGGCGGCGGGCACCCACACGGAGAGATACTGCTTCCCGGTCTCCTTGTTCAGGTCAGAAAGGTAGGTATAGGTCTGGCCTTTATAGGAAAGGGCATCGAAGTTTGCGTGGGTATCATCCTTGGTCAGCAGGAAGTTGGTCAGCTTGTCGCCCTGATCGTTCACCGGCCACAGGGTGTTGTCGGCCTTGTAGTCATAGGTCAGCGTGCCGCCGGTAACAATGAGTTTTTGGCCCACAGTTGGTATCTTTTTTATCGAGGGGTTAAGGGTAATCGTTGTTGCTTCCACATGGGAATTGTTTTTGATGTGGATGGTGCTGTTATCACCGTAAGCAAACAGTCCTGCCTTGTCGTATTTTCCCCTCACAAGAACAGTACCATTATCCACGACCAGTTTAGCATTCTTGCCCAGACCAACTGCCGTATAGGAATTCTCCATATCGGAAATTAGCTGTCCATTGTCATCAACCAGAATTTCATGTCCCCGGGCAGAGGTTGCCTGAATCCCCCAGTTACCCCGCGTACCGCCTGTTAGATGATATCGGCTGTTTCCGGTCACATGCAGTTTCAGGCCCTTACCATCACTGCCGCCCAGAGCATACATTGCCTGATGGGTGTTCTTGGAGGTCACAACGCTGTTGTTTGCGATTTCAACCTTCTGGAAACCGGCGTAAATTCCACGGTTTGCATCGATATCCACCGTGCTGTCGTTCACCGTCAGATTGCCGGTCCCGCCACGCTCATTATAAATGCCCCAGGTTCCCGCATCCGGGTTTTCAGAAGTAACTTTGATTTCGGCCTCTGTGCCATTTTTAAAGGTGATATTACTGTCACCGTGGGCGGCAATGCCATAGCCTGCGGCATTCGGGGTTTCCGGGGTAATATTGATATCGACTTCTGCATTGTCGAACGTGATATCCCCGGCAGATTTGAGTGCATTTCCCTCTTTATCTTTTCCGGCACCTTCATAGTCAATGCCGAAGCTGCTGCCAGCAATATTCAGCGCGCTATCCTCCACAGTCAGGCTTGCAGCCGAACCTTGGTGGCCGTAAATACCGGTTGTAGCATCACTGATCTCCAGCGTACTGCCACCCTCGACTGTGATATCATCCCAGCTGGCAATGCCAATACCGGTATGTGACGCTTGCTTTGCATTGTCTTCCACACCGTCTATCGTTAGGGAAGAGCCGTCGGAGATGGTCAAATCACCATGCTGGGTCACACCACGGCCAGCCTGCGTAGAACCAGAGGTTTTTTTTCCTCAATGGTCACGTTCGCCCCGTCTGTGATTTCCACGTCCGAGCCATCTGCCATTACCAGACCGCCTGTGGTATCACTGATGGTCAGCGAACCGCCCGCGGGGCTTTCCGTTTCTTCTGTGTCTGTTTCCGCAGTTTCGGTCTTTTCTACACCGCCGCTGATGGTCAGCTTGGTATTTGCACCCTCACTGGCATCCGAGCTGTCACTTGCGCCTTCGCCGCCCACACGGATGCCCTCAATATTGACGTTATCCTTAGAGATATCGTGTCCTCCGCCCTCGGTCACTTTGTCGATTGCTTCAGAACCATCAATAGTATTATCCCCTTTAAGGGTGATATCCACGTCGGAATTATCCCGTGCGTTGATGCCCGCTGTGGCATTTTCCGTCAGATTGATTTTGGTATTATCCAGCGTCAGGTCAACGTTGGTTTCCTTGTTATCATCATCATCTTTCAGATTCACACCGATATCAATGCCGTTGCCGCCGGTGGTCAGGTTGGAATCCTTGACTGTCAGGTCAACATCTGCACCCTCGCCCACCTTGATGATGGTTTTATCTTCTTTGGTATCTGCGGGCACTTCAGTCGGGGTGCTGGTATCCACATTCACGCGGTCAACCACGATGGTTGCACCCGTCACATCCTCTTTGACCGTGATGGTGTTTGGGGTTGTGGTCTCAGTCGTGGTGTTGTTCTCTTCGTTGTTGCCAGAAGCATCGGTGGATTGTGTGGCATTATCCGCAGGGGTGGTTTCCTCTGTGCCATTGTCGGAGTTATCAGTAGGCGGCGTGACTTCTCCCGTTGGCGCGTTGCCGTCCATGACGTAGATCGTACCATCTCCAGTTTTCTCTTGCTCCACGTTGACGTAGGTGCGGTTCTTATCGCCTTGATCCTCGCCCTGATAACTGTACGCACCCTTGCCATCCTTATCTTGGCCAACAGTTACACTGCCATCACCCAGATAATACGTCACCGCAGAAGCGCTGGGGCCAACCGCGCTCACTGCAACCGCAGTGGCCAGCGACATTGCTGCCAACTTGAATTTCTTGTTTGTCATTTTTCTTCTGCTCCTTTCCAGTTCATGCTCACATGATCGAAAAGTGGTGGTCAAACAGCAGGCCGATCCTTTGTCAACTGTTTTTTGCATTGGAACGCGTTTCTCCCAAAAGCATTTCCAACCTTATGATAGCACATTGTACGAAAAAATCAAGCAAAAATAGAAACTTTTGGCAATTTCTTTGCCGGTGAAAGAAAGTACCGTGCAAAAACAACAAACCCCTAAGGAATTTCTTCCTCAGGGGTTTTGTTTAAGTCGGCGACTACCTATTTTCACGCGCCGTTTCCAGCGAACTATCTTGGGCACGAGTGAGCTTAACTTCTGTGTTCGGAATGGGAACAGGTGGAACCTCACCGTCATCGTCACCGACCAATATGACTGGTTCAGTATAACATTTCTGTTCTACTTTGTCCAGTGTTTTTAGAAGGACGTGCCTTCAAAACTGAATAATCACTGCTCACATTTTGTCATTGACTTGAGAATTCAAGCGAATTGTGGTCAAGCCCTCGATCTATTAGTACACACTTGCTGAATGGATCGCTCCACTTACACATCGTGCCTATCAACCTCGTAGTCTACAAGGGATCTTACCTGATTGAATCAGTGGGATATCTTATCTTTGGGTCGGCTTCA
>ERZ827488.2918-NODE-2918-length-15118-cov-2.745071_pt1 | contig 15118 bp, 8 predicted proteins | sample MGYA00519771_ERZ827488 | MGnify/ENA primary metagenome ERZ827488 (study PRJEB31778, sample SAMEA3449323) | human gut metagenome | biome: human gut; feature: human-associated habitat; material: faeces | place: United Kingdom | collected 2010/2012 ...
AATGGCAACATTAAAATTAAGACAGGAATATAATGCTCTTACGGAATTAAAAACAAGACTGTCCGTTGTATCACCACAACAGAGAATTTTTGAATATGAAAAATCTCTTGAACTTTGCAAAACGAAAATACAGCATTTTGTTCAGGAAACAATAAATAAAAAGACTGCCGACATCACAAAGACAGCCGCAAAACTTGAAGGACTCAACCCCGTTAAAATTCTTTCAAGAGGTTATTCGATTGCCGAAAAAGACGGTAAGGCGGTAAATTCCGCAAAAATGCTGAAAAGTGGAGATGAATTTACACTCCGTTTTTCAGACGGTGAAATAAAGGCAAAAACAACAGGTGAGTAAAATGGCATTTACACATTTACATCTTCATACAGAATACAGTCTGCTTGACGGTGCCTGCCGTCTGAGCAGACTTGCAAAAGCCGCAAAAGAAAAAGGAATGACTGCACTCGCAATCACCGACCACGGTGTAATGTACGGTGCAGTCGATTTTTATAAGGAATGCAAAAAACAGGGTATAAAGCCGATAATCGGCTGTGAAGTGTATGTTGCACCGCAAAGCCGTTTTGACAAGACCTCATCATATGGAAAATACTATCATATGGTTCTGCTCTGCAAAAATCATACAGGCTATCAGAATCTTATCAAGCTTGTGTCAAAGGGTTTTACGGAGGGATTCTATACAAAGCCGAGAATTGATGATGAACTCCTTGCCGAGTATCATGAGGGCTTAGTCTGCCTCTCTGCCTGTCTGGCGGGTGAAATTCCTCAAAAGCTCCTTGACGGTGATTATGCCGGTGCAAAGTCAAAGGCAGAATTTTACCGTGATATATTCGGGAGTGAGAACTTTTTTATAGAGCTTCAAGACCACGGAATTGAGGAACAGAAAAGGATAATTCCAAGCCTTATAAAAATTGCCCGTGAAATCGGTGTTGACATTGTTGCAACAAACGATTGTCACTATATCGAAAAACAGGACAGCACGGTTCACAATATTCTTCTCTGTATTCAGACCAACCGAACAGTCAATGACAGCGACAGAATGGAGTTCAAAACTTCGGAATTTTATCTTAAAACAGAAGATGAAATGCGTGAGGTATTTGCAAGTTACCCCGAAGCAATCGACAATACACAGAAAATTGCCGATATGTGCAATGTGGATTTTGAATTCGGTGTACGCAAGCTTCCGAGATTTGATGTTCCTAATAATGAAGATCATCTGCATTATTTCAGAAGAAAATGCTATGAGGGGCTTTATAAACACTATGGTGAGAATCCCGACCAATCTCTGATTGACCGACTTGAATATGAAATCAACACGGTGTCGCAAATGGGTTTTGTAGATTACTACCTCATTGTAAATGACTTTGTAAGCTACGCAAAATCATGCCAAATTCCTGTCGGACCCGGCAGAGGCTCGGGTGCAGGCTCACTTTGTGCCTACTGCATAGGCATAACCGCAATCGATCCGATAAAGTACAATCTTCTTTTTGAAAGATTTCTCAATCCCGAAAGAGTCAGTATGCCCGATTTTGATGTCGATTTTTGTAAGGAACGCAGGGGAGAGGTTATCGACTATGTTGTGCGTAAATACGGCGAAGATCATGTTGCACAGATAATTTCGTTCGGTACAATGGCGGCAAGAGGTGCAATCCGAGATGTCGGAAGGGTGCTTGAAATTCCGTATGCGACAGTAGATTCTGTTGCAAAGCTTGTTCCTATGGAGCATGATATGACAATCGAGGAAGCGCTGAAACTGAGTCCCGATCTGAGAAGTCGCTGCAATAACGATCCGCAGATAAAAAAACTGCTTGATGTTGCAATGAGCATTGAGGGAATGCCCCGTCACGCAACAATGCACGCCGCAGGTGTTGTAATCACCGATAAGCCCGTCAGCGACTATGTTCCGCTGTCAAAAAATGACGATAATGTTGTAACACAGTTTACCATGACGGCACTTGAAGAACTCGGTCTTTTAAAAATGGATTTCCTCGGGCTCAGAAACTTAACTGTAATCAATGATGCAGAAAAGCAGATAAAACATAAAAATCCCGACTATACTCCCGATATGGTTGATGAGAACGATAAAAAAGTTTTTGAAATGTTTTCAAAAGGATACACGGAGGGTGTGTTTCAGTTTGAAAGCCAAGGAATGAAAAATGTCCTCACTCAGCTAAAACCGGAGCGAATTGAGGATCTTATAGCCGTTACGGCACTCTATCGTCCCGGACCTATGGACAGCATTCCCGTTTATATTGACTGTCGTCACAATCCGTCGCATATTCGTTACAAACATCCGCTTTTAAAGCAAATTCTCGGAGTTACAAGCGGTTGCATAATTTATCAGGAACAGGTTATGCAGATTTTCAGAACGCTTGCAGGCTACAGCCTCGGCAGAGCGGACATAGTGCGCCGTGCAATGAGCAAGAAAAAACTTGCCGTAATGGAGTCGGAGCGTGAAATATTCATTCACGGTCTTACTGATGATGACGGAAATATCATAGTTGAAGGATGCATTCGCCGTGGGGTTGATGAAAAAACGGCAATTTCCGTTTATGATGAAATGGAAAGCTTTGCACACTACGCTTTCAACAAATCCCATGCGGCGGCATATGCCAACATTTCCTACAAAACTGCATGGCTCAAATGCCACTATCCCCGTGAATATATGGCGGCTCTGCTTTCAAGTGTTCTTGATAATCAAAATAAACTTGCGTCATATATCACTGAATGCAAACGGCTCGGAATCCGTGTATTACCGCCTAATGTCAACGAAAGCAATCTTCATTTTACGGTCAGCGGAAACGATATCCGTTACGGACTTCTTGCCGTTAAAAATCTCGGCAGAAATTTCATAGATGAAATCATCTCGGAGCGCATAAACAATCCTTATGAAGATTTCTTTGATTTCTGCAAAAGGCTCTACGGCAGAAATATGAACAGCAGAGCAATTGAAAGTCTGATAAAATGCGGTGCATTTGACGGACTCGGAGCAAATCGCAGACAATTGCTCGCAATCAGTAAAACCGTTCTTGATGATGTTGAGTATGAAAGCAGAAGAAATGCGGGCGGTCAGATGTCGTTTTTTGATGACGCAGAAGTTGATGCCCAATCATCAAAGCCCCAAATTCCCGATTTGCCCGAATTTCCCGTTTCTGAACTTTTGCATATGGAAAACGAAATTGCAGGAATGTATCTCAGCGGTCATCCGCTCGATGAATACACAACTTTTTCAAAAGCAATCCATGCCGACAAAACGGGTGATATAATCAATAATGACAGCGGTATGTATTTTGACGGAAAAAAAGTCAGCCTTGTCTGCATAGTTGCAAAGCTGAAAACCCAGCTTACAAAAAATAACAGGATTATGGCTTTTGTCAATGCCGAGGACAGATACGGAATGCTTGAAATCGTGATTTTCCCGAATGTATATGAAAAATATTCCGCACTTCTCGGTGCAGGCGGTGCGTTGCTGTTCCGTGGAACTGTCAATTTAAAAGAAAACGAAGAGCCGAAAATCATCTGCGATTCCATAGCGTCTGCCCGTACAAACGAGGATTGCAAAAATAACCCTGTTGCAATAAAAAACACAGAACATTTTTCGCAAAATTATCAGATGAAAGCCGTGAAAAATGATACACAAAAGCCTTCTGCGTTGTATTTGCGTATTGATGACCTCAATACCGACAAATACAACCGTGCAAAGCGTGTTCTTGACATTTTTGACGGCAGAACGCCTGTTATTTTCTATCTTACCGACACTAAAAGAAAGGTGAAAGCCCCCTCGTCAATGTGGGTTGATATCAATCCTGTAATGATAAAAGAACTCAAATATCAGCTTGGTGACGAAAATGTGGTGGCAAAATAACCAAAAATAAACTTTTATTTCAGCTATTTGTAATAAAAATTAGTGAAAGCTATTGAAAATTTCGTTTTTTTGTATTATAATTTATGTTGTTAAAACACTTTATTGCATAAAAGTGCAGAAGTATATGATGCTTTACAGCGTGAAAGTGCTGAAAGCTTAGGAGGAAATTTAAATGAAAAAAGCTAAAAAAATTGTCGCAGTTGCTCTTGCGGCGGCTTCTATGTCACTCGCATTTGCAGGATGCGGCGGTTCTGCAGAAAGCTCAAAGGCAGATAATTCAGCCACGGACGGTAAGGTTTACAATATCGGTATCTGTCAGCTTGTTCAGCACGAGGCTCTTGATGCCGCAACAAAAGGCTTTAAAGATTATCTTACTGAGAAACTCGGTGCAGACAATGTAAAGTTTGACGAGCAGAACGCTCAGGGCGATTCCGCAACTTGCGCTACAATCTGTAACCAGTTTGTTTCTTCAAACTATGACCTTATTCTCGGCAACGGCACTGCCGCACTTCAGGCAGCATACACGGCAACACCGAATATTCCGGTTCTCGGTACTTCAATCACAGACTACGGCACAGCGCTTGACAAGTCTGATTGGAACGGTGTTTCGGGTATGAATGTTTCGGGTACAACAGACCTTGCTCCGCTTGATCAGCAGGCGGCAATGCTCAAGGAGCTTTTCCCCGATGCAAAGAATGTCGGAATTCTCTACTGCTCGGCTGAGGCTAACTCAAAGTATCAGTGCGATACAATCACTCCTTATTTCAAGGATGCAGGCTATACTGTAAAATCATATTCATTTGCAGATTCAAACGATGTTGCCGCAGTTGCAAAGACTGCCTGTGATGAGAGCGATGTTCTTTACATCCCGACAGACAACACAGCGGCATCTAACACGGGTATCATCGACAATGTTGCCACAGCCGCAAAAACTCCTATTGTTGCCGGTGAAGAAGGCATCTGCAAGGGCTGCGGTGTTGCAACACTTTCAATCAGCTATGACGAACTCGGCAGAAAAACAGGCGAAATGGCTTACAACATTCTTGTAAAGGGTGAGGACATCACAAAGATGAAGGTTGAGGCTGCTCCGAATGTAACAAAAGAATATATCAAAGATCGTTGTGACACATACGGAATCAAAGTTCCCGACGGTTACACAGAAATCAAAGCAGAATAATTCATATTCGGAAAAATAATATTGGCAGGGGTGCCGTGCAAGCGACACCCCGATATTTTATGTATAGGTGGTTTTTATGGATTTTTTAGCAAACTACTTCGGTTCTCTTAATCCAATGAGCTTTTTATCCGCACTTCCGGGTAATATTGCTCAGGGTATAATCTGGGGACTTAGGGGACTCGGTGTATTTCTCACCTTTAAGCTTTTGAACTTTGCCGACCTCAGCGTTGACGGTTCATTTGCAACAGGCGGTGCAGTAACCGCAGTTATGCTCATCAACGGCTGTCCCGTTTGGGCAACAATCATCGTAGCAATCCTTGCAGGTCTTGCGGCAGGGCTTGTAACGGGACTTCTTCACACGCTTCTCGGAATCCCAGACATTCTCGCAGGTATCCTCACACAGATTGCTCTTTATTCAATTAACCTGAATATTATGGGAAAATCAAACCTCCCAATCAGCTACAGAAACTATACACTTATTGTTTCTGCAAGTAATATAAATATGGCAATTCTCGTAGGACTTGGAATTTGTGCCGTTGTAATTGCCGCAATGTATTGGTATTTCGGCACGGAACAGGGTTCAACAATCCGTTCAACAGGTTCAAACCCTGCAATGAGCAAGGCACAGGGCATTAACATTAATTTTACAAAGGTAATTGCTCTTGCACTTTCAAACGGACTCGTTGCACTTTCGGGTTCACTTTTTGCTCAGTATCAGGGCTTTGCGGATATCAACATGGGCAGAGGCGCAATCGTAATCGGTCTTGCCGCTGTAATCATCGGTGAAGTTCTCGGTGAGGCAATTTTCCGCAAGCACATGAATTTCATTATCAGAATGCTCTTTGTAATTGTCGGCGGTATTCTCTATTATATCGCAATGGGCATCGTACTCTGGCTCAAGATGCCGACAGACGATACAAAGCTCTTCACGGCAATTATCGTTGCAATCTTCCTTGCAGTTCCGTATCTCCAGAAAAAGAGAAAGACTTCATTCAAGAAAGTTGCAAAAATGAATGCTAAAAACGCACAGAAGGAGGGTTAAGAATGCTTGAAATCAAGAATGTATGGAAAACCTTTAATAAAGGCACAGTAAACGAAAAACAGGCACTCTGCGGAGTTAATCTCACCCTCAATGACGGCGATTTTTGTACGGTAATCGGCGGTAACGGTGCAGGCAAATCAACAACACTCAACGCAATTGCAGGCGTGTGGCCTGTTGACTGCGGTCAGATTCTCATTGACGGCAAGGATATTTCCGCATTGCCCGAGCATAAAAGAGCGCCGTACCTCGGCAGAGTATTTCAGGACCCGATGACAGGCACGGTAGCCGATATGGAAATTATAGAAAACCTCGCAATTGCCGCAAGACGAGGCAAAAAAAGAGGACTTTCGTGGGGTGTAAAGGCTGACGAAAGATTCCGTTACCGTCAGATGCTTGCAGAGTTCGACCTCGGACTTGAGGACAGAATGTCCTCAAAAGTAGGACTTCTCTCTGGCGGTCAGCGTCAGGCAATAACACTCCTTATGGCAACAATCAAAAAGCCAAAGCTTCTCCTGCTTGACGAGCATACAGCAGCCCTTGACCCGAAAACAGCCGCAAAGGTGCTTGAGCTTTCAGACAAAATTATTGCCGAAAACAACCTTACGGCACTTATGGTAACTCATAATATGCATGATGCAATTACTCACGGCAACCGTCTTATTATGATGAGTGACGGCAAAATTATCCTCGATATCTCAGGCGAAGAAAAGAAAAATCTTACGGTTGAACACCTACTCGAGATGTTTGAAAAAGCAAGCGGTTCAAAGCTTGAAAACGACCGTATGCTTTTAAGTAAGGATAAATAATCAAAATCATATAATCTCAAACAAAATGCCCGACACCGCAGTCGGGCATTTTTATTTGTATATTAAACTATGCACGGTTACCCGTAGCTGTGTCCGTCGGACTGCCGTCACGCAAAGGCGGAAAATTTTCCGTCAAACTGATTTTACAATGTTACTGTACAACATTCAAATATTGAACTTTCAGCAAAATAACATTATTAAATTTGTAACACACGGCATAACAATTTCTTAATCGGAATAATTAAAAACACCGATATATAGACGAATTCTACAAAAAACGCACCATAACTTGTGCATAACATAAAAATATCTTGTCAAAACGGCAAAACTGAATGTAAAAACAAACACAAAACTATCACATTAAACAAACACAATAAAATTATTGCAACCTAATTGAAAAAATCAATCTAAAATGGTACAATCTACTATAAAAAATATGGGTTAGTGTTCACATTTTGACTGAAACAAGCTCAAGGACACATTTTTTAGCTAAAGACACGGCACTTTTTGTAAATTAACAACAAAATCCCGTGGCTTTGCCGATTATATTTCACCGTTGGTCAGGCGGTAAAGGTCGACCCCGAACCTAACCAAAACCAAAATATTCGGTTATGGAGGTAATATTTATGAAAACAAAAATTCTCATTTAGGCAGAAGCACTGTTTCCGTCATCCTTGCGGTAATGATGCTTCTGTCAACAATGCTTATCGGCACTGTTTCAACAGTTAATGCAGTAGGTGCAAAGGATGGTATTATCCCAAAAGGTGAAAAGTTATATTATGATTTTTCAGCGTGTAAACCTACCGAATTAAATTATATAAGTCAAGTTCAGAGTAATAATTGGAAGTGGGATTATCTTAGCAAAGGCAATGTACCTAATGATTATATTCTTACGACAACAATTGAATCAGATATGGATTTTAATAAACCAGGAAATGGTTCATTAGGTAAGGCATGTGTAAACAACCAATAGAAAGAACCTTTGAAAGTTACAGTTCCGGAAAATGGACAAAATTTGATTAAAGTATCTGCTGACGGTAATAGTTATACTTGGAGCACTTATTCAGATTCTAATTCAGTAGCACAAAGCGTATCACTTACAGCTTCGCCTGCAACTGTTACATCAGGTGGCAGTACAAAACTTACTGCAACTTTGACGAAAAAAGCAGCAGGTGTTGATAAAGTAACTTATACTTTTACTGATGCAAGTAACAAAACTGTTGGTACAGCGACAACTTCTGATACTACTGCATCAATTGACGTTACTCCTTCGGCAACAACTACTTATACTGTATCTGTTTCAGCTGATAACTATACTTCTGTTTCAGATACTGCAACAGTAACTGTTAAAACTACTCCTAAGGCTGAGTTGTTATATGGAACAAGTGGAGATCCTCTTAACTCTACAACATCTTTTTCAATGACATATGATGCTGAATCTGATTGTTTTTATTATGTTGTAGATAGTAATCTTTATAACAACAGTTTCCGCTTTAGATTTAGCTATAATGGCATACAGTACGGTGCAGCTTGGGAAACATATCCTGAGAGTAAAACTGTAAATGTTGACGGTGACAAAGTAGATGTCAACAATAATGTTAATAATTGGGATAATAAACCTGGTTGTAAGGTAGGTAATGCAACATCTAAATTTACAATTTGGTTTGATGCTAATAATTTAAAAACATGGATTGTTAACGCAGAAGCTCCAAAATACACTGTAACTTATGGTGTAAATGATGAAGCTATGGGTTCTGTTAAAGCTACATATGCTGATTCAACTTCAATCGGTACATCACCTGCTTTTGTTGAAAAGGGCAAGTCTGTAACTTTCACAGCAACCCCAAACGAAGACTACGCAGTAGAGGGTTGGTACAGAGATGCTGACTGCAAAAACGCAATTACTGATGCCGGCACTAAGACTTATTATGAGGAAACAGTAAATGCAGATACTAATGTATATGTAAAATTCAAGTCTACCGCTATTGATCCCGAGTACAGACTTACAGGTGATCTGTCAGCAATTAAGGGATGGAAAGGTTATAATAGTGCTTTAAAATTCGATACCGCTGAATCGGACGGTTCATATAGTAAAATAATTACTGTTACAGATGATGATGTAAATGTAAATAATCGTAAGTATTTTAAGCTGATTAAGTTGGATAATGGTTCGGACAAATATTATGGTCCGAACGAAGGTACATATGATATTATTTCGAGTAATTCATCAGTTACAGCGTATAACACATACGAAAATTCAGGTCAAGGTAACGACTTCTTTTTTAGTAAACCAGGCACATACAAGATTCATTATATTGTAAAGACTGATAAAAATGCACCAAGTGTTTGGGTAGAGGAAAATACCACAAAATACAATGTTATTGTAGCAGATAGTATAAAGTCAATTGCGTCTGTTGATAAGACAGAGTTTGCAAAAGGCGAAAAGGTTACTGTTACTGCAACTCCTGAAACTGGCAAAGTTCTTGACAAAGTAACTGTTGTGGGTGAAGACGGTAGTACTCCAATTGAAACCACCGTAAGTGGCAACAACGCAACATTTACAATGCCTGCTCAGAATGTTACCGTAAAAGAAGTAACATTCCGTAAAGCAAAAACATGCACAGTAACATTCAATTCAAACGACCCAACATTCGGTACTGTTTCCGCTAAACGCAACGGAACAAATCCACTCACTTCCGATACAAAAGTAACCGAGGGCGATACAGTAACATTCACTGCAAAACCAACCAGTGGCTACGCTCTTTCCGACTGGACTGTAACGGTTAATAATGGCACACCAGAAACTCGTACCGAACCTTCACTTTCTCTTGAGATTACAGCTGACACAACCGTAACCGCTAACTTTGAAGAAGTAACCGTCACTCCGTCAGGCTATTATCTTCTCTGTGGCACAGACCCGACATTCCAAACAGGAAATTATAAATCTGTTCCTCTTTATGAAAATGAAAAGGGTGAATACTACGCAGCCTTTAATGCAGCCGATGTTCCCAAGGATAAGGAGTATTTTATCATTTTTTCTAAAGAAAATAATACTTCCGGTATAATTAATGATAGTAGTGAAAATATTAAAATTATTAATGTTAGTGATAAGGGATTCTCTCTTGATAACTATAACGCGAATGTACAACAACCGGCTGGTGGCTCATATGGTGTAAAATTTGCAAAAGTTTACATTAACGGTGATAGTGATGTTACCGGCTTTACCATTAATATAAACAATCTTGATTTAAATTCAAAGAAAATCACATACTCTGCTGAGCCTAAGTTCAAAGAGGCTCCTAAAAATGCAGTAAATATATTTGCTAAAAACGGTACTATTGCCACGAACGGTACACAGGATTATGGTGTAACAAAAGTTACAAGCGGTGTAATTGATTCAACAGGTTCGGAAAAAGCCGGTTATACAAAATATATGGCTGTTAAAGGTTCAATCATAACTGTTCAGACAACCGTTAATAAAGCTTATAAAGAAGCAGGCTACTATGTTTATGCTTATTGCGTAAATGGTAAAACTGTTCCTGCACAGAAGACCGAACCCGGTGTTTATTCTGCAAGCTATACAATAGATGGTACAAATACTGATATTGAAATCACACCTGTTTATTTTAACACTAAAATTGAAGAGGCAGGCGACTACATCACATTCTATGTAAACGCTGATGAGCTTAAAGGTAAATGGGGCGATACGGTAGCTCTTTATACCTATTATTACAAATCTGATGAAGTTAACAATAACAACGCATATAGTGCGACAGCCTACCCGGGACAGCCAATGCTCCAAAACAAGGACGGACTTTTCTATATCAAAGTTCCAAAGTATTACTACGCTAACGGACAAAAACAATATGGTTATAACAATGATACCACTAAGCCATATTCTGTTTCTGGTATGACAATTAACAACTACGGCCTTGAAGGTCTTCATAAAAATCTCAAGGGTGCAAAAGATGCTGACGGAAATGTTGCTAACAGACAGTCATATGACTATAAGGACTTTGCTGTACTTGCAGAGCAGGGCTATGATACAATCATGTTCGATGTAAAGTACAGAAAAGGTACTTCAAACCAGTCTTCACTTCTTGCTGATGCGAAAGATGCTCCTGTTATGACAGACCCAAAAATCGACATTTCAACTTACGGTGATGAAACTCATAATGGCTGGGACGACTTTATTAATTACTTCTCAGGTAATAAAACAGATGTTCTTGGTTACGATCTTGACCCTGCACAGACTCAAACGTTATATGTTGTTTCAACAGGTAACCAGAAAACTACAGTAGGCGTTTGGTCAACTGAGTGGTATGTATTCGATAAAGATGGTAATTTTATTGTACAGGGCAACCCTAATGACTTTATTTTAACTGATAAGGATGTTGCCGAAGGCAGCACAAACAAAATTTGGAATGCCCTCAAGCCTTATAAGGGTGCTGAAACTAAGATTTGTTATGAGTCTGAAATGACTGCAAAAACTTCTAATGAAGATGGAAACGACGGTATTCGTGTTGACGGTCGTTGGTACTACACTAAGGCTGACGATGTTAAGGTAACACTCAAAACAAGGGTAGAATACAGTACAGACCACGGTACAACATTTTTTAAGGACACAAACACAAATCCTGAAAACATCGGCTTTATAGGAAAGGAAACAGGTGTTAAAGCGGCTATTAATGACGCAACATCACATGAATTTCCGTTGAACGCAACAGATGCTGTTCTTACCGCATCTTCTTCAAGCCTTTGGTTATTCAAAGGTTGGTATGCAATAGACGCAGACGGTAATTATATTGAGTACGATAAAGACGCTATGTCTGAAATTGAGCTTGTAACAGGTGCTTACACAGAGTTTGTTGCAAGATATATCAAAATCGGCAGCGGTCAGCTTGTACTTTCGCATACAGCATATGACGGTCCCGATAAACTTGGCGGTCGTGGCACATACTATATACAAGTTGACCTTACTGACAAGGATGGTAAAACAACTACATATGATTATACGACAGGCAGTATCACTATTCCGATTGTACAGAGTGATAAATCCATTAGTATTAAACTCAAAACAGTTTGTGCAGGCAATAATACATTTTACAGTTTCTATGATAAGGATAAAAATGGCAAGTATCAGCCGTTTGGTGGTGAAGAGGATAGTTATGTAGGAAAGACAGGAACTGTTGAACTTCCGCTTACTGTGAAACCCTCCGATTTGTTCGATTCAAGCGGTCACCAGGTTACTATGGCTCTTAACTACTATTCGGATATTTCTCCTGTAACAGGTGATGCTGTGCTTAACTACAGATATAAGAACCGTTTTGATCAGGACAGAGTTTATACAGTAAAGGTTAAGCTTGACGATAATTATTATAATACCGCTAAAAATGCTTATATTATTGATCCTAATAACCATGATCATCAGAAACTTATTATGGATAATGCTCCTGCTATTGATGACCTTCATAAAGATTGTCTCTGGAGTATCGCACAGCAGACTACGACTATTAACGGTACAAATGTAGTTCTCGATGGTATTCAGACCGGTAAGAAGTTTACGGTAAATTTATCTTATTGTACTGATAAAGCTGCAAATGAAACCGACTTTGCACCGGTATATATCGGACAACACGCTTTGAATTCCTATATCAAGAATAGTGATACAGGCGACTTCTACAAAACAGCAGCAGAAGTCAACGGCAAAAAGTTCCTCTATTGGTCTGTAGTTTCTGATAATACAAAACGTGAAATTGCAAGATGCTATTCACAGTATTTCAATCTCAGAGTTACTGACAACTTTATTGTAACACCTGTTTACGGTGGTACGAGTGAGTCCTATATCTCTATCGGTAATGCGACATATACTCGTGAGCAGTACACAGAGGCAGGTATTAACTACGACTATCTCTATGCTGACTTTATAGTTGCATTTATGTCACCTGACGCTGAACTTCTTAATCAGTCATCTAAATACAAAACGGGTGTCATCGTAGAACTTAATCAGAATGCTAAAGTTACAGAAACTGATGTTAACAGCGGTACATTTGGTGCTGTAGGTTCTACTGTTAATTACTCAAAGATTACATTCAATAGTACATCCAAGGAGATTCAAAAACTTGCCACAGGTAATTCTCCCAGCTTGAAGTATACAAATGCAGAAAACGTTAGCAATATTGCTTATAAGTTTGAAATTGATAATTCAGGTTATAACAATAAGAACAGACTTGACTACTATGTTAAGTTTAAGAATACTCAGGCATACAGAAATTATGTTATGAAGGCATACTATTATGTGTATGAGGTTGACGAAAGCGGTAATGCACGTGAAGATACTTTCAAAATTACCAACGAAGTTTACTTTAACCTTTATGACATCGGCAACTCTGAGACAAAAAAGTAATTGCGGGGAGGTAGAAATTTATGAAAAAACAGTATAACGAACCTGCAATTGAAATTGTGAAATTCTCATTCGAATCTATACTTGCTAAGGTCAATTACAGTGATCCGGAGGGAACGGTTACTGAAAATGGCGGCGTAATGCCTGAAAACGGTGATGAACCCTTTGCTTAATAGGCTTAAATATTAAATTTTTATGGGGCAAATATTTTTCGTTTGCCCCATATGTACAATTGAGGAATTATTATGAAAAATTTCAAAAAAATTCTTGTGTGTTCCGTTACAGTGGTTTTGTTAGCTGTAATTGGTATTACAACATTTTTTGCAGAAACTTATTATGAATTTGATCATTTCATATTTTTAAAAAATAGTGACGGCACTATTACCGTTTCTGATTATGATAATTCAAGTTCTAATGTTTCTATTCCCGAAACAATTTTGGATAAGACCGTTTCAGGAATTGATTCTTTTGCTTTTTCAAAAAATACAACAATAACTTCTGTAACCATGCCAAACACTGTTACTAAGGTTGGCGATAGTGCTTTTGCAGACGCAACAAATCTTTTGTCTGCAAAGCTTTCTGAAAATTGTACGGATGTTGGTATCTGCCTTTTTCAAGGATGTACTTCATTAAAATCAGTTGATCTTAATTCAAAAATAACTTTGATAAACGCACAGATGTTTTATAAGTGTTCGTCAATTGAATCTATTGTTATTCCGGACACAGTAAACAAAATCGGTAATTATGCGTTTTCTGAATGTTCATCTTTGAAGTCTGTTTATATTCCGTCTTCTGTTACTGGAATTTCCAGGTCTGCGTTCAGAAAAACTGCTTCTGTAACAATCAAGGGCAGTTACGGTTCTTATGCCGAGGAATATGCAAAGGCTAACAATATTCCGTTTGAGGGCATTTCTGCTTATGATGTCGGTGATGTTAATATGGATGGCGGGATTAATATTTTAGATGCAACTCTTGTGCAGAAGTATATTGTCGGTATTGTTGAACTTTCGGCAGAACAAAAACATCTTGCCGATTATAACAACGACGGTGACATCACGGTAGTTGACGCAACGGAAATTCAGAAGTTTATCGTTCATTTAAACTAACCAATAAAAAAACAGGCTCACTTTTTGTGAGTCTGTTTTATTTCGGAGGACGCTTTGCCAAAATATTTAATAGCTGATTTTATCGTTGAAATTGAACCAAAATTTGATTATTTAAAAAAATTGTGCGAACCGTTTTTGTATGAAGGGGAGAGAAGTGCAGATTTTTCTGCAATACCGTCAGACTCATACTTAAATTCCCTGTTGAGCCATATGGTTGAAGGTTCAACCATTGATGAAGCCGAAGAATTTGCAACGGCGTCAATTTTTAACCGCAAAATAATTCACTGTGGCGCTATGCTTGTGCATTCCTCAGCACTTGTTTTTGACGGAAAAGCGTATTTGTTTTCCGCCGATTCGGGCGTCGGCAAATCCACTCATACAAAGATGTGGCTGAAAAGATTCGGCTCAAAAGCTCATATTCTCAATGACGATAAGCCTGTTGTGAAAATTAAAAACGAAGTCCCGCTATGCTGCGGAACTCCGTTTGACGGCGGAAGCGGAATTGCTAACAACGAAACCGTTCCTGTAGGCGCTATAATATTCATAGAACGCTCAGATGCTAATTTTGTTACAATTCCCGACACAAATGAGATTGTACAAAGGCTCTACAAATCAACTGTCAAATTTGTGAATAAGTCAGACGGAATGTCTTTGCTCTCAAATCTCGATAATCTTATTCGGCATACAAAATTTTATGTATTGCATT
>ERZ827488.2925-NODE-2925-length-15084-cov-3.082308_pt1 | contig 15084 bp, 14 predicted proteins | sample MGYA00519771_ERZ827488 | MGnify/ENA primary metagenome ERZ827488 (study PRJEB31778, sample SAMEA3449323) | human gut metagenome | biome: human gut; feature: human-associated habitat; material: faeces | place: United Kingdom | collected 2010/2012 ...
CAAATCCAATTCAATTGAATCAATTTGATAAAGAAAAAATATCGACTTCCAATTATGATATCTAACGATTGGAAGCCGGTATTTTTCATTTTAAGTATTGCTAATATCACTTATTTACTTTTCGGTTTTACTCGTGTCGCAGTGCCTCAATTGGGTTTAGATTTGCCGCTGAAATGGATGGCAGTAAACCAAAAACAACTCCAATCAGTGTAGAAAATCCAACTGATACTACGATGGATGTACCATTGATTGCAACTGGTGTAGATGACATCTTCGAAATCACCTCTGCCAGTCCGATTCCTGCTGCTACACCGAGTAAACCTCCCATACTGGTAAGAATTGCCGCCTCGGTTAAAAACTGTCCGAGTATTCTGCCCTTTTTGGCTCCGATTGCCTTCTTTAAACCAATCTCCTTTGTGCGCTCCGTAACAGATACAAGCATGATATTCATGACACCAATTCCTCCGACAAGAAGGGAGATGCAGGCAACCCAGATTAACATGCTGTTAGTAGAGCTTTGCATATCCTGCAGCTGCTTTGCCTGCTGCATCAGATCCTCTGAGCGATATGTAATACTTGAATCAGACACATTCATGTTCTGGTTCATAATATTTGCTGCAGCCTTTCCTGCTGCCGCCATCTCATCTGCTCCGCTTGCCTGCAAAACAAGATTCTGCGCTTCGTCAAACTTATAGATTGTTCCCCATACGCCCTTTGGAATATAGATATTACCACTTGAGGAACCACCCTGATAATATGTCCAGTATTCTTCCTCTGAGTTAATAACAAGTTCGCTTTGGCCAACCTGCGTACATACACCCACTACTGTAAATGGTTCTCCATATATCTCAATTGTTTTTCCAATTGGATCTTCATCTGGAAACAATGTACGCAAAACTGCCTCATCGATAACTGCCACCTGACGCTTTTTTTTGCTGTCCTCCTGAATAATTTCACGCCCCTGCATTATCTGATAGCCTGCTGTGCCAAAATAATATTGATCAATGCCAAGCACCGTACAGCTGCTTAACGACTGATTATTATAAAAAACAACACTATTATACTCGGAACGCACCTGATAAAATGCAGCACGCAGCACGTTTGGAATTTGCAAAATCTCCTGACGCGTATCCTCATCAAAGAGCGGTACACCCTCTGGTGATGGATTCCATGTGCTGATCTCATATGTATAATCATCCTGTGACAGCTGAACCTTTACCGTATGACGGTTATTGCCCATCATGTTCTGCTTGATTAATTCATTTGTTCCTTCAATGGTAGAAACAATAGCAATAATGGCTGCAATACCGATGATAATGCCAAGCATTGTCAGAAACGAACGCAATTTATGTGACCAGATTCCCTGAAAGGATAATCGTATATTTTCAAACATTTACTGATCCACCTCCCCATCATCTGCCATGCTTTCATTGTACATCATGCCGTCATCCGCCATACTTGCATCATACATCATGCCATCATCTGCCATACTTGCATCATACATCATTCCATTGTCATACATGCTTGCATCCATATCTGGATTCATACCTGGATCCATCTGTCCATTGCTGTCATCACCATACTCACTTGTCGTCTTAACACCTTCCTTTACAGTCTTTCCAAATGGTACTGCAATCATATCATCATTTGTTAATCCTGATTTGATCTGGTAATAGCTGCCATACAGACTCTTTCCAATCGTGACATAGCGCTTTTCAAGAAGACCAGTCTGTTGATTTCTCGCATATACAAAGTATCGATTATCTTCCTTCTTTACATACATCTGACTTATATAAAGAGAATCAGCATCACCCTGAGTCGTCAGGCTGATATCAACATAAGCGCCATTTGTAAGTCCCTTTCCATCCTCTGGCGTAATATATGCTACAAACGGATAATATGAAAGATTTGGATTCTGTGAACCTCCCATCGTATTTGTAGTTGGATACTCAGAAACTTCTGTTACTACCGCTGTACAGAAAATTGATGAATCATTCACCCAGCTGTTGCATGAAATCTCCATTCCCGGCACAAAAGTATCAAGAAGATCCTCTGTGACTGTTCCCTGAACATAATATCCTTCGCCTCCGTTAATAACGGCAAATGGCTCCGAATAATCAATATCATCCATATTTTGCAGTTCTTCCACTGTTCCCTTTACGGTACTGCAGATAGTTGCGCTTTTTGCCAGCTCTTTTTGCTGCTTTGCATATTCAAGCTCTAACTTTCTGCGCTCCAAATCCATATCACGCAGACTCTCCTTCTGAGACTGAATCTCCTTCGCAAGTTCTTCTGCTGTGTAGCCGCTAAAATCCTCATTCTGGAATGTTGGAAGTGAGATATCAGCTGGTGCTGATCCCTTGCTGTCATCATCTCCACTGCCTGCCGCCGTCAGTGTATGACGCACAGATGCTGTTGCCAGCATTGCCGTGCGCTCCTCTGTGATATTATATGCGCTCTGTGTGCCAGACTCTGTCGATGGTTCTGAAGATGGAATTGTTGGCTGCACATAATTAGGATTTGCCTCTGTCTTTGTTGCACCGCATACACTGCACTGGTAATAATTCCACGGACTTGTCGTGCCGCCATCATAATACAATACATACTGATGTGCATTCGGATCTGGGTCAGTCTGCTGCGTTTCAATCACACCACATACTGAACACTGTCTAACAAGATATCCTTTTGTCACACATGTTGCAGGGTTATTTACAATATCTACAAATACATGATCTGCCTTTTCACCCTCCTGCACAATATAGCCATCACCGCATCCGTCGCAACGATATGTTACAATTGACGGCGACAAACATGTGGCCTCTGTGCGGCTTTCTTCTATATAATTATGTGTATGAATAATCGGCTTATCATCCTCAGAAAGAATCATCTTTGATAAATCAAGATCATACGCCGGCATTCCACTCTCATTATAAAAACGAATTGTTGCATATTTTTTCTCACTTACAAGCTTACGGATCAGTGCATTATCAAGCTTTGCATCAGCACCGCAAAGGAACAAATATGGTGACTGTTCGCTTCCATCACCGCTTGCTGCCTGCTCTATTTTTGTAATTTCTTTTCCAATCAGCTGTTCTCCATTTGCGCCTGTCGGATCAGGTGCCGTAGTCGGTTCTGGCGTTGATTCCTCACTTGGCTGCGTACTCGGATTTTCTGAACTTGACTGCTCTGGACTAGATTCCTCTGTGCTTGACTGATCCTGGCTTGACTGCTCCGCAGACGATTCTGAAGATGAGCTTTGAGATGGACTTTCCGAGGACGGCTCAGTACCTGTAGGCTGCTCTGCACTCGTCTGCTCACCGCTTGACTCCTCTGGCTTTGTTGGCTCTTCACTGCTTGATTCCTGTGATGAGGTCGGCTGCTCAGAAGAACTTTCCTGTGCAGATGAACTCTCCTCTTCGGATGAGCTCTCTTTTTCACTTGAGCTCTCCTCTTCGGATGAGCTTTCTTCCTCACTTGAGCTTTCTTCTTCGGATGAACTTTCTTCCTCACTTGAGCTTTCTTCTTCAGATGAACTCTCCGTTGGCTCTTCCCAGCCCGGATCCCATCCTGGATCCCAGCCTGGATCAAAATCACCCGGATTAAATGGTGCTGCCGGTGTTGTCTTCTGCAATTTGTCCAACCGTTTAAAACCATCTGAAATCTCAAGAACCTTTTTCTGAATCTGAATATCAAGATCCTGCAAATTCAAATTGTCCATTGTTGTGTCCATCTTTAAAATAGGATCACCAATATTTACCTTGTCGCCTTTTTTCACTAAGACCTCTGAAATTTTCTGTGAGGTCGTAACACTTATTTGCTGGCGCTGATTATTGACAACCTGTCCATACATATACATATCGGAACCATAATCGGATGTCGATATGCTGCTGACAGGAACAACTTTTACATATGTATTTGCCTGCTTATTTTTCTGATACACATATACACCGGCTCCGCAGCTTCCTACTATCAGCGAAGGTACCAGAATATAAACTGCTAATTTTTTCATACTGCCCTCCATTTGCCATATCTTATGATGTTGCGGGTCCCAAGCTCAAAGCCTTATCGTGCAAGCACGAACGGCTTTTGGAGCTTTTGACCCTAGTATCATCTTATTATTGTTCTGCAATCTGTCCATCGCGAATGTGAATGACACGCTGCGCATGTGATGCAATTTCTGAATCATGTGTAATCATAATAATTGTTACACCTTCCTCGTGAAGACTCTGAAAAAGCTCCATAATCTGTGCACCTGACTTGGAATCAAGCGCACCCGTTGGCTCATCCGCAAGCAAAATTTTGGGATGATTGGAAATGGCTCTTGCAATAGCTACTCGCTGACACTGTCCACCTGACAGCTGTGTCGGTTTATAATTCATACGGTCTTCCAGTCCGACACGCTTTAGCGCCTGCGCGGCAATCTCCTTTCGCTTTCGCTTTGGTATTCCTGCATATGTCAGCGGAAGACACACATTTTCAAGTGCCGTCTGCTTCATCATCAAAAAGAAACTCTGAAATACAAATCCAATCGTATTTAAACGCACAGTTGAAAGTGCATTGTCTTTATATTTTAAAATGTCCTTTCCATCCAGATAAAAGCTTCCTGAAGTTGGCTTATCCAAGCATCCGATAATGTTCATTAGTGTTGATTTTCCTGAGCCTGACGGTCCCATGATTGCCACATACTCGCCTTCCTCTACACTAAAATTGACATTTTTTAAGACGGGCATTTCCTGCTTTCCCTGAAAATAACTTTTATTTATATCTTTTAGCTCTAACAGCATATTGCCTGCCCCCCCTTACTCCATCACATTCATCGCACCGGCATTTCCTGCATCGCCCTGATTTTCACCATTCTCCATGCTGTCCGGCAAAATAGCCTCCATACCTTCCTGTGTCAGTTCATCTGGAAAAGCAATGTAGTCATCCTCTGTCAGTCCTTCAAGAATCTGGTACTCAAGCATTTCCTCATCAATCTCACCAACACTTATCTCTTTCTTGCATACCTTTTGATTATCATCACAGCTCCACACATAGTAAGTATTCGTCTCATCATCTGATACTACATAATAGTTTGGAATCCAAAGACCTGTCTTTTCCTCGGTTTCTCCAGTATCCTCCTCCATGATTACATGCTGTCCAAGCATCAGATCCATTGCCTCATTGACAGTCACATAGAAGTGATACTTGCTGCTCTCTGCTGAGGAATCAGAATAACCATTATTATTGTTATCTGTTGCCGGCTCTGTCTCTATTTTGCTTACAACACCAGTATATATCTTATCCTCATCAGCTCTTGGACGAATTACCATCTGCTCACCCACATATAAGCTGTAAATATTCATTTCATTGCAGGTTCCCTTAATTCTGTAATCACCAGTAGCCAGAATTGTCATAAATGCATTTGAACCAGAAGAACCATAATTATATGAATCACCGCTGCCTGATGAATCAGAATTGATACTTTTTACAATACCGTCAATATCTGAATAGACAACTGCATTATCAACGTTTTTCTCCAGCTGCGCACGCTCCAGCTGCTTGACACTTATATTATATTCCTGCTTATGAATTGAATTTTGTGCTGAAAGAATCTGAAGATTATACGCCTGCTTCTCAGACTCCTTTGCCTTAGATGCCTGAACATTCAGCTCATTTAACTGCTGGTTCATCGTCTGGAGTGTATTATTCATCTCCTCTAATTCCAGATCAGCCTCCTGAATCTTTTGCTTCATTGCCTCAACATCATAGGAAAACAGAGGATCACCCTTTTTCACTTCATCGCCAACTTCTACAAAAGTCTCCTTGAGCTGCTTATCAGAATCAAGCTTGATATCCTTTGACTCCTGCGGATCTACAACACCGACAAGGCGCGTCTTTATGCCAAGTGCACCCTGATCCATAATGTCAGACACCTTGCTCATATAAACAGATCCTTCTGCAGACTCTGCAGATGCCGATTTTTCCTGATTATAATAATTTTTATAATAATACAAGCCGCCGCCTGCAGCAGCAATTAAAACAAGACCGATTAAAACGGTTCTTTTTCTCATACTTTCCATCCCTTCCCGCAATGCGGTTTGTTGTTCTTTTTTTAATTTAGATACAGTATATCACTTTCTGACAATATTTAAAAGTGTTCAATTCTTACGATAAATTTAAAATGTAATTTCAGTTATTAACTTTTCTTTAAGGCAAAAACCAAGAAAGGCCAAAACCTCATTCAAAGCGAAAGAAAGGTTTTGACCTTTTGGCAGTTTTGTATTATGATAAAAGAGATTAGAAAAATTACATTTTGATTTTTTGATTTCAAATAATTTTAAATAAAATCTATACTCGAAAAGGAGTTCTCTATGGCAGCATCAAAAAATTTGTCCAAAAAAGAAATTGAGATTCTCTCAATTCTCGCTCATGCCGAAAATCCAATGACGATCTCCGATATTGTTGCAACAAACAGCGCATACACCACCAATATCGTTCAACCAATCATTCATAAGCTCTCTGATTTGGGACTCGTTGAGGTCGACTCCATTGTTTTCCGCAAAAAGTCCTTCGCCAGAGCATTTCGCATTGCCGATAATTCCAAAAATGTCCTGAGCGGCATGTTCTTGGAGGAGTACCAGTCCTTTCGACAGCTTTTTGCAGACAGCTATCTTCTCGCTCCCCTTGTGGAATCCGAGCTAAAAAATCCACAAGATTCCCAGGCAGAAATTGAGCGTTTGGAAAAGATTTTGGAAGCTGCCAAAAATAAGCTGCGTTGATTCTGTTATATTGATTCTGTTATGGCTGTAAAACATGAAACTGTGCATCTTTCTCTAGCATAGTTTCCTTTTCCAGCCAAAATACAGCATCGCCATCCTCTGTTCTTCCGGTAAAGAAAATCTGGTTCTCATCAACTCCAATGCACTGGGAATCGGGCATTCCATCAACAAAAATAATCTGTTGCAGTTCCAGATTTTCTTTCTCGTAAATGGCCACAAACTCTTTTATTTCTTCCTGTGTCGCTACACTTCCCTGAAAATAAAAATAGTCAGCGTCTGTGGACAGAAAGCTATACAACCAAAATTCATCGCGATCCGATATTCCAAATTCATTCTTATTACCCGACAGCAGTGTCCCAATCTGTTCTACCTGCTTTAAATCTAGGCTGATCTGAAATAGCTTTCCATTGTCCATTCCAATAAAACCCTCTTCCCACGGTATAAAAAAGAGAATATTTTCTTGCTTAAAGCGTCTTGCTGTCGTTTTTTCCGTCTTGGAATCATAGACAAACAAATACGTCACATTCTCCATACCACACCAACCATATACAAAATCGCCATACGGATAGATCTCGAAAATCGCATTGCCCTGTACCTCTGCAATCGGGACCGGATCTCCTCCATCTAGTGGCACCCAGTACACTCCTTCTGTCTCTGTTAATTTTGCAGGATCTGTTACATGTGTAACATATTATACATTTCCTCGCTGAATGCAAAAGCGAGACGCATTTTCCATTTTTAAATTCATTTTTTCGCGACTGCTACCATCTTTTTTGACTGAATATAAATCATCTCCTGCATATGTCTTGCCATCTTCTCCTATGCCTTGTATCGCAAAATTCGCATATAATGTATCCTCATTTTCTTGAATTCCGCTGAACATAGTAATATTTCCAACTCCAACATAAGCCATGCACAATTCCTTCTTCTCGCTCGATTTTTCCTTACCGTGCAAGCAATCTGGGCGAACACAAAGTGGTATCAACTTTTCACGTTCAAAGCTACAAAAATAAATATACTCGCCAAGGCGAATATAATATCCATTGTCGCCTTTTGCAATTTTTGAAATATGATTTCCACCATAATATGACCAATCCCAGTCGGTTTCTGAATTATATGAAATTTCGTTTATATCTATATCCAGTTCTTTTTGATAGTTTTCCAACTGCAAGGTATAATCTTCTTCCTCAAAGATTGTTGCTTCCTGAGCATTTATTTCGCCCGGAATTTGTATTATGCATGTCATTATCCCTAGATTTACTAACATCGTGAGTAAAATTTTTCTCTTTTTTGATTTTTTTTTCATCTTTTATATCTATTCCTTTCACTTCACTCAAGCACAAAATATTATAAAATGACTGCCTGAGTTTTTTTCTTATAATTCTTATTATATGGATCTCAATACTACAAACCATAGTGAAAAGGGTACACTATTTAACTTACTAGATAACCTTTTATATGTGTAGTTTTCTTTGTCGTTCACAAATAAGTATGACTTTAATCACGTAATCTTATCTTTATATAAACAATCTCATTTATGACTTAGGTGTTCAGTCAATGCCATCTCTCCTTATAATTTTCTAAATCTTTTAGTTCTTAAAGCGTTGTCATGAACACCTTCGACACATCTGCTCAGGCGATATTAAATAAACTTTTTGAAAATCTCGCAAATACTTTTTGATCTTAAGCTTCTTTTTTTAACCTGAAACACTTTATAATGCTATTGACGGCTATAACACTCAAAAAAGAAACAGCAACTTTAAAATAATTAAAGTTCATCATGATATCTACTATCCAACTTTTAAAGCAACCACCATGAAATATTTTATTTGTTGCCTACTTAAAATAATAGATCGCCTCTACTTTCCATTTTTAATCTTGTATCGCCATAATATCATTTTAAAAACAAAGGAACCGTTATTATCGGTTCCCTGTTTGTTTTCTATAAAATTATTTACGTAATTGCCCTTTCCAAGCGTTTACAGTATGGGTACTTAATGCATCATAAAATGGATACCCATATGTACTGCTAACTACCTTTGCAGATACTTCCATCTCTCCCGCATAACTGCTACTGCTAGCTTGTGTTACTAATGTTTGATTCGACTTATTTTTTGAATACGCCTGAACATGTACTGCAATGTAACTGCTATTTGCTGGAACTGTCTTTGTTGTTGCGATAGCTGCTGCTGTTGAACAATTTAACGTATACGAACACGTCATTCCATCTACTGATACAGATCCAGATGATGCCCATGCATTTACTGATCCCACTGTTAGTAAGCTTGCTCCTACTACTGCTGTTAAAATGTTTTTTAACTTCATACTGTTACCTCCATTTTTATTTTTTAGGAACTAACTTTTTTTGGTAAAGAAGTAGTAACTACTTTTAAAATTTTTCTAACTTCTAGCGGTAACTATATTATATTTTAAATATCGTTTTTTGTCAATAATTCTTTTGACTTTTTTATAATTTTATATTATTATACAAATATAATCTATTTTTTTAAGAAAGGAGGGTTATAATAATTGTTCTTCAAAAGCCAGCTAAAAAAACATTTAATACTTTAAGAATTCATGTAGTACAATAGATATATGGAGGCGAAAAAATGTTTGAACTATCTTTTTACACAATTTTAATGGCTTTTCTGACATCCACGGTATTATTTTCTCTTTCCTGCATTTTCTTTAGCAGTTCAAAACGAATCCTGAATGTCGGATACAAAACGATCGCATTCATTTCATTTCTTTCTATTTTACGTCTGGTTGTGCCGATTGACTTTGACTTTACAGCAATCCTTCCAATGAACGAACTAGCCAAGCAAATTTCCTTTTTTATTTGTCAGCACCGCATTGCTTTCTTTTCAATTCGACTATCCATATGGGATATTCTGCTTGTTATTTGGTTGATTGGAATTCTTTTTCAACTCATCCTTTATTGGCGTCAGTATAGGCAAATTGATCGCATTGTTGTACAAACCGGAAAAAACGTGTCGTATCATCCAAACTATATGAAAGCATTTCAGTCCATACAAATTTCCTATGGAATCAGCCAACAGCTTCCTGTCTATGAGATTCCGATGCTTTCAAGTCCAATGCTTTTTTCCATACGTAATCCTCGCATTTTATTACCTGCTGAAAATAACTATTCCGATGACGATTTGCACTTTATTTTCCGACACGAAATGACCCATTTTCTGCATCATGATCTGCTGTATAAGTTTTTCTTTCAACTATTATTTATTGTGTATTGGTGGAATCCGTTGAAATATATTTTAAAAAGACAAGTCAACAATCTTCTCGAAATCAATGTGGATTCTTCTCTCACACAAAACTTTGAGGACGCCATTCCCTATATGGAATGTTTGATAAAAATTAAGAAGCAACATGCAGTATCAAATAAAAACTACTTCGATTCCTGCACACTCTCGATTAGCAATATAAAAGAAGGAAGTCTTGAAAAACGCTTTCAGCTGTTAGCACATCCATCCAAACAGCCTCGCCGTTTTTCTGGAATTTTTCGTTTGATCAGCATTTTCGTTTTCTTGTCCTCTTACTTTGTAACATGGGAACCGCTGCCTGTCGATAACAGCTCAACTATGAACGAACAAGATTTTATTCTGACAGAAGAAAACGCCTATGCCATTTTAAATGAAGATGGTACGTATGATATTTACCTGTATGGCGAATACCTAGAAACCGTCACCTCATTAAAATATTATGATTCTTCACTGCCAATTTATACTAGAAACAACTCGAATTAAAAGGAAAATATTATGAAAAACAAATTATTACTAACACTCGTTACTTTTTATTGCTCTTTAAACTTATTTTCTTTACAAATTAACATGCATACATATGCCAACCCTCAAGTTCTACTTCTACAAAATATGATTGTATCACCTCTGCAAATTCAATATAGATGGCATTATATGCAAAAAAATGGTAAAATTTACAAGCGCTTATACAATGAAACAAACCAAGAATGGGTAGGAAACTGGATTTATGTAAGAGACGTTTAATTTTATTTTTTAAGTTTTAATCTAAAAGAGAGGATTTTATAAATTAAAAAATCCTCTCTTTTAGATTTTTTGTAGTACTACTTAAAATCAACTACTTCGATAAGTATTTTTTTCTTATAGCAAGAAAACTGCCTCCTACTGCCGCCAGCATTCCAATCCAGTACACACCATACAACATGACCTGTCCGTTTTGGAAAGTAAGCTGCGGCAAAAGGCCGCCGACAACGCTCACACCAGACAGATTTACCTTCCAAAGATATAAAATACATGGTCCCAAAAACAGTAAGAAACAGATTACGCTTCCAAGTGCCTGTTTCTTTACTGCACTGGTAACAGCTGCTGTAATGATGCTGCAAATCACTGCTGTCAGATAGCGAAGCACAAACATCACAACAAATGCCTGACGAATGGACAACGGCACAGGCAACTTTTGATAACCTGGCACTCCATTTAAGACAAGGGACGCATCCACCTCTGACAAATCGCGCCAGATTGCTGCATAATACGGCACATACAAAATTACATACAGCACAGTTGCGCACAAAATTGTCTGCAACAATTTTCTTCTTTGTAATGGCTGCCGTCCCTTTTTCGTGGATTGTAACAGCACCATCATGCCATTTCGTTCCTCGATTCCAAACAGACCCGATACGCCCAGAATCAATGCTGAAAGCAGCACACAGGCAAGAAACATTTGATTATTCTCATCCTTAAACAGATAGGACAGCTTATATTGATCGACAAATCCTGCATTTTCAAATCCATTCTCTTTCGCATTCTTAATCACCTGTTCCTGTGCCAAAATTTTATAAAACCCTCTTGACCGCATTTCAATCAACTGCTGGCGTTTCTCCATCCAGTCTGTGTATGTCTCCGAAGAAATTTCTCTGTTTTGAAATTGCTCCTGAATTTCAAATGCCTCTTGATCGGTCATCTGCATAATTTGTGTTTCCTGCTCCAGCCATGCCCTTGTTTCTTCGGTATACGTGCCTTGCAGCTGCTCAATATAATACCGATATGCCTGTATTTCTGTCGTTCCTGTATGGGATGGAATTCCCTCTGCCATGCGCATCGAAACAACTGCGGCCACAATCAAAAATACCCCCATTCCGCCGAGCACATAAAACTTGTATCCCTCATGTGCAAAAATGCTCACATGCTTTCCGCTCAATGAACAGACTGCAATTCGTCTGCCTGACGCTATGCCATATACACGCTTTCCCTCACGCTCATGACAATAAATCAAAATCGAAAGCACGGTACACAAAAGAATCGTTGCAATACATAGAACCATCTTTGCAAACTCTGCCCAAATTGGATGGGAAAACAAATTTAAATTCCAATAAACCGTAAACGGCTGTGATGCATCCAATATTGAAAACAAATTCACATAGCGAAACCAATTCCATTTTGAAAGGCTATTTACAGTGGTATACAATACAGATTCGATCAGCATCACCCAAAAATAGCTGCAGACAGCAGGCACAAATCGTTTCCATGTTATCATAAAAAATACAATCAGGCTACCGAATACCAAACAAGCTGTCACTTTAATTTCCAAAAACAGCCATATATATGTCCCGATTGAAACTGGAAGCACACAATTTCGATACTCGGAGAGTGACTGCAATGCCACATCTAAATTTCCAATCCCATACAAGGAAAAAGCGAACAAAAACTGTGCCGCATAAAGCAAAAAAGAAAGGATTGCAAGCATCAGAAAATACGCCGCAAGCTTCGCACTGATAAATGCCACGCCTCCTCTTTTTGCCGTCTGAAGAATCGGATAGATTCCATTCTCGCGCTCCCTGCAAAAGATCTGCCAACCAATCAGGATCACCAAAAACAAGATCATCATATCAACCATCACTGTATTAGTTCCCATATAGATGGCTGCACTGTAATCATATTCTAGTGTGAGATCACCCAGCTTTTTATAGGCCTCTGCCGTCTGTATGATGTTGCGGCTGCTATATCCGCTAATATCTGAAAAAAGTGCCAGATCTTCTAATTCATCGGCTTTTTGCTGAATGCTCTCTCGAAACTGCGGATACGATTCCTGATAGGTTAATCTCGACACAATATTATTATAAAATTTATGCATTGTCAGATGACTCATTTCTTCTGGTACTTCTTCTGACTGTTGCAAACGTGCTTCCATATCCACATCTGGATAGAGTTCCTGAAACTCCATCAGTGATGACTCAATATCTTGTCCATTCTCTTCTGCCGCTAAAAGGCCATGATACCAGCCTTCAATCTCAAAATATTGTTTTAACTTGTCACGGTCTGTTCCCTTTGTTTTTTCTAGTTCTTCGCTCCAAAAGGAGCCGCGCAGCCCGCTGTACTGATCGTATTGTCCGCCTGAGCGTGTCTCACTCCACTGGTAAGCAATGCTGATGCCCAAACACAAAATTATAATTGCCAGCAATGCTTTCGATGCGACGGTCTTTCTTAACTCATATAAGAAAAGTTCCAAAAGTCCCATTTTTCTTTCCCCACTCTCTATCCAATATCTGCTTCCATCCGATACAAATATACATCTTCCATATTTGCCGCAGCCTTTTTTCGTTCAGCCGGGAACTGCTCCCCATTTCCTACTGCACGAACAAGCATCCCGGCATCGGTCATCATAATGTTGCTGACCAGATATTTTTTCTGCACACCTGCCATCTCCTCCGGCTGAATCAAAAATTCCCATACCAGTCCGTCCATTTCTCGGATCAACTCCATCGGCGATGCTTTTTTGAGAATGCGTCCTTGTTTCAATAAAATGATTTCTTTCGCAATACACTCCACGTCCGTAACTACATGTGTTGCTAGTAGAACGATCTTATCTGCTGCAATCTCACTGATAAAATTGCGGATGCGAATGCGCTCTTTCGGGTCCAGACCCGCCGTTGGCTCATCTAACACAAGTACATCTGGCTCATTTAATAATGCCTGCGCAATTAAAAGGCGCTGCTTCATTCCACCGGAATAGCCTCCGATACGTCGATCTGCGGCATCCTTTAAATTCACCAACTCTAGCAGTTCATTTACACGCGTTTTGGCTTCTCGATGTGACAATCCCTTTAACGCTGCCATGTACCATAAAAAACGTGTCCCGGTAAAGGAACTGTATAGCCCTTGCTGCTGTGGCATATAGCCAAGCCTTGCACGATACGCATTGCTGTTTTTCCAGATCACATTTCCATCGAGCGACACTTCACCCGCTGTTGGCCTCAGATTATCAGTAATGATGTTCATCAGCGTTGATTTCCCTGCGCCGTTTGGTCCTAAGAGACCATACACACCAGGGGTAAGACTTGTGGAAATTTCTGATAATGCTTTTTTTCCATTTTTATAGGTGTGCGATACATTTTTAATTTCCAGCTCCATCGGTGTCCTCCTTTTTTGTTAGCTCATTGGGTTCATTAATCTTATTGGGCTTATTTGGTTCACTATTAAAATCAGCCTCATTATTAAATATTATATACTGTATTTTAAATAAAATATCGTTTTTTGTCAACGAAAAAAGGAACTCTGCCACCGCAAAATTCCCCTCGCTCTAACTATCTCTAACGATTATTCGTAAAATAAAAATAACACCACATTCTTTATATATATAAGATCAATCTAACAATTTTCCCTCTCTATATGACCACTCAAGATAGTTTGGATTTTGATAATATAAATCGGTATTAAAATTCGATATCTCATCACTAATAAAAGAAGAAAATATTTTCATCAACTCTGAAACTTCATCTCCCGGCTTCGCACAGTCCTCTATCATAATACTATATAATTTACCAATATCAAGAAAACTCGGGATCGAATACTTGCAAGCCGATATTGTATCAAAATCTCCCTGCTTTATTTTATAATAATCAACTACTTCATCGCTAACCTGTTCAAAACTAAGGCAGTGATCTACCTCTGCATCATACAAAAGCTTTTTTATACCATCTTCACCAATTTGATTCACAATATCTCCACGATGATTTTTTGTTTCTCTTGCAATATATTCAATTAGTGCGCATACGTAAAAATAATCATTTCTTTCCTTCTCTGTCATAGACTACCTCACTCTTTACAAACGTCAAACAATCAAGTGCCGACAATGTATGGAAACTTATTTGATGTGTCGGATATTTAAATTCTGCCAACACCCAAAACTGCTTTCTGTTTATTCGCCCTGCTAGAAAATCATTTACGTAATTCCATACTGTATCATTTGCCATAGGTCCCTCTACAATATCATAGGAATGTGTTTTTCCACTTCTACACTCTGCAATAAAGTCTAACCACGCATCTGATAT
>ERZ827488.2940-NODE-2940-length-14991-cov-3.302357_pt1 | contig 14991 bp, 10 predicted proteins | sample MGYA00519771_ERZ827488 | MGnify/ENA primary metagenome ERZ827488 (study PRJEB31778, sample SAMEA3449323) | human gut metagenome | biome: human gut; feature: human-associated habitat; material: faeces | place: United Kingdom | collected 2010/2012 ...
ATATGAACAGTGGTTCATATGAATGAATATTAAAACTAAATGCAAATCATTAGCAACTAAACAAAAAATGCGAATGGAGAAAGAGGAGGATATTACCATGAAGAAAACTTACAAGATCGAAGTAGACTGTGCAGCTTGTGCTCTGAAGATGGAGGATGCAGCGAAGAAGGTAGAGGGTGTTACCGGTGCAACCGTCAGCTTCATGACCCAGAAGATGAAGGTGGAATTTGCCGATGGCAGCGATGAGAAGGCCGTTATGGAGAACGTGGTAAAAGCCTGCAAGAGAGTAGAGGATGACTGCGAGATCTATTTATAGGATGCTCTCGGAAAAGAGGAAGCTATGACTAAGAAACAGAAAAAAGTACTGGTCCGCATCATTGTGGCGGCAGTACTGTTAATTATTTTGCATTTTGTACCTCTGGAAGGGATCTGGCTGGGACTGCTGTACCTGATTCCCTATGCGGTGATCGGCTATGATATTCTCAGAAAAGCCGTTCTGGGCATTATGCACGGTGAAGTGTTTGATGAGAATTTCCTGATGGCGGTAGCTACCGTAGGTGCCATGGGACTGGGAGAGTATTCCGAAGGCGTGGCCGTTATGCTGTTCTACCAGATCGGTGAACTGTTCCAGGCGGTAGCTGTGGGCAAGAGCCGTCAGAACATCAGCGCCCTGATGGATATCCGCCCGGATTATGCCAACATTGAGGCAGAGGACGGCAGCTTAGAGCAGGTAGATCCCGATGATGTAGAGATCGGAACCGTGATTGTGGTACGTCCCGGTGAAAAGGTTCCTATCGATGGTGTGGTAGTGGAAGGTACATCCACACTGAATACCAGTGCCCTGACCGGTGAAAGCGTTCCCAGAGAGATCACAGTGGATCAGGATGTGATCAGCGGCTGTGTGAACCTGACTGGATTACTTAAGATCCGTACCACCAAGGAATTTGGAGAATCCACCGTATCCAAGATTCTGGATCTGGTAGAGAATTCCAGTATGAAGAAGTCAAAGTCTGAGAACTTTATTACGAAGTTCGCAAGATATTATACCCCGGCAGTCTGCTACAGTGCTCTGGCACTGGCCATCCTGCCTCCTGTGATCAACCTGATCATGGGCAACCCGGCAGCCTGGAGCACCTGGATCATCCGTGCGCTGACTTTCCTGGTAATCAGCTGTCCCTGCGCGTTGGTCATTTCCATTCCGCTGAGCTTCTTCGGAGGAATCGGTGCGGCAAGTGCCTGTGGTATTCTGGTAAAGGGATCCAACTATCTGGAGGCATTGTCTGAGACTAAGTATGTGGTATTTGACAAGACCGGTACCCTGACTAAAGGCGTATTCGATGTAACGGGCATCTATCCCGGTCAGGGTTTTACAGAGGAAGAACTGCTGGAGTATGCTGCTTATGCGGAGAGCTATTCCAGTCATCCCATCAGCAAGAGTCTGAAGAACGCTTATGGAAAAGAACTGGATGCCTCTAACGTCAGTGATGTGGAGGAAATCAGCGGACACGGCGTTACTGCCAAGGTGAACGGCAGACAGGTGGCAGCCGGCAATGCAAAGCTGATGAAGAGTCTGAACCTGGCTTATACGGAAAATACCGGTGTAGGTACAGTGGTTCATGTAGCGGTAGACGGAAAATATGCCGGATACATCCTGATCTCTGATGTGATCAAGGATGGTGCGAAGGAAGCCATTGCATCTCTGAAGAATTCCGGTGTGAAGAAATGCGTTATGCTGACCGGTGACAGCAAAACAGTTGCAGAACATGTGGCCGGTGAGTTAAAATTGGATGAGGTACACAGTGAACTGCTTCCCGCAGACAAGGTAAGCTGCGTGGAGAAGCTGTTGCAGGACAAGAGCGAGAAGGAAAAACTGGCATTCGTGGGTGACGGTATCAACGATGCACCGGTACTTTCCCGTGCTGATATCGGTATCGCCATGGGAGCCCTTGGCTCAGATGCGGCCATTGAGGCAGCGGATGTGGTTCTGATGGATGACAATCCTGCCAAGATCGCTCTGGCTATGCGGATTTCCCGGAAATGTCTGCGCATCGTTTACGAGAACATCGTATTTGCGCTGGCAGTTAAGGCCATCTGCCTGATCCTGGGTGCGCTGGGTATCGCCAACATGTGGGTTGCTATCTTCGCAGACGTAGGAGTTATGGTACTGGCTGTGCTCAATGCCATCAGATGCCTGCGCATTAAAAACAATTAACCGGATGCAGGCAAAATATGCCTGCGTCATGAGATCACCGGTATTCCGGGAGAACAGGTGGACATGCAGACTTTTTTTTCAGAAATTACAGCACTGTGCAGGAACGAACAATTTCTGCACAGTGTGATGGAAAAATATCATTATGATCCGGAAGAATATCCCAATCTGAAGCGACTGGCAGGTGAGATGATCCCCTGCCTGGAGACAGAAGCGGGATGGCAGGACAGAGAAATCCAAGAGACTTTTCCCGGGAGGGATCAGTCTTTTTTGGCTGTAGGCATTACTCTGGGAAAAGGGATCGATGAACTGCAGGAAAAGTATTTGCAGAACGGATTTCTGACAGAGAGTTATATGATCGAAGTACTGTCCAGTGAATTATTATTAGAAAGCTACCGGGCTTATACAGAGTGGGTGGTTGTGCATCGGAATCTGCATGTTGCCAGACTGCATTTTTTAGGTGGGGAGATTTCTGAGACTTCAGAACAAAAAATAAGCAGTCTGCTGCGGCTGGCGAACCTTCCCATGCTTCTGCAGGAGCTTGCATTGCCGGTTACCTGTAATGCAGCGTATTGTATGATTCCGAAGAAAAGTGTGGTATTTTATGCGGAGCTGACGAAGGATCCTTTTACCAAATGTGCCGGAATCTGTCTGGGGTGCGGCAGGAGAGACTGCTCGAACCGCATGGAGGAAAAGGAGAATTTCCCTCTGCGGTTTGCGGACATGACGGACCGTCCGTTGCCTTATGGATATGCCAGAATTTTTTCCAAAGCGGATGTAAAATAGGCTTATAGCGTACAAATCGGCAGAAAGTATTGTCCGAAATATTAAAATTCTGATAAGATTTATCAGACGACTTGTAAGTATAGAAAGAATATGGTATGATGCAATCACTTTCAAAGAGGAAAGATATCGTGTGTACGGTGTCTTTCCTCTTTTTATGTATACAATGAGTCAAACACGGATTTGTGCCTGCACAGGAGGCTGTATTTGACGAAGATACATCATCAAGCGTTTTTTATTCGGTGATCAAGTAAAAGATTTGAGAAGAGAGGTGGCTTATGGAGGTATTTTTAGAGGTAACGGTACAGCATAAAAAATATCATGCCGGGTTTATGGACAAAATGCGGCAGCAGCCGGAGGTTACATCCTGCTATCAGGTGGAAGGAGAATATGATTTCCTCGTAAAAGCGGATGTGACCTCGGAAAAGGAACTGGAAAAACTGGAGCGCGGCGTGCGTAAGATTAACGGTGTCTGCAGTGTGCAGCCGGTCTATGCCCTGCAGGAGATCATATAGTCATACCCGGAGCAGGGCATTGAAGGTCTCCTCTAAATTCAGCCTGCCGTAGCCCCATTCCCGGTTGGGGTAGTTCAGACCCTGTGTACGCACGGCACCGCGTATGAAATAACTGCGGATCTCCCGGCTTTCCGCCAGGCGGTTATTGCCTTCAATGACTGACCATTGGAAAAACTGAGCCACGGCTCCGGCAGTGATAGCGGCAGCCATGCTGCTTCCCGTACGGCATCCGTCAATGGTGGAGATATTGACTCCGGGAGCGGATAAGTCCGGACGGATCTGCCCGGTGCGTCCGAAGCCTCTGCCGGATTCTGCGTAAAAACTGTTGTTTTCCGCGTTGTAAGTAGAAACGCTCAGAACCTCCGGAGCCATCGAGGGCTCCGTCAGAGTCATGTCGGGATCCGGATTGAGAAAATATACCGGAGTAGACAGAAATTCTGTGATAGGCAGCCACATGTGAAAATTACCGTTATATAAACTACCGGAAGCAGAGACATGAAAGGTCCAGATACCGGGGGTAGGATCCTGGATGCGTACAAGGATCAGTTCCTCGCCGGAATTTTCTTCCACAAGAGCAGAGTCGATAGTGACTCTGCTTTTTTCGTAGATAAAAGAATAGGTCACGCTTTGCTGCAACCCAAGGCGCAGTTCGGGAATATTTTCCCCGCCGGGAGTGCGGATGCTCAGATTAAAAGCATCCGGCAGAGCACCCCAAAGCTCCAGCCAGAATCCGATACAGCCTTCGCTGACCCGGATCTCCACATTCCGGGAATCCTCCCCAGGTGCCTGAGCGCTTAGTCTTCCATGGTAATGGTGTGAGGCGTTCCCTTCATTTCCCCCGCAGACGATGGCGGCACGGCTTCTGCGGACAGCAAGAGAAGAGAGATACCGTGACAGGGAGGAATTGCCCGCGTGATCTCCCTGGTTGGTTCCCAGACCCAGACAGATGACTACCGGACGTTCGAAGAGCCGCACGAAGGATTCCGCATATTTGATGCCTAGCATAATATCATTTTCCTGATAGGCGGGAACACCCTCGGGCACCAGATAAAAGCTGCGCAGATATTGCTTACATTCCTTGAGCTTCACCACGACGATGTCGGCACCCGGTGCAGCACCGATATAAGGATTGCCTTGTCTGACGACACTGCCGGCTGCGACTCCGGCGAGGATACTGCCGTGTCCGTTTTCGTCCCGGGAGGGAACGATGGAATAAGGATCCTCGGAACGCAACGCCAGGTTAATATCCTCTCTGCGGTATTCAGAACCATATTTAAATCCCTCAGGTGGTATCCCGGTCTGAACCGTCTGATCCCAGATCGCCAGGATACGGCTGTTGCCGTTCTCGTCCAGAAACACAGGATTTCGATAATCAATACCGGTATCAATAAAACACAGGATCACACCCCGCCCCGTGAGACTTAGGGGCGGACGCTGTACCTGAGTGATCCCACTGGCGATCAGATTTGCCGGATCAAAGGGAGCGGCACCGGGTGGCGTCTCACCGGAGGGAGATAGCTGCATGAGCCCATAAAGCTTCGGCATATTGTGATAGGGGAAAAAATCAATTTTCGGATTGCGGATTCCCAGATTGCCCAGATACAAAATCAAAAAATCTTCTCCGATGCGTTCATAACAATTATTGTCATCTCCCAGAAATTCCGATGCGGAAAAGTCTGTGATAATGTCATAGGTCTCCTCTGACAGGATCATTTCCTTGCAGTCCATGGCGTTGCTCCATACCATACGAAGGAGTTAGATTAACCTATGCGGAAGGTTCGTTTTTGTTGCATATTGATTGATATAATGATAAAATAAATAAAATATTATAACGAAAGAGACAGGAACGTTACATATGGAATTTATTCATAAAATCAGAGCATTGCAGATAGGAAAAAGAAAGACTTTCCGAAGAGTTTTGCTGGCGGAAATCCTGCTGATATTATTGGGAATTGTCGGTCTGTTTGGCAGAAATGAGGTGTATGAATATCCGTCCGAAGGGGTAACGGTAAATACCGGAGTCTATCAGGACAATATGACTATAGAGCATATTTCATTAAAGCCGGGTCTCTACCGGATCCAGCTGCATTATGATACGGATACCAATATGAAGAATTTCTGTATTGTTGAGGATGATACTGTGGGATACCGGATGCTCCGCAACAGCGGAGAGCACCTCTATCAGGGACTGCATGAGACGGATTATCCGTTATGGCTGCTGCAGAAGTCGGATAATATACGTGTTACTGTTACCTACGGTGGAGAAGGAAACTATATGATCTCGGGGCTTACCATTCGGGAAACCAACGGTCTGGCAGTCATTTTCCTGTTTTTGGTTGTGGTGATCTCCATTCTGGTGAATCTGCTATATACTTATGTGCAGTATGACAGAGAGTATTCGTTATCTGTTTCGCAGAAGGGAATTCATTTCGGTCTGGCGCTCCTTTTGCTGTTCAGTTCCCTGCCTCTGCTGCAGGATACCATGCTGTCCAGCGGAGATCTGGGATACCATATGCTGCGTATGATGGGAATCAAGGATGGCATTCTGGCAGGGCAGTTTCCGGTACGGATTGCACCGAAATGGCAGCAGGGCTACGGATATGCGTCTTCGATCTTTTATGGGGAGACACTTTTGTATGTGGGTGCATTGTTCCGGCTGATCGGCTTTTCCTTTATTACCAGTTATCGACTGTTTCTTTTGTTTATCAATGCACTTACCATACTGGTGGCATATTACAGCTTTCGAAAAATTTTTGAAGACCGTAACATTGGCCTTTTATGTACAGTACTTTATACTTTGTCGGTATATCGTCTCTCCAAGACATATATCTGCGGATCGCTGGGTGAGACTTTCGGAATATTATTTCTGCCACTGATCGCCTGCGGATTTTATCTTGTATTTGCACAGGATGTTACGAAGAAACAATATCATTATTCCTGGATTCCGTTGACGATAGGATTTACCGGGCTAGTGCAGTCACACCTGCTGACGGGAGAACAGGCAGGCGCTTTCACTATTCTGTTGTGTCTGATCTTGATCAAAAAGGTATTCCGCAAGGAGACGTTCTGTTCTCTGGCAAAAACAGTGATCTACAGTGTATTGCTGAGTGCCTGGTTCCTAGTGCCTTTTGCTGATTATATGCTGCGGGGCGATTTTGTGATTCAGCATGTCTCTGGCAGAGTGATCCAGTATAGGGGACTGTATCTGACCAACCTATTATTTACTTTTTTCCGGAACGGCTACAATGTGTTCTATTCCGACAACGGAATGGCAGATAGTCAGCCCATGGGAATGGGAATCGCACTGACTGTGGCACTGTTACTTTGGGCGGGAATGCTCTTTTTCCGCAAAACCACGCACCTGCGCAGGGAAGAAAAGACGTTGGGCAAGATTGCCGGAGGTTTTGCCGTTCTGGCTATGTGGATGAGTCTGTCAATCTTTCCATGGGATAAGATTCATAGCCTGAACGATATTACCGCAACGCTGGTGTCAAGTATTCAATTTCCCAACCGTTTTCTGACCATTGCAACACTGTGTGCAGTACTGGTGGCAGGTGTTGTGGCCAAAGAGATCAAGGGACAGTATGAGACGCATGGATTGCAGTTCTATTTTGCCGGAATGATGGTACTGACTCTGTGCAGCAGTATTTACCTGATGGATGATATGCTTCAGACGGCTGACGATTACCGGATCTACGGAGAGGAAGGAATGGGAAGCGGCTATATTGCCGGAGCGGAATACCTGCCCTACGGAGCGGATGCCTCCCTGTTCTGGCCCCATGATCCTTATGCCGCAGAAACAGTGAATATTACGGACTATCATAAGGATGGAATAAAGATAGACATGCATTGTGAGAACCGGGGTGATAAGACGGAAACGGTGGAATTACCGCTTCTGTATTATTATGGCTACCGGGCATACGACAAGACTACCGGCCAGGAACTGACGATCACCACCAGTGATAATTATGCGGTGTGTGTGGAAGTTCCGGCAGGCTATGACGGAACGGTTCAGGTGACATTCAGAAGCCCCTGGTACTGGAGAGTGGCAGAGGCTGTGAGCTGGCTCTGCCTGCTGGGGCTGATCGCAGGGGTGACACTGGAGAAGAGACGGGAGAGGAAAGCTTCATGAAAATAACAGAAAAATTAAAATTCAAGGGAAATGGTATTTTCTGGTGCCTGGCCGGTATTTTTCTGACAGGAGCACTCCCGCTGCTTACAAATTATTGTCTGAATTCCTCGGAGGTTCCTTACCAGCTGGTTCGTATTGAAAATATGAAAGACTATTTGTCAGCGGGAATTTTTCAGATGGCAATGCCGGTAAACTGGCAGTATGAGCATGGTACGGCAGGTTTGGACGGAAATCTGTTCTGGCTGCTGCCGGTGCTTCTGCGAATGACAGGAGCTGCACTGGAAAGTGTTTACCGGATGTTTCTGGTATGTATTTATGCCGTGACAGTGTGCTTTTCCTACAAGACACTGGAAGAAGGATTTCAAAATAAAAAAACAGCGGTGATCGGTACGGCACTGTATTGCTGGGCACCGTGGTATCTGGATGCCTTGTATGGAAGAGCCGCCATTGGGGAAGCGTTAGGCTACGCTTTCCTGCCGGTGTTATTACTGTTTCTGGTGAGGGCAGTCGGGCGGAAAAAAGGAAAACTGCCGCAATGGCTTCTTCTGGCCATAGCGATTTCCTTGCTGTTACAGTCTTCTTTTGCGGTTCTGGAAGTGGGAATGCTTCTGTTGGTGTTCTGCTGCGTATATTATCGCAGACAATTGCTGGAAAAAGACGGCTGGCTGACATTGGGAAAGGCAGTAGCGGCAACACTGTTGTGCAATTTGTGGTATCTGCTGCCGATGCTAAGATATCTTGTGGCATATCGTGATGTGGCAAGATATGTGGGAAGCCGTCCATTTCAGGAAAAGGGAGCTTTTCTTCTGCATTATCTGACCTTCTTTTTGCGGGGAGGCGCCACCTACGATTATAAGAGTAATGGATTGCTGGATACGGCAGCCATTGGTGTCGGTCCGGCACTTACGGGACTCTTCTTTTTCCTGCTGTGGCTGAAATTCAGTGGGGCGCTGCAGAAGAAAAACAGTAAAGAAGACAGCACTGCGGGATTGTTCTGGTGCGGAATGCTGGGAATACTTCTCAGTCTTGGCAGCTTTCCCTGGGATCTGCTCCGGCAGAATGCCGTGTTCCAGGTGCTGACCTTCAGTATGCAGTCTCCTGCGATCTTTATGATCCCGGCAATCTGCGGACTGACATTTATAGGATGCGGTCTCCTGAACGCTTACCGGGAGGGAAAATCCGCAACAGAAGCCACCATCCTGGAGACAGCGGTACTTGCGGCAGCTTTTGTGTCGACACAATTTCTGACCAATAAATTGCTGTTAGGCAGAGCACCTTTGTGGATCCGCCAGAAGGAAGATCTGCCGGATGTGGTTCTGATCGAAGCACCGCAGTTTCAGATGAGTGCCGCAGCCGGTGCAGCACAACTGGTAGCAGTGGCGCTCAGCGCTCTTGGCATAGTTGGGATCGTTATATACTGTATACTCACACAGAAGAAAAATCCGGACCGGAAAGTACAAAAGGAGGCAGCGTAGGAAATGGATATGTGGAAGAAATCTGAAATCCTGAAAAACAAAAAATTCCGTATTCTGTTTCTTCTGGAAGTTCTGTTACTGCTGGTGCCTGTGATCGGAATTCTGTGCGGCAATAAAACAATCAGCACTCTGGCAGATGCACAGGTGACAACGGAAGAGGGTGTCATCCGGGAAGCAAAAGGTTATTCCGTGGACGGCAGCAGCAATATCAGCGGTCCCTGGCTGGAAATGAGCGGTTTTTCCATGGCACCCGGTACTTATTGCTATTATGTGACGTATGACACGGATGACAACGGCGTAAATAAGATTAACATTACAAGTGATGGAGAAATCTACAGAGAATTGCTGGAAAACGAGCTTTCCCTGTATTCCGGGAGAACAGAAAGCTCCTGTGAGATCTATGTGACAAGCCGTCTGAAAGCGGATGAAGTAAACATCCACGCAGACTACTACGGAACCGGAAAGCTTACTATTAAGGATATCCGGCTGGTGAAAACCACTGCGTCCTACAGAATGCTGCTTGTGATGTTCCTCCTGGGATTTTTGCTGCTGGATTCGCTGATCATGTTGTATGTGTATATGGGAAAATATCCTCTTGCGCTGGAGAAGAAACTGGTATACTTCGGAATTCCCGCATTGGCGGTCCTGGCTTCCCTACCGGTATTTGTGGATTATATTATGGTGGGAGCCGATTTGGGATTTCACCTGCTTCGTATTGAATTCCTGGCGCAGAGCCTGGCACAGGGAATCTTTCCTGCGAGAGTAGAGCCCACGTGGCTGTATGGGCATGGCTATGCCAACTCACTGTTTTACTGCGATACATTTCTGGTAATTCCAGCAATACTTCGGCTGATCGGTTTCCCCATGAGTGTTTCCTACGATGGATATATCTTTCTGGTCAATCTGGCTACGGCGGTCATAGCGTATATCTGCTTTTGCGGAATTTTCCGTAACCGTGTGACCGGAATGTTCGGAAGTATGTTGTATACGTTGGCACCGTATCGCGTATACAATATTTATAACCGGAGTGCGGTAGGTGAGTACACAGCAATGATCTTCCTGCCGTTGCTGTGCTATGGTTTTTATCGGATCTTCACGGAAGATATGGAGAAAAAGGAGTACCGCCATTCCTGGCTGCTGCCGGTATTGGGCTTTTCCGGTATTATCCAGAGCCATGTATTAAGCTGTGAGATTGCGGGTGTGTTTACCATCCTTTTGTGCTTATTATGTATCCGAAAAGTATTCCGCAAAAGAACTTTCCTGGAACTGGTAAAGGTGGTTGTGGGAACGGTGCTGGCAAATATCTGGTTCCTGCTTCCGATGTTAGATATGATGCTGGCGGATCAATACCGTTATTCCAATAACAGCGGCGTATACATTCAGGATCGGGGAATTTTGGGGGCACAGATATTTTTCACCATGCAGAATGCCGGAAGCAATTCCAGATTTCAGGAGCTGGGAATGGTGGACACAGAGCCTATTTATATAGGTGTTGCCGTATTACTGGGAGTGATTGTGTATTTTGCTATCCGTAACAGGGAAAAGGAACAGGATCCGGCACATGATAAGGCAGCCAAGGTTGCATTTATTCTGGGATGTGTGGCAATTGCGGTAAGTACTTACTATTTCCCCTGGAATGCGCTGAAGGAAGCCAATTCCTTGCTGGAGCTTCTGACTACGATGATCCAGTTTCCTACTAGATTGACGACCATCGCAGCAATTGCCATGACTCTGGTGGCCTGCACGGCGGGACACTGGATGCTCCGGTGGAAGGATAAGGTGGCAAAGACCATATTCCTGGTGGCAGTCTGCGGCGGCTGTATCTTTTTCTCCATGTATCAGACTAACGATCTGCTGCAGACGAAAGATCAGCCGTTGAGATTGAATTCTATGGCATCCATGGGACATTCCGGCATTCTGGGAGCGGAGTACCTGCCTTTGGATGTGGAGTGGAATTTTTATTACCATGATGCATGGCCGTCGGACGGAGTGACAGTGGAAGCTTTTGAGAAGGAAAATCTGAACACGCTGACTACGGTGACGACTGTTGCGGGTCCCGGAGAGTATTATATCGATCTGCCGATGCTTTTGTACAAAGGGTATCATGCCAAGGATATGACAACGGGGAAAAAATTCCCGGTGACTGTAGGTGAGAACGGTCATGTCCGGGCAATCCTGCCGGCGGGCTATCAGGGAACTGTCAAAGTGTGGTATTCCGGCATGTGGTATTGGCGTGTGGCGGAAGGAGTCAGTCTGCTGTTCTGGGTGGCTGTGACCGCCTATGAAATCATCTCGCATAAGAAACAGCGGGAAAGGGAATAGCTGCCAAACTGATTTTTTGTTGAAAACAGAAAATGGAATATAGAAAAAGAAGCAGAAAAAGAGGATGCGGGTATGCCCCGGAGAACGTTTGCATAAAGTAGTAGCGAATAGTTCTGAGAGGAGATACCACATGAAACGTTTTTTCACGGAACACGAAAAAACACTTTGGCTCCTGCTTCTTTTTGCATGTATGTTTTTTCTGGGAAGAGGGATTGGAGCCATTGTATACGGACTGCATATGCAACAGGAAATGAGCCCCCGGGAAACAGTGGGAAGTGCATTGGAGAATACGCAGGAGGTACTTTCAGCAGAGAACTGGGGACTGGGATTCGGAACGGAAGGAACGCAGCCCACCGGCACGGCATCTGCGGAAGAACTAAAAGAGTACAATGCCTATTATGTGGGAGATGCGGAGGAGAAAAAGATCTATCTCACTTTTGATTGCGGCTATGAGAACGGTAATAGTTCCGCTATATTGGATGCATTGAAAAAGCATGATGCACCGGCGACTTTTTTTGTGGTAGGACATTTTCTGGAGTCGGCGCCGGAGATGGTGAAACGCATGGTGGAGGACGGACATACCGTGGGAAACCATACCTATCATCATTATGACATGTCGAAAATTTCTGATCCGGCGGTTTTCCGGAAAGAGATGGATGACGTGAGAACTCTTTTTCAGGAGACCACCGGCACGGAGATGGCGATGTACTACCGGCCGCCCCAGGGAAAATACAGTGAGACGAATCTGCAGATGGCAAAGGATCTGGGATATTCCACTTTTTTCTGGAGCCTGGCGTATGTGGACTGGAACGTGGATGCACAGCCCAGCCACGAGGAAGCTTTTTCCAAGCTGACAGGCAGGATCCATCCCGGAGCGGTGGTGCTGTTACATAATACCTCGAAGACCAATGGGGAGATTCTGGATGAACTGCTCACGAAATGGGAAGAAATGGGTTATACCTTCGGAAAATTGGAAGAACTGGTGCAGTAGGGTTTGACTTCCCCTGCCCCATACCCTATAATAGAGGACAGAAAAATATACTGGAGGACAACCATGGAAAAAGAACTGGTAGTTGTCATTGATTTTGGCGGACAGTACAATCAGCTGGTCGCCAGAAGAGTCAGAGAATGCAATGTATATTGCGAGATCTACTCTTACAAGACAGACTTGAATAAGATAAAAGCGATGAATCCTAAGGGAATCATCCTGACCGGCGGCCCCGCAAGCTGCTATGAACCCGGTGCAGCTACCTGCTCCGAGGATCTGTTTCACTTAGGAGTTCCCGTGCTGGGACTCTGTTACGGCGCACAGCTGATGACCCATGTGCTGGGTGGTAAGGTAGAACGTGCAGCCGTTCGGGAATATGGTAAGACTGAGGTGAAGGTAGACCGCAGTTCCAAGCTGTTTTCCGATGTATCCGAGAATACGATCTGCTGGATGAGCCATTTCGACTATATTTCGAAGCTGGCACCCGGCTTCCGTGCCGTAGCTATCACTGCAAACTGCCCTGTGGCAGCAGCAGAGTGCGTAGAGCGTGGACTGTATGCGATCCAGTTCCATCCGGAAGTACTCCACACGGTGGAAGGCTCCAAGATGCTGTATAATTTCGTACGTAATATCTGCGGATGCTGCGGTGACTGGAAGATGGATTCCTTCGTGGAAGAGTCTATTAAGGCAATTCGTGAGAAAGTCGGCAATGGTAAAGTTCTGTGCGCATTGTCCGGTGGTGTGGATTCCTCCGTGGCAGCAGTACTGTTATCCAAGGCAGTCGGCGAGCAGTTGACCTGTGTCTTTGTAGATCACGGCCTGCTCCGTAAGAATGAAGGCGATGAGGTAGAAGCAGTCTTCGGTCCCAACGGCAATTACGATCTGCACTTCATCCGTGTGAATGCGCAGGAGCGTTTCTATAACAAGCTGGCAGGTGTATCCGAGCCGGAGCATAAGAGAAAGATCATTGGTGAAGAGTTCATCCGTGTATTTGAGGAAGAGGCGAAGAAGATCGGTGCCGTGGATTTCCTGGTACAGGGAACCATCTATCCCGATGTGGTAGAGAGCGGACTGGGCGGTGAATCCGCAGTGATCAAGTCCCACCACAACGTAGGCGGCCTGCCCGACTATGTAGATTTCAAGGAGATCATCGAGCCTCTGCGCAACCTGTTCAAGGATGAGGTCCGCAAGGTAGGACTGGAGCTTGGCATTCCGGAGCATCTGGTATTCCGTCAGCCGTTCCCCGGTCCCGGACTGGGTATCCGTATCATCGGCGAAGTGACCGCTGAGAAGGTCAAGATCGTACAGGATGCAGATGCCATCTACCGCGAGGAAATCGCTAACGCAGGTCTGGACCGCGAGATCAACCAGTACTTCGCAGCCCTGACCAACATGAGATCCGTAGGCGTTATGGGTGATGAGAGAACCTATGATTACGCCATCGCACTGAGAGCCGTGAAGACCATCGACTTCATGACCGCAGAGAGCGCACAGATCCCTTATGAAGTATTACAGAAGGTGACCAGCAGGATCATCAATGAGGTGAGCCATGTGAATCGGGTAATGTATGATATTACCAGTAAGCCGCCCGGAACGATTGAGTTTGAATAAGAGCCACAAGTCTTGGAATCCGCTAAACAAGCGGATTCCGAGACTTTTTCTTTTGCACTGCTACTAATTTGCTACTAATAGCAACTACTCTTTTTCTATCGTTTTCAGTTGGTTGTCATTAACTTTAATAGCAAGAAACCCTGATGACTGCTGGATTTCTTTTATATGATCTTTCTTTGTGGCATCTGGATGATTTTCCCTGATGCGGTATTTGGTGGTACTAACGCAGGTCCAAACTGAGGTCGGATTGTTACATCTGAGCCGTTGCTCTGAGTCTGCGGCACTTCACATGTGATACCTGCGGCTTCAAGCAGAGGGTTATCAGATGGTGGTTCAGGTGTTGGCGAATCTGTCGCCTGCAATGATTCCAAACTATGCACAAGCTCCTGCTGTTTATGTGGAAACAGATGGGAGTATGTGTTAAGTGTTGTGGATACATTGGAATTATTAAAGCGATTATATAGATTTTTAGTGTTAGTTGTAAATGAACGCATGATGAGTAAGTATGTTCATAAGTACCTGACACCTTGAATTATTAATATTCAAAATGATATTGGATAAAAATATGTTTAGGAAAGAAAATTTTAAGTTCAATTGATAGAAATACACTTATTGTTATAATTTAAATAAAAAAGAAAGCAGGTGCAACACATGAATATGCAGGAGTTAAAGGAACTCATTTACCAAGGTGAAAAAGTTGATATAGAGTGCAAAAAAGCAGAAAAAAGCGTACCAAAATCTGCGTATGAGTCATATTCTGCATTTGCCAATACAAAAGGTGGATATATCATACTTGGAGTAAGAGAAGATAAAACCAAGACTGATCCGAATGAACGATTTATAATACAAGGGATAGAGGATGCGCCTAAGCAGAAAGAAGATTTTTGGAACACAATTAATGGAAATAAGGTGAATATTAATCTGCTAACAGATGATGATGTAGAAATTGTTGAAGA
>ERZ827488.2945-NODE-2945-length-14964-cov-3.087196_pt1 | contig 14964 bp, 14 predicted proteins | sample MGYA00519771_ERZ827488 | MGnify/ENA primary metagenome ERZ827488 (study PRJEB31778, sample SAMEA3449323) | human gut metagenome | biome: human gut; feature: human-associated habitat; material: faeces | place: United Kingdom | collected 2010/2012 ...
CATCAGCCCCAGCCTCAGTTGTAAATTCGCAGTAATACTCACGGCGGGCTTTCTCAGGATTGTTACGCATATCAGATTCGATGGCTTCTTTAGTTAAAGCGGGACTTGTCGGAACATTCATAATTGTAGGTTTCATAACCAGATTACAGTCAATCTGGGCTACAAAATAGTCTTTATTCCCCAGAAACATTTGCTTACTAAAGTCTCGATACATTGTATAGAAAGGGGTGTCAGTAGAAGATGCGGAAGATACATAGATGAGCTGATTGGGAAGTGGTTTTGGCATTGCAAGTAATCGAACTTGATCAATCGAATTTCCGTCGTTGTCAAATCCTGTTGCAAATTGATTATCCGTTGCACAGAAGGCTTTATATACTGAAAGTAAATCTTGCGATAAGAAAGCACTCTCGTCAAAAATAACGCATGAAGCACGAGCACCACGAGAACCATCTACGTTAGAAGACAGGGTTTTTGTAAAAGAATCATTATTTAGAGCGTAAGTAAATCCACTTGGATTGTGTGAAAATCCATCTCCAGCAGCATTTCCTACAATAACCTCATCTTTGAATATATATCCAGACGAATTGATAAGAGATGAGATTCTATCATTAGCGATATCCTCAAGTTTCTTAAATGTAGTGGCAGACTGCTGAGAATTACCAGATGCAATATAGCAATTCCACGGGAATGTTGACAGCATCTGTTTTGCCATTGCAAACAGCACAATCCAGAAACTTTTACCATAAGCTCTGGATGCACAGATCATAACCTGTGGAGTAGTCCAAGCCATCTGCATAAGATAAGCTTGAGAATCAACTAATTGAATATTAAAGAAGTCTTTTATAAATTTAACTGGATTTTCTTGATAATATTTTTTGTTTTCAGCAAGCTTCAGGAATCCTTCAATTTTACGAGAACTCATGGGATAAACAATATCTTTTTTGTAAAAGTCTTTATAACCACTTATACCTAAAAGATCTCGAACAAATGATGCTCCATAAACACATCTATTCGCAATTTCTTCATTGTATATAACAGGGTATTCAATCTGAGGTTGATTCATCTAATTCCCTCTTGTATTTTCGTAATGTCCCATGGGCATAACCATATTTATTCTGTAATTGAAGAATTGGAGTATCAGGGTTATCCTTTAAGATTTGCATTATTTTGGATTTTCTTACATTAAAAGAATCATCAATATTATCAATTAATCCCATTTGTTTTGCTTTTTCAAGATAGCTTGTTGCCGTAGTGCATGTAACCCCAATAAGTTTGGCGACTTCTGACCTACTTAATTCAGGGTTAGCTTTTTTTATTTCTACAGCTTTCAACATATTTTTATTTTGAACTTGATATAAGGTTTGATAGTTACACCATCCAAGGGTAGCAGCTCTTTTTAGGTACGTAATGGCAGTTTGTTCACACATATAGAAATGATCTGCAGTTTGCTCAATGCTATTTGTTTTATTATAATAATCTGCAATTTGTTTAATTGAATTTTTAGAACATTCTCTTTCGCACTTGATCCAGTCTACGGTAGTTAAATCAAATATTTCACCGATAAGACTGGATTCCATATTCTTTCTTATATATTCAATATTGGATTTCTTACATTCGATTCGGATTAACACACAATTATTCTCAGATGCAAGTCTATTTTTCGTCCTATCTATCTCTTGGATTTCTTCTAGCGGTTTAAACTTACTTTTGTCATAATGAAAACCGCCGTCCATCTCCATTAAATAATGAATATTTTGATGATAGAAAGAAAAGTCATATCTATAATTTCCCGCCCAAGGGGGAGAGAACTCTGTCTCTAAGTTTTCAATCGGGAGTTGGAGTAGAACAGCTAATCCAAGTTTATTAGGGTATGAATTAGACGAGCTGCATCTAGGACAGTGCATTTTTCCTGAACTCGTCAATGCTGATGCATGCATTTTTCTTTTAAACCCACATGCAGGACATCTTAGATTTACGTATACGCGAGACGCTTTTGCGTAAACTGTTTTTGCATCCTCTGGATTTTCAAAATATTTTACCAATTCAGGATGAGTAGTATTTATATCATTAAATCCAGTGAGTACTTTTTTATTCGCGCAATAAATACAATTTCGAATATCTTTTTCTTCATGCTCGACCCTTCCATGGCATTTTTGACATTGGCACAAATATTTTTTTATTCTACCTTGGGAAGTTTTTTCAATTCGTCTTCCTACTATCTCGTAGGTAGTTTTCGTACAGTTTACAATATCACCTACATTATATTTAAAGTCAGCTAGTTTTTTCATCGTTTATTTCCCTTCTGTTAAATATGTAGGTATTTACGACATTATCAAGACTGCATAAATTGCTATCATTTAGCAAACCTTGTTCTTTTAACTTGTCTCGTAAATCCAAATTTTCCTGTAAAAGAATACGAAATGCTTCAAAATATGAATCGGATTTTTCGGTAAGTTCTCCGATTTTCTTGCGCTGCTCTGCAACCATGTCTGCCCATTCAGACTCATCAAAATGTAAAGCTTTTAAGATAGAACTCATACTGATATCGGCTACCTGCTGCATGCCTTTGCATGTTTCAAGATCAAATCCATTGAGTTTTCCTTCACGAAGATCAAGATCACGAATCTTCTTTAATTTACCTGTCCAAGTGTTTTCACCCTTCTTGGAGGTCTTATTATTCTTCAATGAAATACAACTTTCTTGTGCTAATTTTGTGATTGAAATCGTAATGTTTTTCTGCATTTCCTGCAATGCCTTGATTACTGGCAGATTATCTGCGGCGTGTAAAGTGTCCTGACATAATTCTGCGATTTGGTCGTCTATATGTGATTTTTGTAAGAATCCTCGAACAATACTTATAATAGAAGATGTGCGCATCATATCATCGTTGCCTTCTTCAGAAGAGTCTAGGAAACCGATAAGCTGCGAATATAAGAAGGGTTGATCCGACAGTTGTTCTTTTTCAAATGGCAAATAGCCTATAAGTCGGAGAGTATCAGATTTGTTCTTTTCGAATTGAGCAAGAATCTCTTCATTCGCTGGAAGCTGATTCTCGTCTTTATCATTAAGTTTAGACATGGTTGGCCACCCTATAAAAACATCCGATTCTCGGTATGTCATAGCGTAGTAGTGTGGCAACTGAATATTTTTGATATAAGTATAATATACATTCGGGGTAGTTTTAAGACCAGACGTTTCACCTCGCCCGTTTGCGGACTCTATCACGGAGGAGTCCCACACAGATTCTATAAATGGTTTGTTTAGAGCATAAAGAGCATCATTTACACTTTCTTTCGTTGGTTTAGAGATCTTGCCGCCCACTTTTGGCATTGCAATATTACTCGCACAATCCTTACATATACTCGTTAATTTACTCTCATACGATGGTTCGGATGATAAATAGAAGTCATCTCTAGTTTTTACTCCGCCGCATCTCTGACAGGTAAAGAACTTATCACCGACGCCTAACGCTTTTAGAAGTCGAATCTGGTTTGTTTGATTCAACTTCATAAAGTCATTTTCAGCAGCTTTGATTATAGGCTCGGCTCCTTTAAGTGTCTTTATTGATCCGACGTCTTTTGGATTTATTTTGATAGGTGTTCGAGCCATACGTTACACCTCTTACTGCAGCTTAGAAGTAAAGCAGTCGCTAACCTTAACCTTGATCTTATTTCTTGCGGAAACCTGAACAGTCTCGCCAGTTCTAGGATTGCGGCACTCGCGCTCTGGGACTTCCTTAACCTCAAAAGAAATGAAGTTATTTAAACGGACAACTCCATCCTGTGCTAATGCTTCCTCTAAGGTGTCCTTAAAAAGATCTACACATTCTACTGCCTTTTTCTGGGCAATTCCTGCCTTCTCTGCATATAATTTACAAAAATCATTCTTAGTCATTTTTATTTTTTCCTTTCATTCGCTACCGTGGGATTACGCCGCAATTCTCAGCCACCAAAGTAGTCAATACTTTTATAAAATTCAAGTTGGACTAAATCCAAACATTTCATTGATCGTATCTTCTGAGTGATCTTTAAGATATAGTTTTGTAGTGTCACAACTTTCATGATGAGCCATGACTCGAATTTGTTCTAATGGGAATTTCTTAGGCTTACCGTCTTTATCTAATACACGGGTATCAGTTCCTTGAGCTAGACTTTCGAACCTTGAATGCCTCATGGTATGTGTGAAAATATTGCACTGTTCTCCACGAACTTCAGATAGAATCTTGGAAATAGATACGATACGATCATATAAAACGCTAGAATCGGAGAGTGGTTGTTTGTTTCCTCCACTGCCTTTAATCCATAACGAATCTATATCGTCTGGCCCACGTTCTTCGAGATATTTCTTAATCAATTCTTTCGTATCATCCAAATATACAAGTGGGAATTTCTTGCCACGTTTACCAATTACAGTGTTGGTCTTATTATGTTCAGTCAGCCCATGCTTCTCAATCTGGAAAAGCTCATTTTTACGCCCAGCTGAATCAAATCCAATAGACCATAGAACTGCATCCTGCAGTCTGCCTTTTTCAACTAAAATGTCACGCACTTTAATAAATTCCTCGAAAGTAAAGAAGAAATCATCTTCATTATCTTTTACTCGAAGTCTTTCTATTCCCTTAACCTTTTTAGCGTAATTGATTTCATAATCATAATCGTCATCTTCTTCACAGAACGTTAACATACTATTGACAGCACTCTTTAGCCTATTTGTTCGCGCCGGAGACATTTCGCATTCCTCTGTAAAATATAGACTCAAACCTCTGAAGTCTTTTCGATTTAACTCTAAAATACAGCGATTATCTAGTTCCTTTAAAATATAGATCAAAATAATTCTAAGATCATGGTAATATCCGTCTATAGTTCCTTTACTTTTCTTTCTCTGTTTATATTCTGAAAGGAAGTCGTCCATGATATGCTTATTTTCTTTATTGACTTGTGCCCATAATTCTGGGGTGTAAAACCTGTTGTATATTCGTCCTCGTTTGGACATTGGAATCACTTCCTTTCTAAAAGAGCCGCAATTTGCGACCCTTTCCAGATATATAATGTACTTTATTCTGTTTTCATAAATTCGCTGCATGGAATTTGAGTATTATCGGTGATTTCAAGGCAAAGTTTTCTAAGTCCATCAATCTCTTTTCCTTTTTCAACGACAACACAAGTAATTCTGTCGCCATCATCATAGCTGTAGTCAGTTTGCTGCCCCTCGTAAAACGGTTCTCCGTCTTTAAGCATGCGGTTCAATTCTGATAAAATTTCTTCCATTCTATCAGAATCCTTATCTTTTGTTCGCTTGTGGAATTCTTCGTTATACTCGATAACAATCATAAGATCTGGGATAAAAAAGTCCACTTGATATTTTAATACTGAGTACTGAGGAAAAATAACAATCGATGGAAACATTTCTCGTAATACTTGCTCAAATTTGAATTCAAATCTTGGATTAACGGCTCCGATTTCATATTTACACCCCAGCAGATGCACAGCATAGTCATCGAGTAAAAAACATGGCTCAAAGCGACCACGGGAACTTTTATAACAAGTCTCTTTTACGTGAGAAGATAAATCTGAGCGACAGTCCAATAACTTTCTTATGACGAAATTTATATTTTTATTTTGCTTCTTAAACTTTTTGGCAATATCCATGCTGGATATCCATTTTTCACCATTATTAGATACTGACTCAATAGAATTTTCCATTTGTTTTTCTCAACTTTCTTTAGTTTAAGGCAGTGATAGACATTCTGTCCACTTAGCACTTTACCCAGTTCTCCACTGGACCTTATCAATATGGTAACAACAGACGTATTGTCTATAATTTGTTTTATCTACTCACAAGTAGCCCATATTTCGTAGGTGGCAGCAATGAACTTTTTTTGCTCACAATTTGCTTTACCATCTTAACTAGATGACCACCTACCATATACTTCTCCAAAATTTATTTAACACACCGTAAAATCAGAATAGTTTAATTGAATATGTCTCCACCAATCCGCGTCCTTCTTCAAATGCAAATAATGAAGCCCCAGCATTTGAAGCTTTTCTCAGAGACAAACCATATGGATCAACACCAATAATTGATCTGACTCCAATAACTTCAGAATTGATTCCAATCTCTTTGCTGTTCTGATAATGAACATGTCCACCAATCAGATAATCAATTGGAATTTGATGAATTCGTGAAAATTCGTCTGCAGCAGTCTCAGGATTCTTAACTTCTCCGTGAATACCTAAAATATTGTAATTGCACAGATTCTGGTAATTCATTCCAGTTGGATTCTCAATAATCTTAAAATGCAAATTATCTTTCAATCGTTCTCTGATCAATGTCAGCATAACCTTTGACATATTTTCTTCAACAAATGCATTCTTTGGAGCGCCGCAAATTCGGAGCTGATTGTGGTTTGAATCAATCACCATCTGAAAATTGACATGAACATATTGAGTTAAATCATTCAGCCAGTTCGCCAGATAGTTTGCATACATGATACTAGAATCAATAATTCCATATCTCAGTTTCATCAGCTGTGAATTGAGTCGTAAAATTCCCTGAATTCCGTCGCCCAGTTCCCAGACATTCAGAACTTGAATATTTTCTCTGCGAACAATTTCAATCACTCTGCTGAACAGTTCATCCATTCTACGATAAAAGACTTCAGGACTATATTCATTGATTATGTTTCCATGCAGATCCTTTAAGCAGAACTCAATTCCAAAATGAGTATCCGTTAGGCATAAAAGATATTCTTTGTCGTTAATCTCATAACTATCGGACATAATTGGATCTGCTTCCATAGATTTCAGAGGCGGAAGAGTAGCAATTGCTTCGCAGATTTTCTCCGTGATCAATTCGTCGCGGGCATTTTCTCGCAGCCAACGACTATATTCCAATTTCTCAGTTTGAAGCTTCTTGCGCTCCTTTTCGATTTCTCGTTTTTGAGCCACAAGTTCCTTTACATAATTATCTTCGCCGTTTTGTCTAAATACTCCCGCGTCATTGAACGATTTTGCATTAGTATAACGCTTTCTATAAGCAGACTCCGTTCTATATTCCGTCTCATCTGTGCGGAATTCGCGGTTCATAATTGCGGCGATAGCCGTCCAATCTAAGTCGATCAGGGCAGAATCCTTAGCCTGCCCCAATCTCCAAAGGTATTGAATTTCAGTTTCATCGGGTTTGCGCTTAATATCGTACAATCAGCAAACCTCCTTAGTCCTCGGTCGGGATCAGTTCCAGATCCTCGTCAGTCTTCAGGGCAACAGACATGGTTACTTCCTGCCCCTTGAAGGCGTGCATCAGATCAGATACCTCCATGGTCTGTTCCTCATCATACTCATCTGTATATGTAATTGTCTTGCAATCGTCGGACATAATGCCCTTTACGGTTAACTTATCGGTTGTGTTTCTCTTAAATGTTAAATTTGACTTTGCCATAATAAAATTCTCCTTTTAATCCGTCTAATGATTATAAAATTACACTGATATCAGTGATAATTTCGTCTACAATGTTGTACTTGACAAGCTCCTCGGATGATAAATACCAATCCTTGTTCTTATTTCTATTGAAGGTCTTCTCGTCAATACTTGTCTTATCCAGAATATAACGCTTCATTTCCTCAATTTGTTTCTTGTAACTCTTCTGGGCATCCTCAACCTGTCCAGCAGTGCCCTGGAATGCTGCGCTACCTTCATGAATTAGCATCTGTGTATGAGAGAAGGCATACCTCTTACGTCCAGACAGGAAAATCAAGAAACCGGCAGACATTGCAACGCCCATAGCAATTGTAATTACTGGGATTCTGCTTGCCTGGATCAAGTCGCAGAAGAAGTTTGCCTGTTCGAGGCAGCCACCATATGAATGAATAAACAATCTTATAGGCTCGAGGTCTTCTACTCTTACATCTTTTTCCTCTATGTTCATCTGAATGATTACCTTTGCCAGTTCCAGTAGAGAATAATCATCATCAATTTCGTAGTCTATGTAGAAGGTTCGATTGGTTCTATCCTTCCAGTAGGTATAAGTTTCCGGCGCTGGAAGATCATCTGACTTTAGTCCTCCAACAATCGGAATAGCAATCTTTTCTAATTCCATCCTTTTATTCCTTCCTTATAAAGAGAGTTTGAGACTCGGATTTGCAATAATGACCCGTGTCGTTTTGCATCTTTTTGAATATTCTTGTTCCATTGCCGCTTTAAGAGTCTCTTTCGCTAATGTGCTGCCATGATGTAGAATCAATTTCTGGCAGTTTATGTTAGCGTAATTATCTATAAGTTGAGCATACGGAGCGTGTCCAGACATGCTTTTTAGACTATACACGGAACATCTGCACGGATATTCTTTAGTATCTATTGTTACAGTCTTACGCTTTGGATCTTTTAAAAGAGAGGCAAGACTTCCTTCTGTACTGTAACCCACAAATAGGATAGTGCTGTTTGGGTCAGGAATACACTTTTTAAGGTAATGACGTACCCGCCCAACTGTACACATTCCATTAGTGGTGAATACCAAGCTTGGTTCGCGGCTTGATACAAGTGCAATACTTTCTGGAGCTTCCTGCACAAAATGTAAAAATCCAGAGTGCATTAATTCGTCTATTAAAATTTTGTCTTCACCTGTAAGACAATCTACATAATCTTTAAAAATCTTAATACCAAGAGGAGTGTCAACATAAACTTTAGGTTTCCACTCGCTGTCTTTATAGAGTTGATATACCATAAGAGCCAAACTTTGAAGTCTTGACTGTGCAAAAGTCGGAATAATTACTCGTCCACCCATGCCATGAATTTGAGTATCAATGATAGACTTTAATTTGTCTAAATCATTTTTACGCTCTTTCTTGCCAGTTTTAATGTCTGGTTTATCGCCATAGGTACTTTCACCAATAACATAATCAGCATGGGCAACCTGAACATATTCCCCAACAAAGTGGTTTTCCACTACTTTATTTCCAATATCTCCAGTGACGAGAATCGTTTTAGTTACTCCACCAACAGTCAGATATAGCTTGACTTGACAGCTATCCAATAAGTGTCCACTTGGGATCAGTTCAAAAGAAAGCTCGTCATCCCAAACGATTTTTTGCCCTGAAGGAAACGATTTTGTGTGGGAGAGTGCGATAGAAACAGAATCTTCGCCGTAAAGTGGAAGATAGTTTTTATTATGTTGGGCATTGATGATCTGAACATCACGTTCGTTGATTTTGGCGCAGTCCATGAGCATGTCTGTCATAACTTGAATTGAATTACCGCAGATGATAGTTGTCCCACTGCATCCCTCTTTATATAAGCGTGGAAGGGTTCCTAAATGGTCAACATGATTATGTGTGATAAAGATCAAATCTATATTTTTTGCTTTAAACTCCTTGAATTTCTTGGAATTTACCAAAAAGTCTTCATACCTATCGTTGGTCTGATGCATTCCGCAATCAACTAAGATATTATGATTAGGTGTCTGAATATAAATAATACTCCCCGTTACATCATCAGATGAAGGGGAGTCAGCAAAAGAAACTTTGATTTTATTATTGTTTTTGATGGATTTACCCACCTTTCTGACTCGTAGGAGTCGAAAATAGTCATAAGAATTACGCCGATGCGTTTTGATTCATTTTATCCTTTAAATCGGAAATGCCTTTTCTAGTAAATGGTAAATCATACTTTCTACACCATTTTCTAACTGCATTGTCAGATACTCCATACATTTTTCCAACACGAAGCATTGGATAATTTAATATTAGATCAGTAAGAATTTCCTTTGATGGAAGGTGTTCCGATTTTTGTTTTGAGTAACAATCTTTGCACATTTTAACGTGTTTTCCCCTAATAGGTTTATTACATATGCAGCAAAAATTATTTTCATGTATCGCTACCCAAACATCTCCTTCGAGATAAATCTCGCAGCCACGGTGAAAAGATGCGTGATCTGATGATGTTTTAAATACCATCAAATTATCTAAATCATTGTTACATTTATTCCTATCAATATGATGAACACATTCTCCAGCTTTTAATTTTCTACCCAGTTTCTTTTCTGCTTGTAACTGGTGAATGTAAACATATCCATCATGATTTGCTTTATGGTGGTCGGGTCTTCTGACCATTAAATACTGCCATGAATCTGAGAAATCTTTGTATTCATTGTTGTGTTCTTCATTATATTTGAGAATCCAACTTAATTTATCATCCATGAAAACCTCCAAATAAAAAAGACCTTTGATTTCCAAAGGCCAAATTTATTAAGAAAACTTAGACAGGAGCGTAATCTGTCATGCGTAATCATTTTCATTAGTACCCAAGACGGGGTTCGAACCCGTGTTACTTCCGTGAAAGGGAGGTGTCTTGGCCAACTTGACTACTTGGGCAAAAGTGGGTAGAGTAGGATTTGCACCTACAATGCTTAAAAGCCACGATTTTACAGACCGCTGCGTTACTGATTCCGCTCATCTACCCAGATATCCTTCTTTTTTGTTGTTTTGTGTAAGAAGGATGAACCAACACGATTGCGGAGAGATGGACTTGAACCATCAACTCTGGCGCATGAAGCCAGCAAGCTACCTTTGCTCTATCCCGCAGTGGGTGTGGTGGGACTTGAACCCGACGACTCATCGGTTAAAAGCCGATTACTCTACCAACTGAGTTACACACCCGTAATGGATCATGATGGAGTCGAACCACCTACGCCCAGAGCTTCAATCTGGCGCTCTACCGTTGAGCTAACGATCCATAAGCCGGTGACGAGATTCGGACTCGCACTGCTTGTTTGGAAAACAAGAATCCTGCCATTAGATGACACCAGCAAGTACAGCAGCAACACGACCGTCTGAGATCGCGCCGCTACCGACTAACAATTTTTCGAAGTTTCAAGAAAGGCATTCCTTTCCTTTTATTTTTGAAGTGTAATAAAATTGTATTTTATGCAACCACCACAGCCTCGTACAAATGCATCCGTCAATGGACTATCACGGACAAAACTCTTATCGAGGATTTTATCGAACTTTGTGGTTTATTATTTGGGCTTTAGAATATAAAGAACTTTGACGCTTAAACATTGACCTTTAAACTTTGAATTTTGAGCTTTCAAACTTTCTTATTCTTCCGCAGAGAATAACCAAAAACCCAATTCTTATTATAGGGGATGTTTTAGAATCATGTTTGCATGGCGGTTGAATCCGATATGCATACGATGAAAATATCATAGTTGGAGGCACTAACCCAGCCTCCAGGGGAGTCAAGTTCTGCATTTTCGTAATGGTTGCAAATTATTCGTTAGTTAAGCTACCTCGACAAAGGTAGTGGAATTTGAAACTGTGAGAGCAATATCTACGGATGACTCAAAGCCATCAATTTCGTTCTCAAGGTCATCGATCTTATTCGCGATATCTAGCGGATCTACCATCTCAAAGTCGCCCTCTTCATGACGCTTATTTATAATGATATCCTGTTCCTCTTCAGAAATTTTCTTACTGCCATCTCTGTTAGTGTAACCACTGAGAGCGTCTTCAATATTCTGATCAACACGTCTATTTTCCTGCTCAACCCTAGCCGCTACAGCGGTATATGTAGATTTTAGCTGTGCTAACAGGGTCTTCTTATACTGAATAGAGGACTTCATCTCGATTGCCTGAGCACAAGTCATATCTACACCATTAACAGTAAGATGTGTTGCTGCGTTTGACTGAACGATAGCAGATTTCAGTTCGTCTCTATTTCTAATAAGATCCATTGTCTTCTGCCATGCCGCCTTCGACTTCTTTTCAAAATCGGCTACAGTGCCGAAAGTCCCCATATCGGTGGCTTTCTTTTTCTTGCCAGCAACTGCAAGCACTTTAAGTGCAGCGATTGCATCATTGATCTTCTTATCATACAGCTTCAGTTCAACTAAAGCCTCAGTAATACTAATCTTTCTCATCCTTTTAATCCATCCTTATATGTAAATTTTGATTTTTATTTCGATTCGAGGCGGATAATCATACGTCCGCCCCTAGCTAGCGTTTCTGTTCAGAACACCTTATTTGTATTCCGCATCGGTCATATAGCGGAGGAGCCTAATAACGCGACTAGCGCTTTCCCTCTCCATTATGCGATGATTGCAGATGTATCTAAACCCCAGCATTTACGGGCGTTTCCGTCACATGAAGGAAGATTCATGCAGTAAAGATTCATGCAAGATCACTCTTCTTCCATTATGTACTGATTGTGAAGATGTCCTAAACCCGCATTTTTAAAGGAGTTCCGATGTTTTCGTTGTCTCTTATGCAGTAATTTTATTTTCTTCCAGAGAGAAGTTACTCAGAAACTTTTTCTTATCCATCCTATAAAGGAGGCCCAGGATTTTTCTGGTGTGTTTCTCTGGGTGGTATGCTCGACATACGGATGCTCCCTTTTCTGAACTCAGACCAAGCGCAATTTCAATTAAACGGTTAATGGTAACAATATTTCCAACTTTTATCTTCTGTAATTCTTCTTCAATGTTTCGGGCTTGCTCCATCAGTCCTTCATTGAAGGCTCTCCAATCGAAGAGTGGATTGCAAAGTTCTGCCTTAATCCAATTGTCATAATCCTCAGCAAGAGCAGCAATAGTAGCCATCTGTCGATTATTAGCTCTACCTTCTGCTTTTATAAAGAAGTTCTTAGTTGGAATAGTAAGCGATGTGCTTGCGTTTGGAATATTATCCAACACATCCTCTAGCCAGTTCATTGGACAGGTAAGTTCGGAGTTTATTCGTGCCTTCAACTTAGTCTTCGCATTATCTACATCTTCTTGCGGCAATTCTTTGCCGTCTTTTGTATACTTAATTTCGCGAGTATATTTCATAAATTCTGGGAAATCGTACTTGACATTCTTGATCGTTCCATTTTTTACAACTTCGCGAGTCTTAGTCATATACGGTAAGTTACTTATTCTTTCAATTTCTTGGTTTGCATCGACCTCATACTCTCGTTTCGTACTATCGATTACCACCTGCATCTGTTGTGTCCGTAGCTCTTTATCTACGGCGGCTCCGACTTTCGCCGGAGTGTCGGACTATATCATCACCCTCGTTTTAACGTTAGGTTTTCAGATTATCCTATAGATAACCGTGTTCAGCACTCTTGTTGGCATTATTGGTTCCATCCTCAGCCATTAGTCTCTGAGCCTTCCAAGTTACTTTTATTGGATTCACTTGGCTTGGTTTCTGATTGGCGTATGTATCATTTTACTTTATTGTAGTTGGAGATTTTCTCTTTGGTTTATTGACAGCATCTTCAATAGACCAGCCAGCCCGAATTCTGTCCGTAATATCGTGACTATACATATTAGGCACAGGACTGAGTTCCGCCAGTTCTTTTGAAGTATAAAGTTTGCCATGATAGTCAAAAAGCTGATTGCGTGTCTTTTTTGGTTTTGTTATGGCATCTTCTACAGACCAACCGTTTTCATTTATCCGATTTCTAATATTTCCAGCGGTTAAGTCAGTAGAAGTGCTTATTTGTAACAACTCATAGGTCTTATAAATTCGTCCATTATATTCGTATAAACATTCCTTATCTTTGTCTCTACATCCTAATGGCTGTTTTTTGACATTTTTTGGTTGAGTTAATGCTCTTTTGATGTCCCATTTATAATGTTCTATACGATTAAATAGATCTCTCGCATTTAGCCCGTCAACAGTACTAAATTGTAAGAGTTCTCTGGCGGAATATAACCCACCATTATATTCGAACTTTAAGTTTTTACGCGTCTTTTTCTTTGTTAGAACATCTTCTATGTCCCAACCATGTGAGAGACGAGTAGTTATATCATGAGTTGTAAGATTTTCAACCTTTGAAAATTGTAATAATTCCTCTGGACTGTATAGTTCACCGTTGTAAGGAATTTTTACCCAAGAAGACGACCCAAGCTGTCCACCTGGAGTCATGTTATATCCATTATTAATAGAATCGTATTTTTGAATCATTTCAACTTCCAATTCTTGAGCCTCTTTGAAACCCAAATGGTCTTGAATAATGATGTGCTGGATGTTGTCCCATCCAAATTCTTCTATTGCTTCATATACAGGTTGTCCTTTATATCCAACTCCATCATGTCCCCAGCGGGTAGCAGGAACTTGTTTTGTTAGCCCTACATAAGCTTTGTTATTTGGGAACAGATGAACATATATACAATAATTATTTTCTATAGTTCCTCCTTTTCTCCATTTTGATACACTTAGCTTTCCAGAAATTCACTGAATATTTTTAGAACATAGTTTTCTATGAACTGGCCCATTTAGAGCCAACACTGAAAGAATAATAAAATTGTCATATAGATCTCGGAGCAGTTGCTCATCAGGTTCTGGTTTCTGCATCTCTGTCCAGTAGTAAGTCATTGCAAGCTGGGCGAGATTACTAGAATATCCAATACCCATACGGGATTTTGAAAATTTGTTGTCCATCTTGGCGTAATCCAACTTTGTATTTCTATATGAGATGCCGCTTTCTTTAAGAGCATTTACAATTGTTGGATACTCCAAATAACATTTGGCAGCACAGGCTACCATAGTTGGTTGGTTTGTCACTAACATAAAATCGGAATCAACGGTTGTGTTATCGCTGCGGCTCTTTATCCGCAACCTCTACATGTTTTCATGTACGCCCAGACTATCTCTTTGCCCTCGTTTAACGTTAGGTTTGTAGTTGTTAGCTACTCATACGATCCTATAGACCGTAGCAATCAGCGCTCGTGGAAGGATTATTGGTAGCCATCCGCACCTTCTAGTCGTTAGACCTTTCTGTCTACTAAATTGGCATTCGACAGACTTGGTAATTGATTATCATATGTGTGTAAATTTATTCTTTTACTTTAAAAGTAAATCCTTTATAGGGGACTCCCTTCTTTGCAGATTTTATTATACATTCATGTATTGTCCCTATGGATCTATCCAGAAGCAGCTCTTCTTTCAACCATTTTGCACATTCCTCAATATATCCAAATTCAAATTC
>ERZ827488.2955-NODE-2955-length-14905-cov-3.080673_pt1 | contig 14905 bp, 8 predicted proteins | sample MGYA00519771_ERZ827488 | MGnify/ENA primary metagenome ERZ827488 (study PRJEB31778, sample SAMEA3449323) | human gut metagenome | biome: human gut; feature: human-associated habitat; material: faeces | place: United Kingdom | collected 2010/2012 ...
CGAGGTTATGATTGTTGATGAATTTACAGGACGTATAATGCCGGGCAGACGTTACAGTGACGGTTTGCACCAAGCTATCGAAGCAAAGGAAGGCGTTAAAATCGAAAACGAGTCAAAGACTCTTGCAACAATCACATTCCAAAACTTCTTCCGTCTTTACAACAAGCTTTCGGGTATGACAGGTACAGCTCTTACTGAAGAAGAAGAATTTCAACATATATATAAGCTTGACGTTGTTGCCGTTCCTACAAATAAGCCGGTAATCCGTAAGGATTTACATGACGTTGTATTCAAAACAGAAAAAGGCAAGTTTATGGCGGTTATCAAGCAAATTCAAGAATGTAACGCAAAGGGACAGCCTGTACTTGTAGGTACCGTAAACGTAGACAAGTCGGAAATACTTTCGGCACTTCTAAAGCGTGCAGGAATTAAACACGAAGTCCTAAATGCGAAGTATCACGCAAAAGAAGCTGAAATCGTTGCACAGGCAGGTAAAAAAGGTGCTGTAACAATCGCAACAAACATGGCGGGTCGTGGTACTGACATTAACCTTGGCGGTAATGCAGAATATATGGCTAAACATGAAATGGCACGTCAAGGATTTACAGATGAGCTTATCGCAGAGGCAACAGGTTTCGGTGATACAGATGATGAAGATATTATCAATGCAAGAAAAGTATTTACCGAACTTAACGACAAATTCAAAGCACAAATCAAGCCGGAACAAGACGAAGTTCGCGAGCTTGGCGGTTTGTATATTATAGGTACTGAACGTCACGAATCAAGACGTATCGACAATCAGCTTAGAGGTCGTGCAGGGCGTCAGGGTGACCCGGGTGTATCTCAATTCTTCCTTTCACTTGATGATGATCTTATGAGAATTTTTGGCAGTGACAAGGTTAAGTCTATGGTTGACGCACTTGGTCTTGAAGAGGATGAGCCTATTCAAGCAAAAATGCTTACAAATGCAATCGAAAATGCACAAAAGAATCTTGAAAGCAGGAACTTTGATTCTCGTAAGCACGTTCTTCAATATGATGAAGTTATGAACGAACAACGTAAGATTATATACGCACAACGTCAAATGGTGCTTGACGGTGAGGATATAAGCGGTACTATCAAGAATATGATGGAATCTGCAATCGACAGTGCACTTGACGATTATATCGGAATTTCAGAAATTCCTGAAGATTGGAACATTCGTGCAATCACAGAATTTGCAAATCAATATCTAAATGCTCAAGGTGAATTTAAAATCCCTGAGGAAGATATGGAAACTATCACAAAAGCAGACGTTAAGGATATGCTTATGAAGCTTGGCAACAAGCGTTACGAATCACAAGAAGAAGTATTCGGCGAGAATATGCGTGAGCTTGAAAGAGTGCTTATGCTTAGAGTTGTCGATACTCTTTGGATGGATCATCTTGACGAAATGGAACACGTTAAACGTGAAATCGGTCTTAGAGCATACGGTCAGCATGACCCTGTTCTTGAATACAGAAATGTCGGCAGTGAGCTTTACGAAAATATGCTTGACAGCATAAAGAAAGATACTGTAAGATACGTACTTTCAGCTATGCCGAGAGTTAAGATTGAACGTGAGCAAGTCGCTAAACCGCTTGATACAGGCGGTGACGGTTCTCTCGGAAACACACCTAAACGTGCAAAGAAAGAACCCGGCAGAAACGACCCTTGCCCATGCGGCAGCGGTAAGAAATACAAGAACTGCTGCGGTAAGAACAAATAATCTAAACAAACCCTACGGTTTTGTTTACAATCTAAAGGGTATTGCATTTTGCAATACCCTTTTTATACGAAATTTTTACGAAAGGATATAAATAATGAACGTAAGAGAATTACTCGGCAAGAGAATGCTGTTTTTTGACGGCGGTATGGGTTCAATGCTGCAAAAAAACGGTATGGGTGCGGGTGAAATTCCCGAACTTTTAAACCTTACAAATGCCGCTTTAATAGAAAAAATACATACCGAATATCTTGAAGCGGGTGCAAACATCATAACCACAAACACCTTCGGTGCAAACCCGTTAAAATCAGAAGAAATCGGCGAAAGCCTTGATATGATTATCGCCGCCGCAATAGGCATTGCAAGAAAGGCGGTAAACAGTTTTCAATCAGAGGAAAATCCGCGATTTGTTGCATTCGACATCGGTCCTTGTGGTAAATTGTTAGAGCCTTTGGGCGACCTTTCTTTTGATGATTGCTATGACGCATTTGCGAAAATCGCAAAAACTGCCGAAAAATGCGGTGCCGACCTTGTTATAATAGAAACAATGTCTGACACTCTTGAGGCAAAAGCCGCCGTACTTGCAGTAAAGGAAAACACTTCACTCCCTATTTTCTGTACAATGACGTTTGACGAAAGCTATAAAACACTTACGGGCGGTGACGTCAAGGTTATGTCGGCGATTATGGAAGGACTTGGGGTTGATTGTGTCGGTATAAACTGTGGTCTTGGTCCTGCTCAAATCGGTGAAATGATGACTGACCTTGCCGAAATTTCTTCAATTCCTATAATGGCACAGCCAAACGCAGGTTTGCCGCAAATCGAAAACGGCAAAACAGTTTACAATGTATTACCGGAACAATTTGCAGACGAATGTGAACATATGGCAAAGCTTGGTGCGTCTGTTCTCGGCGGTTGTTGCGGTACAACACCTGACCATATAAGAAGTCTTGTTGAAAAATGCAAAAACTACAAACCGATAGTCGAAGAAAAAAACATCACTGTCGTTGCGTCATATTCAAAAACGGTTGTACTCGGGAAAGGTCCTGTAATTGTCGGCGAACGTATCAATCCGACAGGTAAGAAAAAGTTTAAAGAAGCACTTAGAAACGGCGACATAGACTATATTCTAAACGAAGCATTTGCACAACGTGACGCAGGTGCACACATACTTGACGTAAACGTCGGACTGCCGGAAATTGACGAATGTTCGACAATGGAAAAAGCGGTTAAGGCTATCAGTGCCGCAGTAAATCTTCCTTTACAGATAGACAGCTCCGACCCTGTAACAACCGAACGTGCATTGCGTATTTACAACGGTAAACCTATGGTAAACTCCGTAAACGGCAAGGAAGAAAGCATAAAAGCAATTATGCCGATAGTTCAAAAATACGGCGGTGTACTTGTCGGACTTTGTCTTGACGAGGAAGGTATCCCTCCTACTGCCGAACAAAGATTTGAAATTGCAAAAAAAATCCGTGACAGAGCGTCAGAATACGGCATAAAGCCGAAAAACCTTGTGATGGACGCACTTACTCTTACAATTTCGGCACAGCAAAAAGAGTCTGCCGAAACAATCAAAGCATTGAAAATGATAAAGGACCGGCTTGGTATTTGTACAACGCTTGGCGTATCGAACATATCATTCGGACTTCCGCGCCGAGAAATAGTCAACGGAACATTCTTCGCATTGGCACTTAACAACGGTCTTGACGCCTGTATTATCAACCCATGTGCCGATTCAATGATTAACACCTATCGTGCATTTATGGCACTTTCGTGCTATGACGCGGATTGTCAGGAATATGTAAGCAAATATGCGGGTACAAAGTCACAGACAACCGTAACAAAAGAAAATCAGACGGAAGAAAAAGCTGAAAATGTCAATCCGCTTTTCGATATAATCATAAAAGGTCTTAAAGACCAGTCGTTTGACGAAACAGTTCGCCAGCTTGAAACTACCGATCCGATGGACATTATCAACAACATACTTGTTGAAGCGCTTAACGTTGTCGGTCGTGAGTTTGAAAAAGGTACAATGTTCCTACCTCAGCTTATGATGAGTGCAGAAACCGTCAAAAATTCATTTGACGCAATCAAGGCTCACATTGACCAAAGCGGCGAAGCACAGGAAAGCAAAGGTAAAATCTTGGTTGCAACGGTTAAAGGCGATATTCACGACATCGGCAAAAACATCGTAAAGGTGCTTTTGGAGAACTACGGTTATGATGTTTATGATTTAGGCAAGGACGTACCGCCCGAACTTATTGTCGAAACATTAAAAGAAAACGACATTCACATATGCGGACTTTCCGCACTTATGACTACAACAGTAGTAAGTATGGAAGATACAATCAAAGCAATTCGTGCGGCAGGACTTGATACAAAAGTATGGGTCGGAGGTGCGGTGCTTACACAGGAATATGCCGATATGATAGGTGCGGACAAATACTGCAAAGACGCACTTTCTTCGGTAACTTACGCAAACGAATTTTTCGGAAATTAATAAAAATTGAGAGTACGGAAACAAATTAATCTAAGCAGATAAATCAAATGTCGATTTATCTGCTTTATTTTTTTGCAATAATGACAGATTTGAATTGACAAAAACAAAAAAGAATGTTATAATCAATTCATAGTGAACAAATAGGAAAATAGGAGTATAGAATTACGGTATGGAAAATCAATTTGAACGAACGGAACTTCTTTTAGGAAAAGATGCCATACAGAAACTGAAAAATGCACACGTTGCGGTTTTCGGTGTAGGCGGTGTAGGCGGTTTTGTTGTCGAGGCGCTCGTTAGGAGCGGTGTAGGCGAAATAGACGTTATAGACAAAGACACCGTTTCGCTTTCAAACATAAACCGACAGATAATCGCACTTCACAGTACTGTCGGACAACCTAAAGTCGAAGTTATAAAAAATCGTGCATTGGATATAAATCCAAATGTAAAAATAAACGCGTTTGAAACATTCTTCTTGCCCGATACGGCAGATATGTTTGATTTTTCAAAATATGATTACGTTGTTGACGCAATAGACACCGTAAAAGGTAAAATTGAAATAATACTTCGTGCCGAAAAAGCCGGAGTAAAAATTATCAGCTCTATGGGTGCGGGAAACAAGCTTGATCCGACACTTTTTGAAGTTTCGGACATTTACAAAACGTCCGTATGCCCTTTGGCGCGCGTTATGCGCCGTGAGCTTAAGGCAAGAGGTATAAAAAAATTAAAGGTAGTTTATTCAAAAGAAGAGGCTATCAAAATTCCGTCACCGGACGGCGAAAGACCTGTTCCGGGAAGTATTGCGTTTGTACCGTCAGTTGCGGGATTGATTATAGCCGGAGAAATAATTAAAGATTTGGTTAAGGAGGAATAACATTGAAAATTTCAACTAAAGGCAGATACGCCGTAAGGCTTATGCTTGACGTTGCAATTCACGGTATGGATAAAAACGTTTCTATGCGTGATGTTGCAGAACGTCAAAATATATCAATAAAATATCTTGAACAAATTGTGAGTATCCTTACCCGTGTGGGATACTTAAAGAGTGTGCGTGGTGCCCAAGGGGGTTACCGACTCACAAAAGCACCGTCAGAATACACAATCGGAGATATTTTGCGTACAACGGAGGGAACACTTTCACCTGTATCGTGTCTTGAAGATGAAGAAAATACTTGTCCGCGAGTTTCTGTGTGTCCGACAATAAAGCTTTGGAAAGGGCTTTATGATGTTATCAATAAATATGTTGACAGCATTACTCTTGAAGATTTGGTAAACGAAAGTATTACAATCAATTCACCTGATTTTTGTATATAAAAATAACGGACGGCTATGGTTCGTCCGCTGCGAATACAGTGTGTAGGGGCGATCATTGGTCGCCCTTTTTTAATTTCCAGTATTGTGCCACCCCTCAGTCAACTTCGTTGACAGCTCCCCTCAAGGGGAGCCTTTTTTTGCCTCTCCTTGAGGAGAGGTGGCACGAAGTGTCGGAGTGGTGGCTTTTGCGGGATGTCGTGGGACGCCGTCACCTACTAACAAACCACTTAGGCGACCAATGATCGCTCCTACGAATGTTCGCATTTGGGACGTTGTGGGGGCTGTCCCATACGAAGTAAGGTATTTACTTATTAATTACTTCCCCGATATTATTAATCTGAATTGAAATAGTTCCGTCATCGTTATTTATAAATTCGATATACTCATTATTTTGATAATATTCAGCCGGGAAAATAACTTCAACACCGATATCCGTTACAATTTTCACGTTTGACGCCAATTTCTTTGTAACATAGCTGTTCACTTCAACCTTTTGAGGTACATTTGCTTTCTCAATTTTGTCGAGAAACTCACTTTTCATACCCGGTTTACCGTCAAAAATTTTATCGGCAACCTGTTCGGTATCAATAAATTCCGTTTCGCCCTCCTCAATATTTTCGGTTATGTATTCTTTCATTTTTGAAAGTGTTTCGATTGTATCGCCGCCGTTTTCTTCCGTAACCTTTTTCGCAATTTTACATACTGCATTTACGGATTCTCTTGAAGAAATATCATAAATACATTCAAGCAATACATCTGCGATAAGGTCGGTTGTTTCACCGTCTATTTTACGCTTTTTACCGAGATATTTAATTGAAAAATCATCTTCAAAAATAAACGCACATTCCGCAATTTTTTGTGAAGTAGTCGGCAAAATCGCATAATGGTTTATAATCTGATTTTTCACTTTACCGTCGTCCTGCAAAACTTGGTGTGTATACCCTATTTTATTTTCACACTTTAAAACCGCAAGCAACGGCCGTTCATTTATCATACAATCGCAAACTATAAGGTCGGACGAATCGGGCTTATCCGATTGAGTAACTCCCTCATAAACGCGTTGCGCAATAAATTTCGACATTGTAATAAAATAATTTTCATCCTTTATATACTCTGCCAAATGATATTTAAAACCGCTGTTTTCCGAAAATTCGGCATTTCGCATACTTGCGTCCTCAAAAACTTTTTCTATATGCTTTGTAATAAAACTGTTTATACTTGCGTCTGTAACATCAAGTTCTTCTTCCGAGTACACACTCACACCCGAATTTGCGTCAAGTATATGTACAATCGCTCTTTTTAATGATGCTATCATTTTATCAATCCTTTCAAATCAAGTAAAATTTATTATACCATATCACTCAAAAAAAGTAAACATTGACAAACATAACTTTAGTGTTTATACTAAAAATATCTAACAGAAACGGCGGTGAAATTATGCAAAAATATAAAGACAAATCTTTGAATATTGAAGAAAGAATTGACGATTTACTCTCTAAAATGACAAACGAAGAAAAGGTCGGTCAAATGTTGCAAGTCAGCTACAACACGTTGAGCAAAGAAGATTACGAAAAGTACAAAAATCTCGGTATCGGCTCATTCCTGCACGTTTTGGGTGATGAGGCAGACGATATAAAAGAACGTGCAGAAAAGACACGGCTCGGCATACCGCCGATATTCGGCATTGACGCAATTCACGGTCACTGTCTTTTAAACGGTGCGACAGTGTTTCCGTCACAGCTTGCAATGTCGTCAAGTTTCAATCGCAAGTTAATACACGATATGGGCAAGGCTACTGCCAAAGAAGTTGCGGCAGACGGTCTTGACTGGACATTCTCCCCCGTTTTATGTATCGCAAGAGATTTAAGATGGGGACGCGTAAACGAAACATTCGGTGAGGACAGTTATGTTATAGGCGAACTCGGCAAAGCCATAATTGAGGGATACGAAGAAGATAATTTGATTATTGCGTGTGCAAAGCATTACATTGCATACGGTGAGGCAACAGGCGGACGTGACGCGTACGACAGTGAAGTCAGTGAAAGAAAAATCAGAGAAGTATTCCTACCGCCGTTTGAAAAAGCCGCAAAAGTCGGTTGCGGCTCGGTTATGACCGCTTACGGCTCTGTTGACTCCGTTCCGCTTAACGCCAATCCGCGTATGGTAAGAGAAATTCTTAAAGACGAAATCGGTTTTGACGGATTTGTTGTGAGCGATTACGAAAATGTCTTAAATCTTGTCACCAGGCAATTCATAGCCGAAAATTTAAAAGACGCGTCAAAACTGTCGATTGAGGCAGGCAACGATATGAGTATGAATACGCACGAATTTTACGATTGCGTTTCAGAACTTATAGCGGACAACGAAATTGACATAAAATATATTGATGACGCGGTAAGAAGAATACTTAGAGCAAAATTCAGAATAGGTCTTTTTGACGGTAAAAAGACAGTTGACAGAAGCGTCATAAACTGCAATGAACACAAAAAACTTAACCACAAACTTGCACAGGAAAGTGCGGTTTTACTTAAAAATGACGGTACACTGCCGCTGAAAGGGAACAAAACCATCGCTGTTATAGGTCCTAATGCGGACGACATAAGAGCGATTTACGGCGACTGGACATATTTTTCACACCCTGTTCCGAAAGAAAACGTTACACCTATGGGCGACTATTACACGATACGTCGAGGTATGGAGGAAGTATTCGGAAAAGAGAATATTTTATACAGCAAAGGCTGTGACATTTTAGGTGAAGAAAATTATATTGATGACGCGGTAAAAATTGCCGAAAAGGCTGACGTGGTTGTATGCGTAATCGGCGACTGTCTTGCTCAAAACGGAGAGTATCGCGACAGAGCCGACCTTGAATTATCGGGTTATCAAACAGAACTTGTCAAACGTCTGATTGACACGAAAAAGCCCGTAATAGCCGTACTTGTAAACTGCAAACCGCTTTGCATATCGTACCTAAAAGAAAACTGCAATGCAATTATCGAGGACTTTAACGGCGGTGACTTTGCCGGTTTGGCGATTGCGGAAATGATTGGCGGTAAATTTAATCCGAGCGGTAAATTGACAATTTCTTTCCCGCGTCACAGTTCCCAAACACCTTGCTACTACAATCAATACGAGGGTTGGCACGGCGTTCAGTATGTTGATTTGGAAAAAGGCTATGTATACGAATTCGGTGACGGACTTTCCTACTCCGAATTTGAATATTCAAACCTACGCTTTTCAAAAAACACAATAAAAAATGAGGAAGAAATAACCGTATCGGTTGATGTTACAAACAAAGGCAACATGGACGGCAAAGAAACCGTACTTATGTTTGTCAACGACGTCATAAGCTCCGTCCTCACACCGACAAAACAATTAAAAGGTTTTGAAAAGGTATTTATAAAATCAGGTGAAACAGTAACGGTAAACCTAAAATTAAACATAAAAGACCTTGCAATCGTGACGAGAGATTTGGAATACATCGTTGAAAAAGGCAAGTTTGAAATTATGGTCGGCAGAAACACAAAAGAATATTTAAAAGATATTTTATCGGTCGAAGAAAACATAAAATTATAATTGAGCCTGTCGACAAAATGTCGACAGCTCCAAAAATCACATCATAGATGTAATTTTTGAGTATTTTCAAAGAAAAAATCATAAAGTTCCTCCAAAGTCGAAACTTTAGATTTTCAGCCTTTTCTGTCGCACATGTCGCCAGAAAAGATTAAACTTGAGGTTGCACCTCAAACTCCCCTAAATAAAGTCGACAAAACTGCAACGGTTTTGTTTAAAATCTGAATTTTTTTATCACTCATAATATAAAAATTATGAGTGATTTTTTTGATAAAATTCGACTGATAATGAATATTTTAATATCAAAATTCAATAATATACAAAAAATTTGTTTTAACATAAATATAAGTATCTAACAGTAACAATTCTGTATAAAAACAGTTGACAATTAGCTTATTCGCTGATAAAATAAAAGTAGTACGATAATATATTTGTACATATTCCGCCATAAAATGACGGACAAAACAGCACCATCTTTTCAAAAAAGCATTAGCTTTTAGAAAATTCGATTTTCCACAAGACAAATCAAATATGGTGGTTTTTTCGGCACAGAAAATCGGTGTGCCAATATTTATTACATTAAATTTCAAAGGGGGAATTTTTTTGAGAATGACCGGTGCTGAAATGGTTGTTAAAACACTTGAAAAGAACGGCGTTAAGGTTGTATTCGGTTATCCGGGTGCGGCTAACTGTCCTATTATAGATAAGCTGTCCTTTTCTTCCATAAAGCATATCCTTACTCGTAATGAGCAGGGTGCGGCTCATATGGCTTCCGGCTACGCGAGAGTTACGAAACAGGCAGGTGTCTGTACCGCAACTTCAGGTCCGGGTGCTACAAACCTTATAACAGGTATCGCAACCGCATATATGGATTCTATTCCGATGGTTGCACTTACAGGTCAGGTTGCTACAAAACTAATCGGTAAAGACGCTTTCCAGGAAGTTGACATTACAGGTGCTACGTTGCCTTTTACAAAGCACAGCTACCTTATAAAAGACGGACTTGACATTCCGCGTGTTGTAAATGAGGCATTTCATATTGCAAACACAGGCCGTCCGGGTCCTGTACTTATCGACTTCCCTATGGATCTTCTAAAAAAGGAATTTGATTATCCGGAAGAAGACGAGGACGTTAATATCCGTGGCTACAAGCTAATGGGCAAAGCTAACGAATCACAGGTTAAGAAGGTTGCCGAGGCAATCAAAGGTGCTAAAAAGCCGGTTATACTTGCCGGTGGCGGTGTCGTTATATCCGATGCTACAAATGAATTCAGAAAATTTGTAAAAGAAACAGATATTCCTGTTGTTTCAACAATGATGGGTATAGGTATTCTTCCGTCGGACAATCCGAGATACTACGGTATGATCGGTTCACACGGTGTTAAGAGAGCCAATCTTCTTTTCAATCGTGCAGACCTTGTAATCGTAATGGGTTCAAGACTTGGTGACAGAACTGTTGCAAATGTCAAGGGACTTGAGGAAGGCAACAAACTTATACATATCGACCTTGACCCTGCCGAAATCGGCAAAAACACTCAGCCTTATATTCCTGTTGTCGGTGATATTAAAGATGTTCTTGAACAGCTTACATCGCAAATTTCAGGTTACAAGACAAACAAAGAGTGGATTGACGAAGCTGAAGAACTACGTCAAAGATTTACACATAAACCGGTATGTGAGGATAACGGATTTGTAAATCCGAAGTATTTCTTAAACGTACTTTCGGAAAAGACAAATTCAGATGTATACCTTTCAACCGAAGTCGGTCAAAACCAGATTTGGTGTGCCAATAACTTCAACTTTAAAACACCACGTTCACTTTTGACTTCAGGCGGATTCGGTACAATGGGTTACGGACTTCCTGCCGCAATCGGTGCGTCTGTTGCCGCAAACGGCTCAAAGCCTGTTATCGCGGTAATGGGTGACGGCAGTTTCCAAATGGATCTACCGGAAATGGGTACTATGGCTCAATGGGATATTCCCGTTAAAATGGTATTGTTCCAAAACCACCGTCTTGGTATGGTACACGAACATCAGTATCTTCTTTATAAATCAAATTATCAGGCTGTTGAAATCGAAGGAAAACCTGATTTTGCAATGCTTGCAAAGGCATACGGCTTTGAGAGTGGCATAGCTAACGAAAACAGCGAGGTTTCAGAGGCGATAGATAAGATGATGGCACATGACGGTTCATATCTTCTTATCGTAAACGTAAATCCTTTTGAACCTACCGGTGACGCTCTTAATGAGGCCACTCTTCCGAAAAAGGAGGATAAGTAATATGGAAAGATATACATTATCAGTCCTTGTCGAAAACAATCCGGGTGTACTTTCAAGAGTTGTAGGCTTGTTTTCAAGACGTGGATTTAACATTCATTCACTTTCAGTGGGTACTACCCAAGACCCGCAAGTATCTCGTATCACTATTGAAGTGAACGGCGATGCACAAATTGTCGAACAAGTGTCAAAACAGCTTTCAAAGATTATGGAAGTTATCAAAATTAAGACACTTCGTGACAGCGAAATCGTAAAGAGAGGACTTTCACTTGTAAAAGTTAAGGTTACACCTAAGACAAGAAGTGAAGTTATCGAAATTACAAACGTATTCAGAGCAAAGATAGTTGATATTTCACCTAACACTTTGACTATCGAATTGACAGGTCATAATACAAAGCTTAACGCATTTATCGACCTTGTAGAGCCGTACGGAATTGAAGAAATCGCCCGTACCGGTATGACTGCTCTTGAACGCGGGGCAAACACATTAAAACTAGATAAATAATTATTATTTATAATACATATTTAAGAAAGAGGTAATCAAAATGGCAAAAACATTAGACCATGAAGCAAAAGTATTTTATGAAAGCGATTGTAATCTTGGACTACTAAAGGGCAAGACTATCGCAATTATCGGCTACGGTTCACAAGGTCACGCTCACGCACTAAACCTAAAGGACTCTGGCTGCGATGTAATCATCGGTCTTTATGAAGGTAGTAAGTCATGGAGCAAGGCTGAAAAGCAAGGCTTGAAAGTATATACATCAGCAGAGGCTGCAAAGAAGGCTGACATCATCATGATTCTTATCAACGATGAAAAGCAAGCTGACTTGTACAAGAACGAAATCGAACCAAATCTTGAACCGGGCAATATGCTTATGTTTGCTCATGGTTTCAACATTCACTTCGGAACAATCGTTCCTCCTGCAGACGTTGACGTTACAATGATCGCTCCTAAGGGTCCTGGTCACACAGTACGTTCAGAATATCTTGAAGGTAAGGGTGTTCCTTGTCTAATCGCTGTTGAACAAGACGCAACAGGTAAGGCACAGGATTTAGCACTTGCTTACGCTTTGGGTATCGGTGGTGCAAGAGCCGGTGTTCTTGAAACAACATTCAGAACAGAAACAGAAACAGACCTGTTCGGTGAGCAGGCAGTTCTTTGCGGCGGTGTTACAGCTCTTATGCAAGCAGGTTTTGAAACACTTGTTGAAGCAGGTTATGACCCAAGAAACGCTTACTTTGAGTGTATCCACGAAATGAAACTTATCGTTGACCTTATTTACCAAAGCGGTTTCAAGGGTATGAGATACTCAATTTCTAATACTGCTGAATACGGTGACTATGTAACAGGTCCTAAGATTGTTACTGCTGAAACAAAGAAGGCTATGAAGAAAGTTCTTTCTGATATTCAAGACGGTTCATTCGCTAAGGAATTCCTACTTGATATGTCACCTGCAGGTCGTCAAGTTCACTTCAAGGCTATGAGAAAGATTGCAGGAGAACACCAACTTGAACAAGTCGGTGAAGAAATCCGTAAGCTTTATAGCTGGAACAGCGAAGACGATAAGCTTATCAATAACTAATTTGACGTATTTAAAAAGACTTCACGAAAGTGAAGTCTTTTTTGTTGCATTTTTGCCACCACTCCGTCACGGCTCATAAGGCTCCCATCGAGGGGAGCTGGCGACGCAGTCGACTGAGGGGTGGCACATTTAATGGCGACCAATGGTCGCCCCTACGAAGCACGCCAAGCGTGATGTCGTTTCACACAAAAAGCCGTCAAAGTATTACTTTGACGGCTTTTGCATTATTCAATTATACGATTTCAGCACCGCTTTGAATATCATTAAGAGTAGTCAAAACAGTAAGCTTATCTTCAAATTCGGCTGACAAAATCATACCGCAAGATTCAAGTCCCATCATCTTTCTCGGTTTCAAGTTTGCAACAAACAACACATTTTTACCGATTAATTCTTCAGGCTTATGGAACTTTGCTATACCGGAAAGAATCTGTCTTGTTTCACTTCCGACTTGCAAAGTAAATCTAAGAAGTTTTGATGACTTTGGCACTTTTTCGCATTCAAGCACCTTACCGACACGAATATCAAGTTTTTCAAATTCTTCAAACTCGATATAATCTTTATACGGTGCAATTTCAATCTTTTCTTCTTCCGGCTGACCGAATTCTTCTTCAAGTTCGGCAAGTTTCTTTTCTGCGTCAATTCTTTGGAACAGCGGAACAGCCTCGCCTACTTTTGTACTCGCCTTTGTTTCACCGAATGTCTTTGTACTTTCAAAGCTCAAATCATCTGCACCGATTTGTTCGGCGATTTTCTTTGATGTTTCAGGCATATACGAGCTTAACAATGCCGCAATAATTCTGATTGTTTCAACAAGATTATAAAGCACTGTACCCAATCTTGGCTTATCGTCTTCATTCTTTGCAAGCACCCATGGAGTTGTTTCGTCAATATACTTATTCGCTCTGTCAACAACTTTCCAGATTTCATCCATACTATCCGCAACGTGAAGTGTATTCATCTTCTTAATAATCTTATCAATCGCACCTGTTGCAACAGCTTTCAAATCATCATCAAAATCACCGTGTACGTCACCGCTCTGAATTTCACCGTCAAAATACTTATTAATCATTGCAACAGTTCTGTTTACAAGATTGCCAAGTGTATTTGCAAGGTCACTGTTAAATCGGCTGATAAACACTTCATAAGTGATTGTACCGTCTTGTGCGAAAGGCATTTCGTGAAGTGAATAATATCTTACCGCGTCAACACCGAAATGCTTTACAAGGTCCTCCGCATAAATTACGTTACCTCTTGACTTACTCATCTTTTCATCACCGACAAGCATCCAAGGATGTCCGAACACCTGTTTCGGAAGCGGTTCGCCCAATGCCATAAGCATAAACGGCCAATAAATTGTATGGAAACGAAGAATGTCCTTACCGATAATATGCACATCGGCAGGCCAATACTTATTATACAATTCGCCCTTTTCTTCCGGTGTATAGCCAAGTGCCGTAATATAGTTTGAAAGTGCGTCAATCCACACGTAGACAATATGTCCAGGGTCAAACTCAACAGGAATACCCCATGTAAAGCTCGTTCTTGACACGCACAAATCCTGCAATCCCGGCTTTAGGAAGTTATTAACCATCTCATTTTTACGTGATTCCGGTTGAATAAATTCAGGGTGTGACTCGATGTATTCCATAAGCTTGTTCTGATACTTGCTCATCTTGAAGAAATAGGCCTCTTCCTTAGCCTTTTTAACTTCTCTGCCGCAATCAGGACACTTACCGTCTACAAGCTGTGTTTCAGTCCAGAATGATTCACAAGGTGTACAGTACCAACCTTCATATTCACTCTTATAAATATCACCTTGATCATAAAGCTTTTTAAAAATCTGCTGAACAGCCTTAACGTGATAATCGTCGGTTGTACGGATAAATTTATCATAGCTGATATTAAGCA
>ERZ827488.2961-NODE-2961-length-14863-cov-3.106902_pt1 | contig 14863 bp, 10 predicted proteins | sample MGYA00519771_ERZ827488 | MGnify/ENA primary metagenome ERZ827488 (study PRJEB31778, sample SAMEA3449323) | human gut metagenome | biome: human gut; feature: human-associated habitat; material: faeces | place: United Kingdom | collected 2010/2012 ...
AGCCGGTCGCCGCCCTCGACCCCGTGACCGCCAAGCAGGTGATGCAGGACTTCGTCCGCATCAATGAGGAAATGGGCATCTCCATCCTGCTGAACATCCACCATGTGGAGCTGGCGCTGGAGTACGCCGACCGCATTATCGGCATCCGCGCCGGCAAGATCGTCTATGACGGGCCCTCCGCCAATGTGGACCAGTCGGTGCTGGACGCCATCTACGGTGACGACAGCGAGACGGAGGCAGACGCATGAGCCTGTACGACCGTCTGTTCAAGCCCCGCCGCTATACGCTGCCCAACGGCGCGGTGGTGGAGGAAAAACGCAGCCGCGCGCCGCTGGTCATCCTGATCGTGCTGGCGCTGGGCGCGCTGTCTGTGCACATCACCGGCTTCGATTTCGGGGTGTTGGTGAAGAAGGGCAGCAAGTTTTTCGATATCCTCGCGGCCATGTTTCCGCCCAACACGGGGTATCTAAGCAAGATCTGGCAGCCCCTGTGGGACACCATCAAGATGTCCTTCCTGGGTTCGTTCATCGGCGCGGTGCTGGCGATCCCCTTTGCCGTAGCCGCCGCCAGCAACATTGTCACCAACCGCGTGGTGGTGTTCATCGTCCGGCTGTTTCTCAGCCTTGTGCGGACACTGCCCACGCTGGTGTGCGCCCTGATCGCCACCTACATCTTCGGCCTGGGCACCATGGCGGGCACCTGCGCCATCGCGGTGTTTACCTTCGCCTATGTGGGCAAGCAGCTCTTTGAGATCATCGAAACGGTGGATATGGGACCCTACGAGGCGATGGAGGCGTTGGGCGCTACGCGCCTGCGCGCCTTTACCACCGCCGTCTTTCCGCAGGTGCTGCCGACCTATCTGTCCGTGTCCCTGTTTTGTCTGGAGGGCAACGTGCGTTACGCCTCCATCCTCGGCTATGTGGGCGCGGGCGGACTGGGCCTCATTATGAATGAAAAGATCGGCTGGCGCGAATACGACAGCCTTGGCATGATCCTGATCGTCCTCTTTGTCGCCGTCATGGTCATCGAGGGCATCAGCCACGCGCTGCGCAAGCGCCTGACATGAGGAGGAACGGCTATGAACGAACGAATCAAAAAAGCCTATGCCTCCGCACCGAAGACGTGGGTGTGGCAGCTGCTGGCGGCGTTCATCGTCGCCTGCCTTCTGGCGTGGTCCGGCACGGCGGTGAGGGTCAGCAGCTCTACCGGCAACGGGCTGGAGGTGGCGGGGAACATCCTCTCCGGCATCTTCCATCCCTCGGCGAAGCTCCTCCTTACGCTCGGCACGGACGGCGTGCCCTACCTGCTGCTGGAGACCTTCTGCATCGCCTTCCTCGGCACGATCGTGGGCGCGGTGATCTCGCTGCCCCTGTCCTTCCTGTCGGCGAGCAATCTGGTGCCGCGGGGCGTGGCGTTCATCGGCCGCGTGCTCATCGCCGCCATCCGCACCATCCCGGCTTTCGTTTACGGATTGATGTTCATTCGCGTCACCGGCCCCGGACCGTTCGCGGGACTGCTGACCATGTCCCTCTGCTCGATTGGCATGGTGTCGAAAATGTTCATCGAGAGCATCGAGGACCTTGACAAGCGGATCCTGGAGTCGCTGGACGCCGCGGGCTGCACGACCTTCCAGAAGATCCGTTATGGCATCCTGCCCCAGCTGACGGCGGACTTCACCTCCACGATCATCTACCGCTTCGACATGAACCTGCGCGACGCGACCGTGCTCGGTCTTGTGGGTGCGGGCGGCATCGGCGCGCCGCTGATCTTCGCCATGAGCTCGTACCGCTGGAACGAGGTCGGCGCGATCCTGCTGGGGCTGATCGTGCTGGTGCTCATCATCGAGTGGATCTCGGCGAAGATCCGCGTGAAGCTGGCACGGGGGTAAGCGATGGACGAGAAAAAGCTGACGATCTATTTTACCTCCGACCTGCACGGCTACATTTATCCGACCGATTACCGCGGGCAGGGGGAAAAGGAGCTGGGGCTGTTCAAGTGCGCCAGCCGCTTCCGCAAGGACGGCAACACCCTCGTCATCGACGGCGGCGATATCCTGCAGGGCTCGCCGCTGGGGGCATTCTGCCACGATACCATCGGCAGCGCCGCGCGCTTCGCCGAGATGATGAACCGCTGCGGCTATGACTATGTGACGCTGGGCAACCATGACTTCAACTACGGGATGCCGTACCTTGACAGCTACCTCAACGTGCTGAAAGCGCGCTGCGTGTGCGAAAACGTTCGTTGGGACGAGGCGGGGGTGCGCTTTCCCGCGCGCATCCACACGCTGGAAAACGGGCTGCGGGTCGGTATCATCGGCATCGTGACTGACTATGTGAACATCTGGGAAAAGCCGGAGCACCTCGCCGGCATTGCGATCACCGACCCGATCCCCGCCGTGGCCGCCGCGCTGGAAAGGCTGCGTGATCAGGTCGACCTGACGGTCGGCATTTACCACGGCGGCTTCGAGCGCGACCTCGCCACGGGTCGCGTGCTCTCCGCGACCCGCGAAAACGTCGCCTACCGCATCTGTCAGGAGCTGGATCTCGACATCCTGCTGACCGGACACCAGCATATGTCCGTGCCCGGGCAGATGGTGAGCGGCACCTTCGTGGTGCAGCCCTCCGACAAGGGACAGGAGTTCCTGCGGGTAGAGGCCGCCGTGTCCGGCAGCGGGAAGCGCTTTTCCAGCGAAACGGTCCCCGCCCACGGCGAATGCCGGGCGGACTGGCTCGCGGAGTTCGCCGATATGGAGCGCGGCGCACAGGCTTGGCTCGACCAGGTGGTGGGACATCTGGAGACGCCGATGCTGCCGGATACGCCGCTGCGGATGGCGGCCGAGGGCAGCGCCCTCGCCGACCTCTTCAACACCGTGCAGCTCGCCGCGAGCGGCGCGCAGCTCTCGGTCACGAGCCTTGCCAACGACGCGGCGGGTCTGCCGCAGACCGTGCGCCGCAGGGACATTCTCAACGCCTACCCCTACACCAACACGCTGACGGTGCTGGAGATCACCGGCGCCGTCCTGCGCAGGGCGATGGAGCGCAGCGCGGAATATTTCACCCGAAACGCCGACGGCTCGCTGCGGGTGTCGGACTGCTTCCTGGAGCCCAAGGTGGAGCATTATAATTACGATTACTACGCCGGCGTGACCTATGCCTACGACATTGCAAGGCCCGTGGGCGAGCGAGTGGTCGAGCTGACATTCAACGGAACGCCCGTGAAGGACACGGACGTGTTCACCGCCTGCCTGAGCAGCTATCGCGCCAGCGGCACGGGCGGGTACGACGGCTATGTCGGCTGCCCGATCGTGCGCGAGATCGGCACGGAGATGTCCGACCTGCTGCTGGACTACTTCAAGCGATACGGCGGAGGACTCCCGCTTGCGCGGGGAGAGTTCAGGGTATTCTGACAAAAACAGCAGACTGTTTTTTGAAGCTTAAAAGCTTCGGCAAGAGAAAAAACCTCCTATTGCGCTGGTAAAGGCTTGGCGGCCGCATTACCAGAGTAATAGGAGGTTTTATGCAGTTTAAGGCGTACAGCACATTGCGTCGCCCTCGAGGATTTCCGCCTTGCCCTCGCCGAGAACAGAGGCGTAATAATAGCTGTGCGTGCAGGCGGTTTCGCCGTGCTGCAGGGCATTCTGACAATCCATTTCAAAGGCAACGCTGGCATTCTTGCGGATCACGTCAAGCTTCTTGCCTTCCTTTGCGCCGTGGCAATAGAAAGTGAAAGCGCCGTTTCCACCGCATAGAGGAACACGGGGTCCGCCGCGCCGGTGATGTCTGCGGTGGTCGTGCCGGTGTAGCCCTTCTCCAGAAATTGCGCTACGGCGGCGCGCAGCACCCGCTGCTGCGTCACAAGGCCGTTGGCCTGTTTCCCTCGCAATGACAAATGTTCACGCTCCTTTCCAATTGGACTTGCGATTATAATTTCGTTTTAACAGAAAAAGAGCGTTCCCGCAAGAGAAAGCTGCCCGCCCGAATTTTTCGGGAAAATGCGCAAAGTCCGGCGGCGCTTTTCGGTGATTATGCAGAGAAGGCGGCGCGCATGACGCCGACCCGCGATTTGCTCTTGCTTTTTGGGTAAAATTTCTTTATGATAGGACAGGCGGCGGGGGAGATGCTCCGCCGCGAAAAAGAATAGCGATCAAGGCCGTCTGCCGGAGAAAAACCGGAACGGGGGAATGGGGTGAAAAGCCCCGCGAGCGGGTCACTGTGAAGCTCCCACGAGGAGATGAGTCAGAATGCCCGGACGGCCTTGGACGCTCCTGCCCACACCGGGAGCCGAGAGACACCAAGGGGTCTTTGCGCCCTTTTTTACGTCTGTACGGCTCGCGTAGGCGGGCGGGTACAGACGTTTTTTTCATGCAAAAGGAGGAAGAAAAGATGAAAAAACGGGTGATCTCTCTGCTGATGGCCTTTATTCTGGTCATCGGCCTGCTGCCGACCGCGGCGTGGGCGGCGGAGGTGCCGAAAGCCATCAATTCGGCGGACGATTTCAAGAATATGTTGCCGGGCGGCAAGTATATTTTGAAACAGGACATCACGGTGAAGGAGCCTTATGCCAGTGACTTTTCCGGCACCTTTGACGGGAACGGGTATACGATAACATTAGCTATTACAGGGGATACTAAAGCAAACAACGGTTTGTTTAGACAGCTTGTTGGCGGTGCAATAGTAAAAAATATTGTTTTAGAGGGTACTCTTACTCAAAAGAACAATAAATCTGGTACAGGTGCAGTAGCAGGTAAGGCTAATAGCATGAATGGCAATATAGTTGTAGAAAACTGCAGCTCCGAAGTTGCTATTGCCGGCTACAATAAAGTTGGCGGTATTATTGGCGAAATTACGGGCAGTTCGCATGGTGTTGCAGTACAGTCTTGTGCTAACTTAGGTAATATATCAGGAAGAAATACTGCGATTGGTGGTATTATTGGTAGCTCTTCTGGAACGGGACATATCACTTCATATTGTTACAATCGTGGTAATATTACTGGTTTTAACTATGCAGGTGGCATTGTTGGACAGTGCGCAAGTAAAATTAGTTCATCGTATTCTACGGGTGTTGTTAATTTAACTAGTACATGGAACAATAAAGGTGATATTTTCGGTGGAGGTAAGGGAGCTTCAAAGGAAAATTGCTTTTCTGCAGATGACTCAAATATTGCTGAGGTTGCAAATTTGATTAGCAGCAGTAAATTTGTCGCTGATGAAAACAACATCAACGACGGCTATCCGATCCTCTCATGGCAGGCGGGTGAAAGTGTCAATCCGCCCGCGCCGAAGGAATTTTCCGTCTCGCTGAACCCGAGCAGCAAGGTGCTTCAGATGGTCAACAGCGGCGAGCGGCCCTCCTGCACCTTTGAGGCGGTATACGAAGATACGGGCGACACAAGGGTCACGCGCATTGACTGGCACGTCGGCGACACGAAGGACGACACCAATGCAAGCGGCTTTGAAAGCGCGTTCGTTGACGCGCAGTTCAGCGAAAACGACGATTGGGCTCTGACCGTCACCGCGAAAAAGCCCGGCACAGCCTATGTGACCGCCACGGTTTCCTATCAGAAGGACGGCGAGGAGGAGAAGACCGCGTCCGCCACGGCGGCTGTCACCGTTATGCCGTGTTTCACCACGGTGGAATTCTCCGGCACCGTCGCCATGGGGCAGACGGTAACGGCGGCCGTCAATGCCTTCGGCGGGGAAGAATATGACGCGGCAGGCGATCCCGCCTTTACTTACCGCTGGTCATGGTACGACTCGTCCACGCCGAACGATAAGCACACCGTGCAGGAAGGACGGAAGAATACCTACACCATTGCTGCTCCCTGTGAAGCGGGCAAGTACCTTTATCTTGAGGTGCTTTATAACGGCAGTTCCGCAAAAAAGGCGGACGGAACGGCGCTGACAGCACATCAGCAGATCGTCTCTGCCGTTCGTGCCAAGCTTGAGCCCATTGCGGTCGACTTAAAGAAGAACCTGAATACGGCGGAGCCGATCCGCGAGACCGGAAAGCTTACCCTGCCGGACGAGTGGACGCTCAATGGCGACACGGCGCGGATCGAGTGGAGCTTGTGCACGACCAGAGGCGTCACGAACGGAAGAGACTGGGATTATGATTCAAAGACCGGCAAGCTCCTTTACGATGAGGCGAGCCGCACGGTGACCGGCCTGCCGGAGATCAATGAAGAAGTAAAGCTTATTCTTCTGGGAAAGCTTGTGCTGAAGGGCGATGCGTCCGGCGAAGCTTACTTTATTTACCCGGAGTATACGATCTGGTCGGCAGCCAAAACGCAGGAGTGGATCAACGATCAACAGCGCCTGATCAAGGAGGCGCTGGAGAAGGCGGATTTTGAGCTGGACGGCCATACGTTTCGCCCTGACTTTGATACCGATAAGAATCTTCTTACCATGTTCCGCGAGAAACTGGATGACGCTTCCATCGAGGTGTCCATCAAGGCCGGAAGCGTGGAGCGCTACAACAATCTTGAGGGCACGGCGGGCATTGCAGAGGACGGAACACTTACCTATTTCTATATTGACGACCTTGACCATGTTCCGGTCTCTCACGGCACGGTCAACTTTGAGCTCACCTTTGTCCTGAGCAAGGACGGCGTTTCGCTGGAGTATCCGGCAAAGGCCGTGTTCGGCTGGGATAAGGATCAGGTCCGCGCGGCGATGAGAGAAAAGATCTGCGGCAAGCTGACGGCGCAGGCTCTCGTGGCGGAGGGCGACAGCGCGGATACGGTCACGCAGGATCTGACGCTGCCGTTCAACGTGGACGGCAAGACATGGGCGCAGGCCGCATGGACGAGCAGCAACACCGCTGTGCTTACCGTGCGCAGCGGCATCGGCGCGGAGCCTGCCGCGGGCGTGATCCGTCCTGCGGAGGCTGACACGAGAGTGACGCTCACGGCACGGTACGCATTCACTTACGACGATTCGATCACGTTCAGCGAGACCTTTGACGTCGTCATCAAGGCCAAGGAGCCCGACAGCAGCTATCAGCGGGCGCTGAACGCGGTGTTCGGCGAGGGGAGCCTGACCGACGCGGCGAGCGGTGAACCGCTCACCTCTGCGAACGGTGTGTTTACCGTTCGCAACGACATTCAGTTCCCGACCACGCGCGACCTCGGCGCGTACATGAAGGAGCATTACCGCGAGGGCTTTGACGGCAAGTATACGCCGCTGGTCATCACCAGCAGCGCCCCGGCGGTCATCGCGGAGCCGGATGTGGCCAACGCCGCGCGCGTGGCGGTCTATCGTCCCGCTGTGGGACAGGGTGAGGAAACCGTCACGCTGACGGTGAAGATCCTCGACCGCCCGAGCGGCGAGGGCCGCGATTACGCCAGTATGCCCGTGCTGGCGGAAAAGACCTTCCGGATCGTTGTGAAGCCCCTGACGCAAGAGGAGATCGACGCGGAGCTTGCGCTGATGGCGGAGGTCAAGGCGCATTACTGGGACGGCATCAAAAACGACAACGACGCGGCCGGAGATGTGACGGGCGACCTCGCGCCCTTTGTTGAGGTCTACAAGCAGGACGGCGCGCTGGTCTGGGTGCGCGACGTCAGGAAAATGAAGAACAGCGGCATCGTGCCGGTTGCCATGAACGGCTGGCAGGAGCTGGAGGCGTGGCGGCTGTTCCGCTCGAGCAATCCCGCGGCGGTCACGCATGAAAACCTGCTTGTGACGCAGCAGTTCGAGGGCAAGGCCGTGACAGTCACGAGCGCGCTTTCAAGCGAGACGCTGGGCCGCTACGGCGAGCTGTACCAGAAGGACCCGGAGGAGTATGCCGCGTATGAGGAGCTGGCGGACCTCTATTACCAGACGGTGAGCGCCAAGCTCGTGGTGCGCGGCCGCAACACGGCCAACATGGTCGTAAAGATGATCCCGGTCAACGGCGGGACGGAAACGCGCCTTGTCTCCAAGGCCGTGGAGGAAAAGGTCACGGTCAGCTTCACGCTCAGCGGCAACGGCGAGCTGTGGCTCGGCACCAGAATGATCCGCGATCTGGACGAGGGCGTCACGGTCTTCGATGTGCTTGAGCAGCTGCGGGACGTTCTGAGCTTCAAGCACAAGGGCGGCTACGTGCAGTCCATCACCTGCGGCGGCAAGACGCTCGCGGAGCTGGACGAGGGCAAGAACTCCGGCTGGCTGTACACGGTCAACGGCGAGCTGCCTGACGTGTATATGTCCGCCTATGGTCTGAAAAACGGCGACAGCGTCCGCGTTTACTTCACCAAGGACTACACGAAGGAGCCGGGCGCGGACCGCTGGAAGCCGGTCACGCCGGTCACGAAGACCGAGACGGTCACGAATGCGGACGGCTCGACCACCAAGACCGAGACGAAGCCCGACGGCACGGTCATCGAGACGACGACCTGGCGCGACGGCAGCACACTCACCGCCGAGACTTCCCCCAATGGCCGTGTGGAGACGGTCGAGAAGCGTGCCGACGGCACGAACGTTGAAACCGTCGAGTCCGCGAGCGGTGAGATCACGGCCTCCGTCAGCGTTCCTAAGAGCGTTGGCAGCACCCGTGTGGACATTCCCGTGAGCAAGCCGAGCGGCAGCATGGTCGCCGTGATCGTCCATCCCGACGGCACGGAGGAGATCGTCAGGGGCTCGGTCGTGACCGAGACCGGCGTCGCGCTCCGCGCGGAGGGCGACGTGCGGCTCAAGATCATCGATAACGCCAAGCGCTTTAACGACATGGCGGACCATTGGGCAAAGGACGCCGTGGAGTTCGCCTCGTCCCGCGAGCTGTTCAACGGCGTGGGCAATGACGCCTTCGGCCCCGACCGCTCCATGACCCGCGGCATGGTCAGCACCGTGCTCGCGCGCCTTGCCGGAGCGGATACGGCCGGCGGGGAGACGTGGTACGCCAAGGGCACGGCCTGGGCGGTCGAGAACGGCATTTCCGACGGAACCGCTCCCGAGCAGCCGGTCACCCGCGAGCAACTGGCGGCGATGCTCTACCGCTATGCCGGCTCCCCCGCCGTCAGCGGCGAGCTGGGCTTCGATGACGCGGACAGCATCAGCGCGTGGGCGCGCGATGCCGTGAGGTGGTGCGTGGACAACGGCATCCTCAACGGCGTGGGCGGCAACCGCATGACGCCGCAGGACCTTGCCCGGCGCGGGCAGGTCGCAGCCATGCTGATGCGCTTCCTACAGGCGACGGTGTAAGCGTCGACCCGCGATATACGCTATAACGAACAGCAAGGCTCCCCTGCTTCGGCAGGGGAGCCTTGCTGGTTTATGGAACAGGAAACGGGTATGGAGACGCTGCCGCGCCGGAGTCCGGCGCTCAGCGCGTGAGCGGGCCGGACCGGCGCTCACCCCACCGGCTGTCGGCGTGCTGCTCCGCGGCGGCGGTCTCGGCGAGACGCTGGAGCTTTTCCATGCGCGCGTCAAGCTGCGCGCTCATCTGCGCGCACTCGAACAGCTCGCGGTTGACGTGATCGAGCTCCGGCAGATCCTTCTTGTAGCGGATCTTGTGCTCAAGGCTTGCCCACCAGTCCATGGAGATGGTGCGGAACTGCACCTCGACGCGCATCATGCGCTTTTGGTCGTGCAGGAAGATGGGCGTTTCCACGATGAGGTGCAGGCTGCGGTAGCCGTTGGGCTTGGGCTCGGCGATGTAGTCCTTGCGCTGGAGGAGCGTAATGTCGTCCTGCTTCAAAAAGGCATCGGCGAGCTGGTAGATGTCCGACGGGAAGGAGCAGATGACGCGCACGCCGGCGATGTCGTTGAGATTTTCCTCGATGCTCTCCACCGTCAGCGGGAAGCCGCGGCGCTGGAGCTTTTCGGCAATGCTCTCGGGGGACTTGAGGCGCGTTTTGATGCTCTCGATGGGGTTGCGGTCATACTGGAGCGAAAGCTCCTCATTGAGGACGTTGAACTTGGTCTCGACCTCCATCATCGCGCAGCGGTAGTAGCTCATCAGCTCGCGGTAGGGCTGCGTGTAGCTCTGCACGAGCGCGCTGATCTCCTTGCGCGGCAGGCGCGAGAGCAGCAGGCGCTCCAGAGCACTGCGGTCGGTGCTGTTTTTCAATGCCATGTGTTGTTTCCTCGGCTTTGTCGGTTCTCCCTCCGCGGTGTGACGGCGGAGGGGCGGGCGCGATGCGCCCATCTCAATCATACCATCCCGCGGCGCATCCCGCAAGCCCTCCCCGACATTTGCGCCGAAATGACCGGAAACCGAAGAGAAAAAAGGCGCGGAGGCCGTGGCCTCCGCGCCTTTTTGCCTGCTTACCCGCGGACGGGGATGAGGTCGCGATAGTGGAGATACATGATCTGTCCGGTGTACGGGTTGATGCCGGGGAGATAGGCGGAGTACACGCATTGGTCCACGGTGGTGCCGGGGGCGGTGGCCAGCAGATTGCTCACACCGGTCAGCTTGCCCGTGATCCAGACGAGATCGCCCGGGTGGAGGCTGGCGTTGGTGCTGTCGAAGGAGGTGTACTCCCCGTCCTCGCGCTCGACCTCCCCTGTGCTGCCATTATAGCTATAGACGTTGGTCACCGGCGCGGCCTGATACCAGCCGATCTGGTGGGCGTAGACGCTGCGCTCCGCTACGATGACCGCCTGCTCGATGGTGCAGGTGCCGTTGGGATTGAGCGTGGTGGCGGTGGTGCCCTTGACAAGATCAAGCGCGTTCATAAACGCCATCGCTTCCTTCGCCCAGCTCTGCACCAGCGCGTTATCCGTGTAGGAGGCGAGCTTGGAGGTGTAGCTGGTGTAGGAATAGCCGGAGTTCTTCTCCACATATTGCAGCGTGCGGCGGAGGAAGGTCGCCATCTGCTGACGGTTCAGGGTGGCGTTGGGGGAGAAGGTGGTCGCCGAGGTGCCGGTGGTGATGCCCGCGGCATAGGCCTTGAGGACATAGACATTGTTCGTGTCGGTGAAGGTGTTCGCGGCGGCGGGCGTGATGCTCTTGCCGGTCAGCGTTTCCGCCAGACGCACCGCCACGGAGCAGAACTGCAGACGGCTGATGGGCTTGGTGTAGTCGCTGCCGAGCAGGGCAGTATCGAGCAGATCGTCGTTGAGCGCGAGGTTCACATCGCTTTCAGCCCAGGAGCTGGTCTTGGCGGCGGACTTCTTCGAGAGCGTAAAGGTGCCGGGATACAGCTCGGTGGTGTTCAGCGCCTGCGTTTCCTCCCACTGCAGGGAGGCGTTGGCTTCCGCCTGATACTGCGCGAGGGTCATTCCCGTGCCGGAGGCGTAAACATCCCGTGAGGTCAGATGCTGCTGGAGATAACGGTGGGAGTGGCCGCAGTATTCGCAGCTGAGCCAGTAGACGTGCTCTCCGGCGGCATTCACGCCGATGTAGGCCTCCGCCGTGGGATACTCGCCGTTATCCGAGTGGGCGAGCTTTTCTGTCTTGAGCTCGATCTCCTTATCCGAGTTATGGGGAGCGACATGGTTCGCATTGTACTCGCACTTGCCGCAGATGGAGCAGGAATAGTAATAACGCCGGGCAGATTGGCAGGCCTGCGCGTAGGTGTAAACACGGTCGGCCGTCCGGATCTGCAGGGTGTACTGGTGGGCGGTGCACCAGTTGTCCTTCGCGGCGGCGTCGCCCGCCTTTTGGGCGGCGTAGACGTCATTGCCGGAGTAGGTCTTGATGGTGTAGGGGATCTTATAGCCGCGCTGGGCCTGGGCTGCCTTGAGCGCGGGCACAGCGGATTCGGGGATATACACCACGGTCTCGGCGGTATAGAAGGGCAGGTCGCTCTGCCTCTCCCACCGGTATAACCCGGCGATGGGCAGCCAAAGGTAGGAATCCATCGCCTGAATAAACTGATAGACATCCACCTTATCGCTGAGCCAGAGCTCCTTCAAATATTTCGCGTAGCAGATGAAAAAGCACGTTCCGTCCGTTATTTTCCCATTGGTGTCCAGAATGAGGGTGCGGATGCTGTCGGTGTTCTCCAGAACGTGGTTGGCGTCAGTCATGACGGTCACACCGTTTACAAAGTTTTCAAGCTGCTTGGACTCTGCCACAGCCTGCGTGCGGGGAGTCGCCATCGCCCGCTTGGCCTGCTGGAGAAGCTCTGTTTTCTGCGTCAGATCGGCATTGAGCTCCTCTTTCTCCTGCTCGGTATAGCGCTCGCCCTCAAGGGTCAGGCTGACCTGCAGGGTGGGAAAATACTGAGCGCTGGTGCGGATGGTGGCGGGCACGCCGTTGACGGTGGCGGAGAAGGTGTCGGGGCCGACGATGTTTTCGCCGCCGACTGTTTTGTAGTTGGCGCAGTAGCCCTTGGTGGTGTCGAAGGCCAGCTTGATGTTGACGAGATAGGTCGTGCCGGCGCGGAAGGCATAGCCGTCGTCGGTCTCCACGTCGTCGCCCTGCCACTCGGTGTACAGGATGCCTGCGCCGTTCGCGAGCAGGTCAATGTTGCCGCTCTTCATGGATTTGATGGTGACCTCGGTCTCCATCTCGTTGGGGTCGCCCGCCTTCGGCAGGTCGATGACGAGGTCGACGCTCTTGAGCCTTGTCGGCGCGGCGAGGGCCGCGGTCGGCAGCAGGGTGAGCGCCAGAACGAGACAGAGCAGCGCGCTGAGCAGTTTCTTTTTCATGGTTCCCTCCTGTAATTGAAATGATAAACGAGGATCGCTTGCTTTCTGCAGTATAGCAGGAATCTCCGGCAGGAGGGACCCATATCGACTTGAAATGTATGGATTTGCGGCTTGAAATGTGAGATAATGCTGGAAAGAAAAAGAATGGTATGCTACAATAAGGCAAAAGGAAGCGAGGAAAGGGGGCGGCGGAATGTACATCGCAGTCTGTGACGACCAGACGGAGGAGCTCGGGAGCCTGACGGAGCTGATCGGCGCGTGGGAGGAGGATCGCGGCACGCCCGTGCGCGTGAAGAGCTTCCGCAGCGCGGCGGCGCTGCTGGACGCGGCGCGCCATGAGCGCTTCACGCTGTACCTGCTCGACATCATGATGCCAGGGCTGAACGGCATGGATGCCGCGCGCGAGATCCGCGGCTTTGACAAGGCGGCGGACATCATCTTCCTCACCTCGTCCCCCGGCTTCGCCTATGACAGCTACAGCGTCCAGGCGCTGGAATATCTGCTCAAGCCCATTCGAACCAAGACGCTCTATCCCATCCTTGACCGGCTGGAGCTGCGTGAGCGCCGCCCGCAGGAGGCGCTTACGCTTCGCACCGGCGGCATCATCGTGCGCGTGCCGTTTTCGCAGCTCACCTATGTGGAGGTCAACGGCAAGCACCTTTACTTCAACCTTGCCGATGGGCAGGTGCGCGAGGTCGTCGGCTCGATGAAGGAATACGAGGACGCCCTGCTCACGCGGCCGGAATTCATGCGCATCCACCGCTCCTACATCGTCAATATGCTGCAGATCGAGGAGCTTTCGCCCGCCGGCCTGCGTACCTTTTCGGGGCGCGAGCTGCCGGTCTCACGCCTGTTATACCCCCAGCTTCAAAAGGACTATATGAAGCTGCTGTTCGCGCAGAGGGAGGAGTGAGACGATGAGCCTTACAACATTTTCACCGGCTCTGCTGCTTTTGTTCGTATGGGCGCTTTTGTGGATCATGATGGATATCCACTTCCGGGATCTGACCAAGGTGCAGCGATGGCTGGTGCCGCTGGTGATTCTGGCCTTGGCGGTATTCAACCATGTGCTTCGTGAGCGCATGGGCTCAGAGTATATCAGTCATGCGATGTGGCTGACGATGCACCTTCCGTTTTTCCTGCTGTTTTTGTATATTACAAAATGCGGCGTGATCAAGATGGCGTTCATGATCCTCTCGGCTTTTACGTTTACTGCGCCGACCATCGTGGTGAGCAGCGTTGTCATGCGGCATTTTGGCAACAGCCGGTGGATGCTGCTCGTGAGCAACCTGGTTTCCTATGCGCTTATTTTGCTGCTTGTGCAGTTTGTTTTCCGGCGCGGCTTCAACTATCTGATCAAATACGGCGACGATCGGCTCTTTCTGCAGTTTTCCGTTGTGCCGTTCCTGTATTACCTTTACGTGTTCTCGGCGCTCGGTGTTGATTTTTCCTCGCTGATCGACTCGGGCGGCTGGCTGGTGCGCTATTTCCCGTCACTGGAGGTTTTCGTATTCTATTTCCTTTTGCTGAGCGTTTATCGAAATTTGAGCGAGAAGCATGAGATCGAGGCGGAGCAGGCGGCATTGACCCAAAGACTCGCCTCGTCGGAGGAGCGTATCGCGATGCTCAACGAATCCGAGGTGCAGACCGCCGTCTATCAGCACGATATGCGCCACCATCTCAACGCCATCGACGGCTTTCTGGCAGCGGGAAAGCCGCAGCAGGCGGAGGAATATATCCGCAAGGTGCGCTCGGATATCGAGCGCATCACGCCAAAGCGCTACTGCGACAACGAGCTGGTGAATCTGCTCTGCTCCTCCTTCGCCGGAAAGGCGCAGCGCATGGGCGTTCGGCTGGAGGTGGACGCGAAGCTCCCGCGCGAGCTGTCGGTCTCCGACACCGAGCTGTGCGCCGTGCTCTCCAATGCGCTGGAGAACGCGCTGCGCGCCGTGTCCGATCAGCCGGAGGCGGACCGCTGGGTGACGCTTTACTGCGGCGTGCGGCTGGGCAAGCTGCTCGTGGAGATCCAAAACCCCTGTGCCGAGGGCGATGGTCAACGTCTCGAGGTCGGGGGCGAACGTCAGCACGGCCTGCCGGTCTCCGAGCGCGCGGGGCATGGCTACGGCTGCCGCAGCATCCAGACGATCGCCGAGCGGCGCGGCGGACTGTGCGAGTTCCGCGCACGGGGCGGCATCTTTTCCATGCAGCTCATGCTGCCCGTCAAGGCGGCGGCGAAAACCCAAGACTGACGCAGGAGGCTGCCGCGGACGCGGCGGCCTCCTTTTTTC
>ERZ827488.2975-NODE-2975-length-14798-cov-7.454860_pt1 | contig 14798 bp, 17 predicted proteins | sample MGYA00519771_ERZ827488 | MGnify/ENA primary metagenome ERZ827488 (study PRJEB31778, sample SAMEA3449323) | human gut metagenome | biome: human gut; feature: human-associated habitat; material: faeces | place: United Kingdom | collected 2010/2012 ...
ACCAGCCTAAATATTGTCCAATCTTAATAGACATATCTAAAGTTAAACCTTCATTTGCCTTACCACGAACTCCATCTGTTCCAAAATACTTACCCATTTCTTTAAAACCTCCATTTATTACATGTACTCAACTACCATAATCAAGTTAAGAATCTTTCTAACAACTATGTAGTATAATATACATCTTTCTGTAAAATATAACACACCATAAAGTATCCTACAAAAAAAGAAAGAAGGATCTTAATCCTTCTATCCAATAACTTTAATTGTTTCACCAATCATTCTTTCAGCCCATACAGGATACAAATCCTGAATATAATGGACTCCATCCTCTTGATAATACTTATCCTCACCATGATTTGTGATATCTGAAATATCTACATAATTCCAACCATTTCTTTGACACATCTCTTGTAATTGACTATTATAATCATCCGTTTTAGACCATTCAGAATGTTCTTCAACCGCAGACGGCGTAGGACAAACAATAGAATTAATAAATATCCTATGTTTCAGGATCAAATAAGCTATTGTTTTCCTTTTTTTACGCACTCAGCCTTATAAATTGTTTTCCTTTCATTTAAAGGATAAATTAAAGGACACGATGCATCACATTTACCAGCGATAACTGCAACAAATCCCTCTGAGAAACATTGTTTTATGATGGCATCTTCAACTTCATCATAAGTCGCATCCTGAGCCACTTCTACACTCAAATCCTTATAGACACAATACGAGTAAACATATGGCCCTTTCTCATAAATGATCAATTGCACTATAATTGTTTTTAGTGCAACACGCTCATTCTCATTGGTTTCATTTGAAACTTCTGCAATTGGAGTTATATTTTCCAAAGTTTCATCAACTTCTTCAGCAAATACTGGCGAAACCATACCATAAAACCCTTCTAACAAACTTTATTGCACTAGAATTAAAATATCATTAAAAGCGCTTTTGGTTAGATCTTGACCACAAATCATCACACATTAACAAATCTATATATAATAATTTCTCATTATTTTGATTATAAAAAAGAAGAGTTCACCTCTTCTACAAAATCAAAGCTACCATCTTAAACACAAATACTACAACCAACAAAATCCCAATCCACTTAATAAACTTAAATGCGACTTTGATTCCAAAATAAATTAAGGCTATTGAAACCACAAAACCAAGAATGTCTGACATCTTTTAACCTCCAATTTACCAACTATTTTAATTGATTTTTACCTTCCTTTCAATACTTGCCTTTGATATAATCTAAGTTACCAATAAAACAAGGAGTGATACAATGCGAACACCAGACTTAAACTGGATCAAAGACCCACGCGTCTTTCAAGTAAATAGACTACAAGCTTATAGCGACCACATATATACAATTGGAAAGGATAAAAAGCCAAGCTCATTCTCACTAAATGGAACATGGAAATTCAACCTTTCAAAAAATTATGATTCCTGCTTTAAATTCTTCTATAATACAGAATTTAATGACTCCAACTGGAATGACATCCAAGTACCCGGACACATCCAGCTCCAAGGATTCGACAACCCACACTATACAGACGTTACCTACCCTTGGGATGGGCATGACGTGGTTAAACCAGGACAAATTGATATGGACAAAAACAAAGTCTATCAATATCGTAAAACATTTGATTGTCCACAAGACTTTATTGGAAATAAACTCATCCTATCCTTTGAAGGTGCAGAATCCAATATCTACGTATGGCTAAATGGTAAATTTATCGGATACGCAGAAGATTCCTTTACACCAAGTCGTTTTGACATTACAAAATACACACAAGAAAAAGATAACGTACTCTGCGTACGCATCTTTCAAAAATGCACAGGCACATGGCTAGAAGACCAAGACATGTGGCGCTTTACAGGCATATTTAGAGATGTCATGATCTATAAACAACCAAGTCTTCACATACAAGACTTAAAAATCGATACAGACATTGATCTAGATACAAACAAAAGTGTTCTTAGTTGTGTTTGTAAAATGAGTAGTAATGAATCCCATACACTACAAGCCAAACTATATGATCCACAAGGAAACATCGTATGGAATGGCAATATGCAAGATACATTTGAAATCCCTGTAGAAAATACATGCCTATGGAGTAGTGAATTTCCAAATCTTTATCAATTAGAACTCGTTCTATACGATACAAACAACGAAATCATTGAAACCATTCAAGAACAAGTTGGTTTTCGAAAATTCACGCTCGAATATGGCATTATGAAACTCAATGGAAAACGAATTGTATTCCACGGCATCAACCGCCATGAATGGGATCCAAAAACAGGAAGATGTTTATCCCAAGAACAAATGGAAGAAGACATCCATATCTTAAAATCACTAAACATCAACGCCGTAAGAACATCCCACTATCCAAACAACAGCTATTGGTACAAATTATGCGACCAATACGGCATCTACGTCATTGACGAAATGAATCTAGAAACCCATGGAGTAAATGACATCCTTCCACAAAACAAAACCGAATGGACTGATTGTTTATTAGACCGCGCAAGAAGCATGTATGAAAGAGATAAAAACCACGCCTGCATCTTAATGTGGTCACTTGGAAATGAATCCGGAAGCGGATCCAACTTTATGATCCTACACGACTACTTCAAAGAACAAGACCCATCAAGACTAGTCCACTATGAAGGCATCACACAAGATCGAACATTCGAAAACGCTTCGGACATTGAATCTAGAATGTATACATCTCCAGAAAATGTTAAAGCCTATCTAGAAAGCCATCCAATGAAACCATTTATGCTATGTGAATATATGCACGCCATGGGAAATAGTCTAGGAGGCATGGAAGAATATACCAATCTAGAAGATGAATACGAACAATACCAAGGTGGCTTTGTATGGGACTATGTAGACCAAGCCATTTTAAAAGATGGACAATACTATTATGGACAAGACTTTGACGACTATCCTAACGATTCCAACTTCTGTGGAGATGGCATTCTTTTAGCCAATCGAGAAGAAACCGGCAAAAGCCAAGAACTAAAACAACTCTACCGCTATGTTGATATGGAAATCCATTTCGATTCAGTAACCATTAAAAATAAAAACCTATTCTACGACCTAAGTAAAGATACCTTTATCTTTGAATTGAAACAAAACGGACTCGTTATCCAATCCGGCATCTTTAAAACAAGCGTAGAACCAGGCACTACAAAAACAATGCCCGTACAATTTAAACAAATCAATACCCCAGGCTATTACACAAAAACCATCTACTACAAAACACCACTTGGCATTCAATCCTTTGACCAACAAGTCTTTGAAGTCAAACAAGACCAACCCAAAGAACAAGCCATGCTCGTAGTAGAAGGCAAAGAAACAATCGGCATTCAATTTATCGATACCGAATACTTATTCGATAAACGAAAAGGTTTAGTATCCATTCAAGTAAATGATGAAGAAATACTTAAACAAGCACCAAAACCCGTCTTCTACAGAGCCTTAACTGACAATGATTGTGGTGCCAAACAAACCTATGCCAATTGGCTAAATGCCAGCCTATTTCAAAACGTAGTTGACTTTAAAATGACACGAAACTCCAAATGCGCACAAATGATCTATACAATACAACTTGAATCCATTGAAGAAGAATGCAAACTCGTCTATACAGTCTACAACAATCAAAGTATTCAAATCCAGTTGCACCTAGACAAAAACTCACAAAGACAAACACTACCACTCTTTGGAATCGAGTTTGTTCTAAAAGAAGAGTTCAAAAACTTCGCCTACTTTGGAAAAGGCGAAAAAGACACATATATAGATCGAGACCATGCCTTAACCGATTTCTACTTTGAAAACGTAGACACAAACTACATTCCATACTTAAAGCCACAAGAACATGGCAATCACACAGACTGCAAATGGTGCAGCCTATCCAACGATACCATTCAAGTAAACATCAAGTCTGAAAAAATGGAATGCATGGCAAGCAAATATTCCTTTATGCACCTATATAATGCCAACCACACATTTGAACTTCCACAAACCAATACAACCCACTTAAGAATCACAAAACAACAAATGGGCGTAGGCGGAATCAACAGCTGGGGCGCAAAAGTACAACCACAATACTTAATTGACCAATCTAAAAACCTAGACTTTACATGTACACTCTATATTTCAAAGAAGGATTAATCTCCTTCTTTTTGTTTATACGTTTCGCTATAATACGTATTGTGTATGCACGTATATTTTGATATAATAATTGTGCAAAGAGGACACATATGCCAATGACGTCAAAGGATATGGAGCGACTTATCCTTACGGATGGATGGGTTCCCACAGGCAATACAAACACCCAACGAAAAAGGTAAAGTGACTATACCATTATCAAAGTCAACTGAACAATCCATTCTAAAACAAGCAGGGCTTAAATAACTCTGCTTGAATATTTTAAAAAGGAGGTAAACAACATGTTGTCAATTTATCCAGCTTGTTTCTTTAAAGAAGAAAATCATTACTCTGTCATTTTTCCAGACTTCAATTATCTTTCTACATGTGGAGATTCACTACAAGACGCAATGGAAATGGCCGTAGATTGTCTAGCCGGTGCATTGTTCAGCGCAAAACTAGACAATGAAGATATTCCAATTCCTTCAAAGTTAGAAGAAATTGATCCAACACAAATCGCATCTGAACTTGAATTCGAATTTAAACAATCTTTTGTCACCCTTGTATCTGTTGATGTTGAAGAATATGCAAAAACACATTTCAATAAAGCCATCAAAAAAACATTAACCATACCCGAATGGTTAAACAAAGAAGCTATGAGCAAAAAAATCAATTTTTCGCAAGTCCTTCAAGAAGCATTAATCGCGAAATTACACTCCATGTGAATTATAAATAAAAAACACATTATATAATCAAAATCCCATATTTTTTATTAAGATATGGGATTTTAAAATTATTCCTTTTTTACATTTGGCTTACAATTCAAACAAACAACTGATAGTGGTAATTTAAAGATAACCAATTTGGATCGTTTAATTTTCACCAAAAATGGTGAATTTACGATTTGAATTGAGTTATCTTTTTTTGTTTTTGGTTACACTTTCTTTGAAAGGAGGTGAACCAAATGAAAAAGAAATTACAGAAGGTGATAGGTGTTTTAAGTATAATGAAAGACTTTAATATGAAGCCAAATTTTAGTGAACTAGAGCGTATGTACGGAATTGATCGTCATACTATTAAAAAGTATTACGAAAATGGTGGCATACCTGAGCGGAAGAAGTTTAAAAGAATATCTAAATGGGATCCTTTATTCGATGTGATTATTTCTCTGGCGGATGTGCACGGATCTTATCTGATGAGTATATTCCAAGTGTTGAATTATGAATATAATGGAAATCTTCCTGACAACTACAACAGTTTCAAAGCATATGCATATCGTAGAGGAATAAAATGTACCCCTGCAGATCAAACTCCGCATGTCTATTATGAGACTGAACCAGGTGAACAGCTTCAATGTGATTGGAAAGAAGATTTAAAAATACATTCGGTTAATGGTGAGGTTTATGAATTCAATGTATTCTCTGCTACTCTTGGATATTCACGAAAGCATATATTTATTTATTCTGTTGGAAAAACAGAAGATGATTTTATTCGATGCGTGCTTGAAACATTTAGAAGACTGGGTGGTCTGACTCAAATACTCAAGACAGACAATATGACAGCTATTGTATCTCTTAGAAATGGAAATCGTAAAATCCATAGTCGTGTACAGTCTTTCTTCAATGATCTGGGTGTAAAACTGGAATTATGTGAATGCAGAACTCCAGAAACAAAGGGCAAATGTGAATCCTCTAACCGATTTGTCAACTGGCTCGTATCATTTGATCATAGAATCAAAAATGAGAAGGAACTTATCCATATCATTGAAAACCAGATCACATCTGAGTGCAATAAGGAAATCAACCGGCGTACAAAAGTACCGCCTGCCAAGCTGTTTCTTAAGGAAAAGGAATTCCTTAAACCGTTTGGAAACAATTTGAATATGGATACGTATCTACATGAACATAAACGTGTGAAAGTACCGAGCACGCTCTTAGTTTCATATAATGGAAAACAATATTCAGTACCAACAAAATATATGGGAAAAGTTGTGGATATATACGCCGTAGGAAGCGAAGTCTATATATACCACAACTCACAATTAATTACAGTACATACTGTTACAGAATGCAAGCTAAATTATAAACATGAACATTATATCGATGCATTGAGCAGACGCTTAAGGACTACACAGGACGATATTGAAGAACTGGCCATGAGAAATCTGGAAAGGCTGGAAAATTTAGGAGGCGATTAAAATGATCAAATATAAATGTCGTTATATGTATGATGAATGGAATTGTATAGTCAAATGTATTGAAAAGAAAATGGAATACACTGTATTAGAATTCTATAGTCAATATTTCAATATTAAAATGCATCTTGGCAGCATTGACGATTAATTCTGGTGTTTCTTTCCTGAATATAACATGTTTACTGAATTATTATCACCAATAGATCTTTATAAAAACATTGATATATTGGACGAATTATTCAAAAGCCCTTATGAAAGTATGACTATTGCGAAGGGCATTAAAAAATATTTTGAAACACAATTGGAAGAAGATACTGTAGAAAGCCATATTGAAAAATTGAAGGGACATGTTTATACAAATAAAGTAAAAGTTGTTCTTTATGATGAAGAAAGAGATGTCTATCATCTCATCTATAAGATTAATAAATCCAAGAATGAATGTATGATGGCTTCATATCGAAGAACAAGTCCAAATAATTATGAAGTATGTCTGCCATTTATTGATTCACTGGATCATCATTTTGGACGTTGCCGAATATTAAATGATCATAAATATCTCAACAAAGATATACGTGATATTGAGCACATTTTTTTAAATGAATTAAAAAAAGAGGTAGTCAGTTAATGATTGCCTCAATTAAAGGGAGAAAAATATGACAACAAATTATATAAAGCTTTCAAACAATTTAGAGAGTCTTAAATTATTCACAATAAAAGAAAATCTGCCAAACTATATCGATATGATCAATTCAGGCGAAAAATCAACTGTTGATGCACTATATGAATTAACAGAAAAAGAAATGGATCTAAAAGAAAAAAGAGCCATCAAAGCCTGTGTACACACAGCCGGATTTCCATTCGAGAAAACAATCAATGACTTTGATTTTTCATTCCAGCCGAGCATCAATAAAAGTGAAATAGAAGACTACACGACATTGCGATTTATGGAAAACAATGAAAATATCCTTTTTATAGGAAGCTCAGGAACCGGAAAAACACATTTAGCAACTTCAATAGGCATTGAAGCAGCAAAGCATAGAAAAAGTGTATATTTCATCACGTGCCAAGAATTGATGCTTCAATTGAAACGTGCTGAATCTGAGAACAGACTGGATCAAAGACTTAAGTTTTTTACACGCCAGAAACTGCTGATAATAGACGAGATTAGATATATCAATTTAGACAAAGAAGATGCGAATCTGTTTTTCCAGTTAATATCAAGGCGATATGAACAACGATCAACTATAATCACAACAAATAAAAATCTGTCTAAATGATCAACTATATTTGGAGATCCTGTAATAGCAAATGCGATACTTGATCGACTACTGCATCATTCACATATAGTCAGTATAGTAGGTCCATCATACAGAATAAAAGACGTAATGGATTCATTTAAAAACTAAATAATGCGATCCAAATTGGTGAAAATTAAACGATCCATTTTGGTGAATTTTATCTTGACATTATCATGTAATCAAAACTGTTCCTAATAATTATCATGTTGAATATGATCATCATTACTATTCTGTTCCCTATACTTATTATAAACAGGAAGTTACATTAAAAGCTTCATATTTCGATATTATTATCTGCGATTCTATGAACCATCTGATCTGTACGCATAAGCGTGCTTATAAACCATTTCCAAAATATATAACAAAGGAAGAGCATATGCCTGAGAGCCATCGTTATTACTACCTGGAAAATAAAATGAATGCAGAAGCATACAAAAGCTGGGCAAAGAGTTATGGTCCAAATGTTTATGGATTAATTTGTATGGTTATCGGCACATTCCGCTATGAAGAACAGTCTTATAAAAGCTGCAATGGAATCCTTCACTTGTGTAAAAACAATCCAAAAGCATTTTCAGATATAACTGCCAAAATCTGTCTGGAATCGCATATTTATACCTATACAGATTTTAAAAAGATGCTTACTAAATTAATCAATGAAAAGAAAACAAATCGTTCGGAAACTCTTCCAGAACATAAGAATATTAGGGGTAAATCACATTATGAATAAAACTGAAATTAAAGAAGAACAAGCGATTTATATGGATCTATATGAAAAATTAAAATCCATGAAATTTTCAGGCATGGCAGAAGAACTTCGTCTTCAACTGGAAAATCCAAACAGCGATTTAGAATCTTTTCAGGATCGTTTTGAAAAGTTGATCACAGCTGAATGGAATCTAAGATACAACAAGAAATTTGAGCGTTATTTGAAAAAAGCTAAACTGAAAATACCTGGAGCAACATTTGATGAGAAACTTTATGATACGGATAGACAACTGGATATACCAACAATCGAAAAGCTGAATACTTGTATATGGATAGATGAAGGAAGAAATCTAGTGGTTACAGGAATGACAGGGACAGGAAAAACATATTACGTGAATGCCTTGGCAGTTGCAGCTTTGAAACAATTCAAAGAAGTAAGATATTATTCTGCTTCCAAACTCTTACTGGAACTCAGTGCTCATGAACAAGTGGAAGATTCAATTAAATTCTTAGGTATTATGGAAAATATAGCACAAGTAGATTTATTGATTATAGATGATTTTGGACTTATGAATCTTGATGTCGAGAAATGTAGACATCTATTTGAAATTCTTGATTCAAGAGAAAGTAGAAAATCGACAGTGATAGTTTCTCAAATCCCAGTAAAAGAATGGTACGATTTATTTAAGGATTGTACATACGCTGACGCGTGTTTAGATCGAGTTCTATGTAAAGCATATCGTTTGGAATTCAAAGGTGAATCACTAAGAAATCAAAAATTTTGACACACCGATTGACCGCTACAGATACACCGATGGTGCGCTAAACGCGCACCATTTTTCCGTCATATGCATGTAACCAGAAGTGTACATTTTTAAACGATCATTTATGTACACATTTAGATTATCATTTATATTCTGATTCCATCTCACGATGGACACCCCTGGTCTTGGCTAGTGGTTGACCACTGTGATAACAACCCCCACAAAAAACTTTCACTGTCTAGATATATGTCATGCCCTGCGTACAAAAGAGCAGAGATTTCAAATATTTCTGCTCTATAGTTAATACTTTAAACACTTATAGAGTTTTCAACCCTACATCTTTTAAAGCCAACTTTTAGTCGACCCTATCTAATTTCGGATTACCAAAAAGAGCAGAGATTTCAAACATCTCTGCTCCTTAATTAATCCTTTAAACACTCATAGGGTTTTCAACACTACATCTTTTAAAGCCAACTTTTAGTCGACCCTATCTAATTTTGGATTACCGGCTTAACTTAATAAGAATTAAACGATGTCACCGCTTTTTTAGCTTAACTTAATGACATTAGTTAAATAATATAACCTTTTTTTATTTGTTTTCTAAAGAAATTATAGAATTTATTAAAGCCATATTAGCATCATTAATTTCCTGCTGATTACCGCCATTTTGTATAACAGCTTGCGCATTTGCAATAGCTTGATCTAACACTTCTAATGAATCATCAGTATAGTGATCCCTATCAATTGAAGCAGCTGAATCTATTGTTTTTTGTAGCGTTGTGTTATCAATTAATTTTGGTTTTTTATCAGATTTACTAACTTCGTCCTGATTTTTGTTTTTATTTTTTGATTGTTCTACTATTCTATCATGGTTTGTGTCGTTACTTTTATTTAAATAATTAAAACCAAGAAGAATAGCTAGTATTGCAATTAAAATAATTACAATACCAGCTAATAAAAAAGTAAAATTAAACTTTCTAGAATTTCCCTTTTTTGATTTTTTCATTACTATTTAGAATTTTTTTTACGCAATAAAGCCACAAGACTCGCACCAGCAGCAGTTACACCAGCTAATGAACCAAATAAACCAGTTGCAGCACCTGTTGATACTTTATTATCTTCTTTTTTAGAATCTGCTTTTTTAGAATCTGCTTTTTTAGAATCTTCTTTATAATACTCTTTAAATGTTTGAATCACTTCACTTGGACGAGGCATTAAACAATTCATAATGCGCGTATCAAAAAGATCTCGTTCTGTAATATTATTTTCAATGAAACCTTCTTGACAAGCATAATCTAACATTTCTTCTAAAATGTCTGTCGCCACTTCTAATTCTTCACTCATTTCTTCTTTAGTAAAATGATCTAAATGAAATAAATCTAATAATAAGTTCACTGCATAAATTTCATCATCTTCGCTAATTAAATGATGTTGTAAACCAAAATAAATAAGTCGATTAATTTGATGATTCATTTTCTATCCCCCATTCTTTCTCAATCTCATTTTATCACTTTAGTAAACTTTATCAATATATTTTACTAAATATTAGTTAATAAAATGTGTTTTTAGTAAAAAAAGATAATACTTCCGTATTACCTTTCAATTATTTCTTTATCATTTTTAATCATTTCACTTTGATTTTTATAAGAAGGAAGATACAGAAACACTATAAATTCTACAACCTCATCTGTTTGATTTTCAAATGTATGAATATCTTTATCAATAGAAAGCAAATCCCCCTGTTTTAATTTTAATGATTGTTCCTTATTTATTTCATCTAAATAACGATAAACAAGCTCCCCTTTTAAAATAAAAATATTTTCTGAAATACGATGATGTCTATGCCATTCTTACAATGTACGAGGATTAATTTTATTATAATGAATTTCAGCATCATTTAATAAATAATAGTCCACCTTTGTGCCGTTTGTTTTATCTACATGAATCGCCTGATCTTTCCTAATTAATTTCATACAATTATTCTCTCGCAAATGAATTTACATATAAAGCCTTTAATTCTTCATCATCCATTTCATCAACTTCTAAATAAAAATGTTTGATCCCTACTGCATCATAATAACCTATCACACGATCTTTCATTTCTTCTTTACTGACTTCTTTTTTTACACCATTAATTGTTACTTCCATAATTATTCTCTCCTTTTCTCTATTCTATCAAAAAAATGGACTCTTCGTCCATTTTTACGACAATTATTTCTGTTTCATAAATCGTTAAATCATCCATAATTTTCCTCCATATTTCTACTCTAACAAAAAGAAAATATTAAAGATGTTTGTATCCTTAGTTAAACCACAAATAAACGTATTTAAATATGATTTGTATCTTGAATAATTTTTCCATCTTCAATCGTAATAACACGATCAGCAATAGAGGCAATTTCTTGATCATGGGTTACTAAAATAACCGTTTCATGATATTTTCTTTGGGCGATTTTTAATAAATCAACAACTTCTTTAGAACTTTTAGCATCGAGGTTTCCCGTAGGTTCATCCGCGAAAATAATCGCTGGTTTACTTGCAAGGGCTCTTGCAAGGGAAACTCTTTGTTGTTGTCCTCCTGAAAGTTCATAAATAAAAGAATTCTTCTTTTCTTCTAGACCTAATAGATTAATAATTTCATTTAAATAATCATCATCAATCTCGCCATCATCTAAATGAATTGGTAAAACTATATTCTCTAAAACATTTTGTGTGGAAATAAGATTGAAGAATTGAAAGACAAAACCCATTCTTCTTCGTCTAAAACGCGTTAAAGTATGATCATTCATTTCATAAAGAGACTTTCCTTCTAAATAAACTTCTCCTTTTGTTGGTTTTACTAAACCTGCCAAGATATGAAGAAGTGTACTTTTTCCACTTCCACTTCTTCCAACAATAGCTACAAAAGAGCCTTCTTCTATTTGTAAATCAATATGATTGGTTGCATAGATTTTATTATCTTCATAACCATATGTTTTAACAATATCTTTCGCTTCTAAAATAACATTCATATTAGTCATCTTCCTTTCTTATTTCTTCATTTTGATGTGCTTTTAAAACAATTAATAAAGGAATATTATAAACACATAAATAAACTAGAAAAATAATCCCTACTAAAAGTATTAATTGCGCTATCGGAAAATAACGATCGATACTTCCTCTTAATAAAATCAACTCATAAAAACCACAAGGAATAAGTGTATATAAAAACATTTTTATTGATTTCCATACTTGTTTTATTTTAATTTCTCGATAACTTAAACCTATAATATGATACATAAGATAATCTTGATAATTATTTTCAATATGATTGTAATTTAAAAACATCATTAAAATAAAACCTACAGCTAATGCAAGTATTAAAAGATGTTTAGGAATATTTAATGTAGAAAACAAACTTACTGAAAGTTCATCACTTGTTACCATTTCATAAACTCTTGCTTCATAATGTTTTTTCATGAACTTTTCTATTTTTATAACATCTTTTATTGGATACCAATGATATCCTGAATAATATTCATCACTTGTATTGAATCGTTTTAAATCATCTTCAAACATATAAATCATTGAATCATTATAATATTCATTTTCATTGATTCCAACAATGGTATATTCTTCACCTGCAATTATCACTTTTTCATTGAGTTTTACTTCATCAAGAGCAATCTCATAATTGTCATCTCCTAAATAATTTCCTTGATCATTATGAGAAGATGTTGAACTTTCTACTCGATATTTCTTTCCTTTAAAAGTTACTTGATTCGCTTCAACTTTAAGATTTGGATACCATTCTTTTGAAAGAATAACATGATTGAAATGATTGCCCACGACAATTTCATGACTTTTTTGAGGAAATCTTCCTTTTAAATCATCTTTATTACTTTGATAATAATAAAGTTGGCAAAGTTCATAAACAGATTGAGGAATTTCTCGATAGGTCATAGTTATTCCTTCATCAATATAATGATGATTAATAATAATGTCATTTTGAGAAAATTCTTTTAAAAATAAATTTGCTTCTTTTTGAGTCGCCTTAATAAGTTCTACTTGACTTTGTTCATTTTGATCTTTTGTTTGAATGGGATGTCCTTGATAGAAATAAACAAGCCCATATAAAGAAAGTATTAAAACAAATACATAAAAACAGATATTCATTCTTTTATTTGCCCATAATTCTCTTGTAGCTAAAGAAGCAAGTGTTTGTTTTTTTAATTTTTTATATCTTACTTGAATATAATTAAACTTTTTGCTATCAAAAATACCTATCAAAGCATTCTTAGAGCTTGAATAAACGGGAATAAGAATCGTTATAAAAATACAACTCATCAATACCAATACTAAAAATAATATTTCTTTAAATGAAATTTGATAAATAAATGTATGATAGGTTTTACTTTGAAGATAGAGATAACCTAAAGATACACATACGCCTATTAACAATCCTATTAAAATAGAAAGAAAAGAAATCAGCATGTTTTCTTGCATGACCATCATCATTAATTGATTTGTTGTCATTCCTATTCCTCGATAAAGAGCCATTTCTTTCATTCTCTCCTTTAGGGAAGTAGAAGTTAAAGCGAATAAAACAAAAAGTGTAATTATAATAAATTCAAACGTTTGTTGGAGCTGATTGGTTGCTTTTTCTACTTGATTATGAATTTCATTTTGATCATAACCATAAGGATTATAATCATAATGAATTTCTATTTCTTGATAGTTATTTCCATCATTAAATTGAATATAATGATTATCTGATAAAACAGACATATTCGAATAATAATCTTTTGTTTGATACGTCTCTAAGTTTGTATAAATATCAGGTAAGTTTTTATTGGCGGTTTGTATAATACCAACAATCGTATAATTTTTTCCTTCTATTTCTATTTGATCATAAAGTTTATACTTTTTAGAAACTTTTTGATTGATTAAAATTTCTTGATCATTTTGTATTTTTCTTCCTTTAATAATTTTTACTCGACACAATGAATAAATATTCTTTTCAATATGACCTACTTGGTAATTATCATATTTTCCTTGAAAATCTACATAACCATATTTAATAATATCTTTAAAATAGTCTTTGCTGTAGATTTCAATTCCTTTTTGAGTTTGTTCATCAATATTTTCTATTCGTGTATACCAAGAACCATAGGTAGAAATATGATAGTTCTTTTTCATTTGATATAGATTATCAACAATAAAAAAACTTGAAAAAATAAAAGTAGAAACAATTAAAAGAACGATTAAAACAATAAGATAATGCTTTTTATACTTTTGAATATTTCTTTTTGCGAGCATATTGATCGTATGTGACATATTCTTTCCTCCTCTAACTTTATCTTACGATTCAATCATGAAAACTAAGTGAAATTAGATTTTTTTCTTCATTTTCATTTGAGGAAGTACAATTTCAAAGCAAGCACCTTGTTGATTATAAGCTTTTATAAAACCGTGATGGGCCTCTATTATTTCTTTAGCTATATAAAGCCCTAATCCTGTCCCTTTTGAATTTTCCCCACGATAAAATCTTTGAAATAAAAAAGGAAGATCTTTTTTCTTAAAACCATTTCCTTGATCTTGAATCATCATTTTTAAAGTTGTTTCATTTTCATAAGCAAAAATAGAAAGAGGTGTAGAATTTTTTTCTAAACAATTCTTAATAATATTTTCTA
>ERZ827488.2976-NODE-2976-length-14797-cov-4.453059_pt1 | contig 14797 bp, 8 predicted proteins | sample MGYA00519771_ERZ827488 | MGnify/ENA primary metagenome ERZ827488 (study PRJEB31778, sample SAMEA3449323) | human gut metagenome | biome: human gut; feature: human-associated habitat; material: faeces | place: United Kingdom | collected 2010/2012 ...
TTAGAGTTGATCATGGAGGACTAAAAGATGTTGGAAATAAATAAATTGCAAAAAAAATATGAAAATTTCGAGCTGAATTGTTCGATGAAGGTGGAAAAAGGGTATATTACGGCGCTCGTAGGTGAAAACGGAGCAGGAAAAAGTACAACATTTAAAGCGCTTCTCGGCCTTATAAAGCCGGATGGAGGAGAAATCACTATCTTCGGGAAAAAACCTTTGGAGCTAACAGCGAAAGACAGAGCGAAGATGGGAATTGTTTTGACAGATTCGGGATTCAGCGGATATTTAAAAGTAAAAGATATCATACCGGTGATGGAGTCGCTATATACCGAATTTGAGAAGTCGCGTTTTCTGGATTTGTGTAATAAGTTGGATATTCCTCTTAATAAATCGATTAAAGAGTTTTCAACCGGAATGAAGGCAAAACTGAAAATTCTGATGGCAATGTCTCATCAGGCAGAAATCCTGATACTAGATGAGCCGACCTCCGGTCTGGATGTGATGGCAAGAGAGGGGATTCTGGATGCTCTGCGTGCCTATATGGAGCAGGAAGAGCGGGCAATTCTGATCAGTTCGCATATTTCCGGGGATCTGGAAAATCTCTGCGATGATCTTTATCTGATCGATCAGGGAAAAATCCGTCTGCACGAAGATACCGATGTTCTGCTGGATCAATACGGTATTTTAAAAGTGACTGAATCCGAGTTTGCGGCACTGGATAAACAATATATTCTGGCATACTGCAAAGAAGATTTTGGATATCGCTGTCTCACCGATCAGAAACAATATTACATGGAAAATATGCCGCAGATCGTGATTGAAAAGGGAACGATCGATGAAGTGATGAAAACCATGTTAAAAGGCAGCAGCCGGAAAGGAGTATCGTTATGAGAGGATTGTTCGAAAAAGATATCAGAATAATAAAAAATCAGAAAAAAATGATGCTGATCTTTGCTGGAATGGGAGTTTTACTGCTTCTGTCAGGTGTGGAGATTTCCTTTATCCTGCCTTATATGGCATCCGTGATGACGAGCGTTGCGATCAGCACGATCAGTTATGACAGCATGGACAATGGAAACAGCTTTCTCTTTACCCTTCCGGTCAGAAGAAAAGACTATGCAACAGAAAAATATTTCTTTGTATGCGGATTCGGAGCAGTTTCCGCACTGATCGTAGCTATCGCCTGTGGGATTCTTCTGCTGGTTAGAAAAAGCGAAATGACAGCAGGTGTCCTTGGCGTAGAGACAATGATATGTCTGCTGATTGTGCTTCTCCTTGCAGATCTGCTGGTTCCATTACAGATCAAATTCGGGGCAGAAAAATCAAAGATCGTGATTCTGGCAACGGTTGGTATTCTGGTTCTGGGCTTTGAAATTATGAAAAATCTGGATCAGTACATGCAGGGAATCAGTAGCTGGGGCAGAAATTTATGGCAGATAATCAGCAGTTATAAAATTTTGTTTGGCATTGCCGGAATCCTTTTGGTCGCATTGCTTACCTTCATATCCTGGACGATCTCCTGCCGTGTGCTGGAAAAGCAGGAAATGTAAAAAATATCAGGTCCAAAGGTCAAGAAAAAGAGAAATAGTACTTGACCGGAGGACCTGTTTTTGCTAAAGTTATATTACGATATAGTAATAGGAGCTGCCTGAATCCCACCGGTTCCTGAACTATAAGAATATAATATAACAGGAGGTAAAAACAATGGGTTGGTATGGATTATCCGATTCTGAACATGAAATCATGAAGTACATCTGGAAACATGAAGAGGTAACATTAAGAGAGGTGGTAGCCTGGCTGGAGAACAGAGGCTATACGTGGAAGCAGCAGACGGTCTATACGCTTCTGAACCGCCTGATAGATAAAGGTGCGATCACAGCGATCAAGAAAGGAAATTATCGCTTATATTATCCGGCGATCACAGAAGATGAGCTGATCGGACAGTGGACGGAAAATCTGGTAGAGAATGAATACCAGGGATCCCTGAAGAACTTTCTGCTGGCATTCACCAGAAGAAAATCACTGACCAGAACAGAGGCAGATGAGCTCCGCAAAATTTTAGACGAAAAAGAAGAATAAAGCGAAAATAAGGGGGCAAAGGAGAAGAAATATGTGGGATTTGCCGATATATATGGGACTGGTCGGAAGCGTAGCATATGTTGCGTATAAATTGCTATACCTAATGACAGGAAAAGAAAAACTGAGTGCATCCGGTCGCTGGATTCTGCTGCGACTTGTGATGGCATTTTACCTGCTTCCGTTTCCGCTGCTGTCAGAGCCGTTAAAGAGAATGATAAGAGACTTATCTGACAAAGATATTCTCTTTCGGAAAGTAAATACAGGAGTGCGATGGGAAGATGTTTCAAAAACATTTTATATAGGAAATGACGGGTATATGACATTTGGAAAAATGGCAACCTGGAAACGAAATATTTTGATAACAGGAGTTGTTGTTTTTCTGATCTATATGCTGCATTTTCTGAAAACTTACCGGGAATGTCGCAGACTGGCACACCGGATTCCGGGGCAGAAGCCAAAGAATGATCTGGATGATGCCAGCAGCCGGATTGCCAGGAAGTATCATGTAACCATAAAATATGTCCCGGAAAAATGCGGTTCTTTTACGCAGGGGATCAGGCGTCCGACCGTTGTGATCGCACAGTCCGAAGATGAAAAAGCAACACAGTATCAGACCAGGCATGAAATGACACACATCAGGTATCACCATACCTTCTGGTCACATCTTGCCTTTCTGGTAAATGCAGTCCATTTCTGGAACCCACTGGCTTACCTTTTTTATCAGGAAGTGCGTCAGTGCATTGAATTGCATTGCGATGAGAAAGTATGTCAGTCACTGACAAGAGAAGAATGTATCGAATATGGAAAACGGATACTGGATGCAGCAGTGCAGGATTCCAATACCGGTGTGCTGAATTTCAGAGGAAAGATCCGTTATCATAATATGGAGGAGAGAATCAAAATGATCAAAAGAAAACCGAAAAACAGAAAAGGAATCTTGCTGGCAGCGTTGCTGCTGATGTCCGCAGCTACCGCAATCCCGGTACTGGCATATGAAAGCCCGAAGGTTGTATACGATGAAGAACTTGAAGCTGGAGAAGTATTGACTGATGTAGTCTTTGTTCCAGACGGAACAGAGCTTGTGAACAAACCGGATTGGTATGTAGACGGGATTCCAACGGGAGAGATTCCGTTTATCACAACGAATGCTTATTTTATGGATGAAGCTGGAAATATCACCTATCTTTCAGAAGAAGATGTAAGTGTGCAGGCGATATGCAGCCATTCTTTTGAAAGTGGAATAGTCAGGACACATAAAAAAAATGCAGCGGGCGGCTGTACGATAATAGAATATAGTTGCCAGCAATGTACAAAATGTGGTTACATAAAAAATAAGGTAGAACAAAGCAGAACTACGAAAAAAACGTGTCCACATAAATAATAGTTCCAGATCCCCTTTGAACAGAAATAGAGGATAGTGATAAAATCCCATTGGACAAAAAAGATAAAAACAGAAATGTCTGATGGGATTTTTTGTAAATATTATCAGAAATAAGTAGGAACGTTGCTCCTTATCGAAAGAAATATTTTGTTATTTTGCATATTACCATTGACAAAAATTAAAATAAACAGTATACTACAATTAAGTAATAAAAAACAAAAGAGAGGAGTTGGTGGATAAGAGAAAACAAAGAGAGATAAGATAATGGGGGAAGCAAAGACCGGAGCATGAAAACAGATTTTATACTTCGACAAAAAAATTAGAAGTGGATTTATACCGTGAAGTATGAAAAAATGTAGTGTATTACGAAAGGGGAAAGCTATATGAATAAATGGAAGAAGGTAGTAGGAAATGTTATGGTAGCAAGTATGATATTGACGAATACTTCAGCAATATCAGTCGCAGCAAAAGAAACAGAAGCGGAAAAACAGTATGTTATTCTTGCAGAAAATGATGCATATGAAATAATGGGATCAGAACTGCCGGAAGATGCAGAAAAAGAGACACTGGAAAGTGACACAAGTCTGGTTGTTGCTACATTAACAGAAAAAGAAGCAAGACAGATTGAGAAAAAAGAGAATGTGATTATTGAAGAAGATGTTCTGCTGAAAGCAAGTGAAGAAGATGATAAAGAATATTCTGCAGAAGAGAAAAGAAAACGCAGACAGGAAATCAAAGAAAAGAAGAAAAAGAGCTTAGAGGAAGCAGAAGAAACAGAAGATTCTGAGGAAGAGAAAACGGAATGGAATCTTCAGGCGATCCGTGCAGAAAATCTGGATGTAAGTAAAGATGCGAACGGAAAAATCAAAGTGGCAGTATTAGACTCCGGTATTGACTATGTAACAGGAATCGATATTGCCGGAAGTGTAAATTTTGTGGAAGAGGACGAGGATATTCTTCCAATCTTTCAGGATATGACAGGACATGGAACCGGAATTGCAAGCATTATTGCTGCAAATGGAGAAAACGACATTAAGGGTATTAATCCTGATGTGGAAGTATATTCCGTTAAAATTTTGGACAAAGAGAATTCAGCTACACTCAGCCGGGTGATCAGAGGAATTTACTGGTGTATAGAAAATAATATCAATATTATAAATATGAGTTTCGGAACAAATGTGTATTCCGCAGCTTTAGAACAGGCTGTCAAAGATGCCTATAATGCAGGAATCTTAATGATCGGTGCAGCCGGAAATGAAGGAGAAAGCGTTGAATATCCGGCGGCGTTTGAGGAAGTAATGGCAGTTGTAGCGACAGATGAAGAAGCCAATATCAGCGATTTCAGCAACAGAGGAGATGAGCTTGAAATTGCAGCACCGGGAGAGAAAGTAAAAGTGTCAGGTTTCTTTGACGGAACTTCTGTAACACACGGAACAAGTATTGCCGTACCTCATGTTGTCGGAGTGGCTTCTCTGGTATGGGAAAAAGATTTAAATAAAAGCAGTGAATTTGTAAGACAGCTTATCGAGCAGAGTGCAAAACAGATCGACAACATTAATGAATGTGGTTTGCTGGATGCTGAAAATACATTGAAAAATTATGAAGAGTTTGAGAAGATTTTTGACGAAGAGCAGGGAAAAGCTTCCAGACGACTGGAAGAAAATCAGCAGGCACCGGAGCGTTTTGAAGAGATCAGTGAAGATCAGGCATACGTAGAAGGTAGATGGGAAGGAACAGACCATAAAGCAGCTGTTGATAAAGGGGCTGCTGGTTTTACTACAGAAGCGATCACTAACATTAAAAAGGGAATCGTCTATCCGGATCGAGAAGCATCAGGATGGCAGAATGGAAAGAAGCATTCACGGTGGCATGGAAAATGGGAAGAATATACATATCATTATGAAATTAATTATATAGCAGCATGTGAAATGGTAACGAATATAGCTACGGAAAATGGAGTTATTGCTTCGGATATTACATATGATGATTATTGGGGATTATCAAAAGAAGTATTTGATGATCTGAAAGTAGATATCAAAGGATTAAAGAGCAAATACAGTACGCTGCTTACAACAGATACACCAGAAAACAGAAAATATTTTCTTTATGGATGTGGTCTTCATATTATAACAGATGCCTTTGCACATTCGACTACAAAAGGTAATGGGACTCTTATCGGACATGGATATGATAATGGGGATCCGGATGATACCAGTTATCATCACAGACGTTATCAGACAGCGGTAAAAGTAGTAGAATATGCATTAAAAAGTTTACAAGATGATATATATTGTGATGGCGAAGAAGTGATTAAAGCTTTGAAACAGATATACACAGATGAAGCAACCTATAAAATGATAAAGATCAAAAAGTATGTGAACGATAATGGATATTCGAACGCAATCTTAAGCAAAGTGAATATTGATACGCCTAAAATACCAAAAAGCTGAAATGTATTTTGTGCAAACAAAATAACAAAGAAACGTAAACAAAATGTAAATTATCAGAAATACACAAAAATGTAGAAAAAAAGCATTGACAATTCTTCCGAAGAAAGATATATTACAGTTACGAAGTACGAAAAACAAATATCAAGGAGGAAAAAGGATGGGAATGAAAAAATTAAAGAAAGTGGCGATGATAGCTGCAGCCAGTATGTTTATAATGATGATGCCGATGATCCAGACACATGCAGCACCGACAGATGTGATCGAAAACAATGAGAGCGGTATTCCAGATAAGACACTTTATTGGAATATTCTGAAAGTACTTGGCAAGCAAAGTACCGATACTTTTACAGAGCAGGAAGCATCCAGCGTGGAAGAGCTGGAAATTGTCGATTATAAAAAAATACCTATGGAAAGCCTGAAAGGAATCGGTTATCTGACAAATCTGGAAACTCTGAGAATCAAGGATCAGCGGCAGCTTTCCAGTCTGGAAGGTCTGGATGGAAGACTGACAAAACTTGATGCCCTGGAAGTATCGTATAGCGGTATCACAAGCATAAAAGAAGTGGCAAACCTGCCATCGCTGGTCTATCTTACTTTTGATGGAGATAAGATCCGCAGTCTGGATGGAATCCAGGGATTAAAAAATCTTCGCTATCTGATGGTTTATGATAACTGTCTGACCAGCCTGAAGGGGATTGAAGGTGCAGTAAATTTGGAGGAATTTTATGCATACGGTAATCAACTGACCAGCCTGAAAGGAATTGAAAATCTCACTAAGCTTAAAAAACTGGAAGTCGGAAAAAATCGACTCAAGAACCTGAAAGGGATTGAAAAACTGACAAATTTGGAAGAGCTTGGTGTTTCGGAAAACAGACTGACAGATATAAAAGAAATCAAAAATCTGAAAAAGTTGGAACGGATATATGCATTTTGCAATAAAATCAAGACGTTACCGAACCTGAAACAGTTCAGCAAACTGAAGTATGTATTTTGCGATTTTTCAGATAATCTTCTTTCCGAAAAAGAACTGGCAGCCAAACTTCCGAAAAGATTTCTGACAGGCGGTAAAAACAAAAAGGCATGGCTGGCAGATCAGAAGGAGTTCCAGAAATTAAAACGCACGATCAAGCTGGCAAATCCAAAGAAGAAAAACGAGATTTCCGTAAAAACAAAAGAGATATCCGGCTATGCATTCCCGGAAGCATACGTTGAACTGAAAAATCTGAAAACAGGAAAGACAACCAAATGCGTGAAGGCAGATAAGAACGGATACTTCAAATTGAAAAAGCTGAACCTGAAAAAATGGGGCGGAGCAAAAGTTCAGGTAAACCTTTACAAATACAGTAAAGAGCAGAAGAGAAACGTTCAGGTAGTCTGCAATACCGTTCTGAAGGTGAAAAAGAAATAAAAAATGTAATATTATAAAAAGAAGGGAAGTGTAGCAAATGAGAAACAATGTAAGAAAAAAGATGAGACTGATATGTCTGCTGTTTGCTATGGTCTTGCTGGCAGGGGTTCCGGCAGCAGCAAAGGACAGAAAAAATCAAAAAGCGGCGGCAGAAAATGTTGTAAAAAAAGAAATGGTATGCAAAACGAACGGAACCATTTACCAGTGGAAAAATGATTCCTGGCGAATCAAAAAGAAAACGATTCGTACCAAAAAAGAATTTAAAAAGTTCCAGACGGTGCTGAAGAAAAAGCAGGAAAAAGGCCTCAGAAAAATGTTAAAAAAACAGTATGCCGGAACGAATTTCAGGAAAAAGAGCATCGTGCTTGTTCCGCAGCTGCTTTCACCATATATGAATTATAAGTATAAGGCCATGGTAACAAAGTTCGATGCAAAAGGAAAACTGGTCGGTGAAATCCAGATCGAGAGAAGCGGAAACATGGATAAACCAGGCGTGTCCTATCCGGCAATCGTGAAAACATATGTGGTGGTTGTACGAGTTCCGAAAGCACAGGAAGCAATGATTGATTATTATCAGATTGCGTTTCAGGATTAAAGCAGAATCACTGCACATTCTACACTTCGTTCCGGTCGGCACAAAACCATTGTCCACTGGACAATGTGTGCCCTCGCGGAGCGTTTATCTCAGTCGGAGATTGTACTCCCACTGAGAAAGACTTGTTATTACTCACCACTTGCAGAAGTGGGAGTCTTCTCGACTGAGATAAACAGTTTACTAAAAAACAATAAAAAATTGAATAAAATCTATAGAATGAAAACAAAATCTATAGAATGTGTTATGGAAAGGATCAGAAAAAACTGATAGTCTGTAAGAGAAATGAAAACCCGAAAACCGGTGCGTACAGCACCGGATCTATAAACAAAGAAAGGATGGGGAATGGGAATGAAAGAACACAGACAGCTCAGAAAATTCTGGTCCTTTTTACTGGCGTTTGCCATGGTGTTTACCACAGCAGTCGGAAACATCGGACCAGTCGTTATGGCAGCAGATGATGATACGTTTGTAGAAGTCACTGTTCCAAACGGAGATTTTGAGTCCGGGGAAACGGCATGGACGTTTACCGGTGACATTCAAAATCTGGATTATTACTGGAAATTATTTCAAAGTGCTGCGATGACAAACAACCAAACCACCATGTATGAGGTGTGCAGCAAGAAGAACACAAGTGTAACGAAAACTTACAAATGTTCGCAGACAGTAAAAGGACTGGTGCCGGGTACTTACAAGGCATCCATCGATGCAACCGGCGGAAATGATCCGGGAACACATACCACCACACTGACAGCAGGCGGAAAATCGGTTGCAGTCACACCAAATAAATGGAACGAATGGGTGACTTACACAACCGATATGTTTGAAGTAGGTGAGGATGGAACCTGTGAGATCAGCATTGACAGTACCGTAACCGGTCAGTACCTCGATATGGACAACGTAAAACTTTACCGCAAATCTGAAGCAGGACCAAAGACGGTAGATAAAGTTGCAGATATCACAAAGAAAGTGATCGTTGGAAGTACCTTTACCGCACCGACACAGGCAACCGTTCTGTATACAGACGGAACAAATGCACTGTTTGATGTGACATGGAACAGCGATGAGCTTGCAAAGGTAGATACCAAAACAGCAGGCAGGACATTTACGGTAAACGGAACAGTTACCGTAGAAGGAACCGCATACGATGCAGTGATGAATGTAGAGGTTCTGGATGCATTCGGTCTGGTTCAGGAAGTTCCGGAAGGTTCTCTTGGATCCGTTGATTTTGATGCAAACTGGCAGTTCTATCTGGCTACGAGAACACCGAAAGTCGCTGATGGCGGTTTCGCAGCGGCAGGTGTCAAAGATGCCGGAGATTACACAACAGACGAGATTGTTGATCCGAGTTTCAATGACCTCGGATGGAGAACGGTAGATGTTCCGCATGATTTCAGTATTGAAGGTGAAAAAGTAAAGAGTTCTTCCGATGCACAGGCTTATCTGGAAGGCGGACTTGGCTATTACCGTAAGAGATTTACCGTGCCGGCATCCATGTCCGGAAACAAGACAATTTCTCTTGACTTTGAAGGCGTATATCAGAACAGCGTTGTTTACTTAAACGGTGAGAAGATCGGCAGCTATCCAAGCGGTTATACCGGATTTGCACTGGATATCACGAAAAAAGTAAAATACGGCGAAGAGAATGTACTGGTTGTGAAAGTACAGAACATGTCACCGTCCGGCCGCTGGTACACAGGCAGTGGTATCATCCGCCCGGTACATCTGCTGATCGACAATCAGGCACATTTCAACCGCAACGGCATCACACTGACAACTCCGACTCTGGAGGACGATTATACAGCATCCAAGACAGGTGCACTGAATATAGAAGCAACCGGTTATTCTGATTCTACAAACTCCAACGTTTATATGGAAGTAACCGTGCTGGATGCAGATGGCAAAGAAGTAGCAAAGAAGAGTACAGAGAAAACAGCGATCAACCCAAGTACTGCATTTACCCTGTCTTTGAAAGAAAGAGATGCTGTTGAGGTTTCCAATGTAAATCTCTGGTATCCGTGGAACCTGGGTACACCGTATCTGTATAAGGTAAAAGTAGATCTTTATCAGGAGATCAACGGTTCTTCTGATGGATATCAGCTGATCGATACGGAAGAAACCGAATACGGATTCCGTTGGGTAAAAGTCAAAGAGACGACCAGTGATCCGACAAGCGGTGGTTTATATGTAAACGGACAGTATACAAAAGTTCAGGGTGTTGACCTGCATCACGATTCCGGTGCATTGGGAGCAGCAAGCTACAGCGATGCCTATGACCGTGAATTTGACAAACTGATGGCAATGGGTGTCAATGCATACCGTACTTCCCACTGCCCGCCATCCAAACAGGCAATCGAAGTCTGCAGAAGAAAAGGTATCCTTGTGGTAGAGGAAGCTTTTGACGGATGGGGAAAAGCAAAAGCAACGTATGATTTTGGTAATTTCTTCTTCCAGGAAGTACCGTCTGACTGGGCAGGACTGAAACCGAACGGTTATACACAGCTTCCGACACCGGGCGTAAACTACGATGGTGCAAAACTGACCTGGAGTGACTGGGTTGTACAGGAAATGGTAAACCGCGATAAGAATGAACCTTCTGTGATCGCATGGTCGATCGGTAATGAAGTCCGCGGCGTGGGCAGCAAACCATCCTGGTATGATGTTTCCAAATACGATCTGCTTGACGTAAATCCAAGTGCCATGAATGAATATACTGAGGCAGTTCGTCTGATGGGCAATGTCAATGCAGCAGACGGCACACGTTACGTGCTGATGGGTGGTGACCAGGAGCGTAGTGTTCCGGCAGCAACCAACGTATGGGGTTATGTAAATCAGGTGCTGGACGGATACGGACTGAACTACAATACAGCAAAATCCGTAGACGGACTGATCAGCAGATACGCTATCGGTGATGGCACACTGCTTGAAAAAGCAACAAAGACCTTCTTCTTCGAGTCCGAGTCTTCTTCTCAGACTTCATCAAGAGGTGTTTACCTGGATCCGCAGTTTACGAACACCGGTATCAATCAGACTCCGGGCAAACGAGGCGGTTCCAACTATGACAACGACTTTGCATCCTGGACGATGTCCAATGAATATGGTCTGAAAAAAGACCGTGACCGCAAGAGCTTTATCGGACAGTTTATCTGGACCGGATTTGATTACCTCGGCGAGCCGACACCGTACAGTGTTTACCCGGTAGGTGTATCTTCCTTCGGTACGATCGACACCGCAGGTTTTGCAAAAGATTCCTTCTATTTATATCAGAGCCAGTGGACAAGCACTCCGATGGTACATCTGCTTCCGGGCAACTGGGATCAGTGGCATGACGGCGAAGAAGTAGAAGTCTGGGTAAATACCAACCAGCCAAGTGCAGAGCTGTTCTTAAACGGCGAGTCTCTCGGCAAGAAGAGTTTCGATGAAAAAGAAACGGCTTATGGCAAGAAATATTATGAAACATCAGAAAAAACACAGGACGATAAGACCTGGGGTGACAGCACCAACCCTGGCGGTTACACCAGCAACGGAGCAGTTCTTGATGACGGCGAGTTAAATTCCGGAAAACTGCACCTGACCTGGAAAGTTCCGTATCAGGCAGGTACACTGGAAGTAAAAGCCTATGACAAAAACGGAAAAGTAGTGGCAACAGACAGTGTAAGCACATCTTCCACACCGTATACCATTTCGGCAGTGGCAGATAAGACCGTTCTCAAAGCAGACGGAACCAGCCTTTCTTATGTAGAATGTACCGTAGTCGATGAAAATGGAAATATGGTACCGGATGCAGATAATCTGGTGAAATTTGCAGTCAGCGGAAAAGCTTCCATCGTCGGCGTGGACAACGGAAAACAGGAAAGTGCAGAACTCTATAAATACGATAACGTAGATAAGAGCAGCTATTCTGAAAGAATGGCTTACAACGGAAAAGTACTGGTGATTCTGAAATCAGAAAAAGAAGCAGGCGATGCTCTGCTGACCATTTCTTCTGACAATCTCAAGCCGGTACAGGTCGCACTGAAAGTAACAGAGAACGGAACCGGAGATGCACCGAAGGCAGCAGAAGTGACCGGAACCGAAAAATCGGTTGATGCAGTAAATGTAACGGTACCGACCGGTATGAGTGTGACACTTCCGTCTGTAGTAAAAGTAAACTATACAGGCAGTGCAGGAGATTACAGCCTGCTCAAAAAAGTAACCTGGTCTGAAGTAAAAGACGGAAAAGCAGAAGGAACGATCGAGGGCAGCAAGCTTACCGCACAGGCAACGATCACCGAAAGTGATGATGCGGCAACCGATGTGGAACTGGCAGCGGGCAAAGCAAGTGCAACGGCATCCTTCACAGGATCTGATAAGAATTATCCGCAGAATATGCTGGATGGAAATGACAGCACAAGCTGGACCAATGCTTACAACAGAGGTGCATCGGTACTGCTTCCGGCAAACAGTGCATCCAGAAAGAATGAATATGTAGAATTTGACTGGGAAGAAGCCCAGGTTCTCAACCAGATCACCCTGAACTTCAAAGAGAGCCGCTACTGTGCAATCCCGAAAGTGCTGGAAGCACAGTACTGGGACGGTGCAGACTGGGCACCGGTATCCGCACAGAGTACCGTGAAAGAATCCGGAGCACCGGCAGTGATGCAGTTCAAACCGGTTTACACAACAAAAGTCCGTGTGTACATGGAAAATGCAACACCTTATACAACATCCGGCAACATGGAGATCACAGAAGCATCTGTAAAATTAAGTACCGAAAAGCTTGGTGCACGCCTGGTACTCGAAGGCGAAGATGCTGTGGTACAGGGCAAGAACCTGACAATGAACGCAAAACTTGCAAACCTTTCCTCAGACAACCTGTTAGGTGAAGTAAGCTTCCGCGTTTCCTATGATGCAGATGTCTTTGAAGCACCGACGGTTGCATTGAAAGATGGCATCGAAGGTACGCTGACAAGCACAGAAGCAGATGGAAAGATTCTTTACACACTGAAAAATGAAGCTGGAATCCCGGCATCTACAAGTGATTTTGCAGTGATCACCATGAAAGCAAAAGCAGATGCACAGCCTGGCAGCTACAGCGTAGGACTGGAAAATGTGACAGCAAAAGATACCACAGGAGTATCCGCAGATCTGACAAGCACAGCGATCACCGTTAAAGTAAATGAGCGTCCGATCACCGGAGAAGTGACCTACCTTTCTGACATTGACTGGAAATATGCACAGTCCGGATGGGAAAGTGTCATGAAAAATCAGTACTGTAACGGAGCAGCTTCCGGAGCGATCTCTTTGAGTGTCGATGGCGAACAGACTTACTTTAGTAAAGGTCTTGGTGCAAACGCAGATGCAACAGTTGAGTATGATGTATCTTCTTACAAGGCACAGTTAGAAGAAAACGAAAAACTTTATTTCCAGGCATATGTCGGCATTGACTATTTCAAGACAGCAAAGAAACAGAACGGTGATGGTGTTTATTTCGTAATCTATGACGGTGAAGTAGATGCAGATGGAAATATCCAGGGAACAGAGATTTATCGCTCTGCGAAATTAGACAGCTATAGCGATGCAGAACATATCAGCATTGATATTTCCGGTATCCAGAAAAATCTGGTTCTGTTCATGGATAAAATCGGCAATAATGCACACGACAATGGTGACTGGGCAGATACAAAACTGATCCATGTACCGGATCCGAATGCAGCAGACAAGGTGGAACTGAAACAGACGCTTGACATTGCAAAAGCATTAAAAGAGGCAGATTACACCGTAGAATCCTACAAAGCACTGCAGAAAGCACTTGCGGATGCACAGGCTGTATATGCAGACAAAAAAGCAACGCAGGAGGCGGTCAATGCACAGGCAGCAGCACTGCAGGCAGCCGTACAGGGACTGAAAGTTCCGGATGCAGCAGATTATCAGGAAGTTTTAAAGAAACTTCAGAATAAAGAAAACGAGCTGACACAGAAGGATGAAGAGCTGAAGACAGCAAATGCAAAAGTGACAGAACTGCAGAGCGAACTGAAAACGGCACAGGATGATCTGAAAAAACTTCAGGACAGCGTGGATGCCAAAGAATCTGAAATCGCAGCCAAAGAAGCTGAGATCACAAAACTGAACGGTGAACTGGCTTCCGCAAAAGAAGAAGTAAGCACGCTGAAGAAGGAAAAAACAGATCTTGAGAAATCTGTAAATGATTACAGAGCACGTATCCTGGAGCTGGAAGCTGCTGCTAAGAAGCAGAAAGAAGAAAGCGATGCAGCTTACAAGAAACTGCAGGAAGAAAAAGAAGCAGCAGAAGCAGCACTGAAACAGGCTCAGGCTGAGATCGAGAGACTCAAAGCACAGCAGAATCAGGAAGAGCCAAAACCGGAAGAAACACTGAAAGTCGGAGATAGCGTTACATCCGGAAATGTGAAATACCGTGTAACCGATGCACAGAAGAAACTGGCAGAGGCATACGGCGTAGATTCCAGAAGAGCACGTACCCTGAAAGTAGCAGCAGCCGTGACAATAAGCGGTGAAAAAGTGAGCGTAACATCAATCGCAGCAAATGCATTCAAGGGTATGAAGAAACTGGAAAAAGTGACGGTTGGAACAAACGTTTCCAAGATTGGCAAGAATGCATTCTCAGGCGACAGCAAACTGAAGAACATCCAGATCAAGAGCAAGAAACTGACTTCCGTAGGAAAGAAAGCACTGAAAAACATCTCTGCGAAAGCAGTCATCAAAGTGCCGAAGAGCAAAAAGAAAGCCTACACATCCCTGCTGAAGGGCAAAGGTCAGAAAAAGAGCGTAAAGATCAAATAGTGTGACAACAAAAACTTCATCTTAGCTGAAGTGAGGGTGTAAAAATTCTTGTGTCTATGGAAAGTAAATCTTTCTGATAAGAAATA
>ERZ827488.2978-NODE-2978-length-14778-cov-2.924268_pt1 | contig 14778 bp, 9 predicted proteins | sample MGYA00519771_ERZ827488 | MGnify/ENA primary metagenome ERZ827488 (study PRJEB31778, sample SAMEA3449323) | human gut metagenome | biome: human gut; feature: human-associated habitat; material: faeces | place: United Kingdom | collected 2010/2012 ...
GAACGATGAATATTTATTCCCGGTCCCAATAATGAGTCGATATTATGACTGCATAATTCCACACTTGCGTATTCATACAATTTCTCTGCCGCTTCTACATCCCATGAACAAGCAATAAGCGTACCATTCGGCATACTTGTCGCCGTATCGCCGTTGTCCATTCTAACTCCTGAAGGCCCGTCTGCAAGGCAAACTACAGGCACTCCAAAACCGGCAAGTTCCTGCGTTACACCGCCGAACACACCTGTATTGCCGGGACGCGCTTTTGGCGAGGACATTCCCTCGCCTGTTACAAGACAGCGTAAATCCGTATCTGATAACTGTGCGATAAACTCCTCCATTGTATTTTTGCCATTCTTAACATCTATGAACTTTATTCCTTTATCACCTGTATATTCAATTGTTTTCGGCAGATTATCGGCTATTCGCTTGTCATAGTCAACTGTTCTTTTTGACGCACTTCTGTATGCGGGTTTAAAATCATCTGTCGAATAAAGCACATCAAAATCACGCTCAGGCGCAAGCGCTTCCGTAAGCTGTTCTGTGACGGTTAATTCATCTATTGTAAATGTGAATACTTTTTCTGCGTCCCTTACATTTTTGCCTATGTAAATACTGTATTCGCCCGCTTCAAGCACATAACAAGACTTATGACCCGTTATTCCGCTGTCGTCATATGAAGCAAGGTCAGCTATATCCATTTCAATCAATAATCCGTCGCTTTTATCCGGTGCAATTATACTTGTTTTTGCAAAGGCGCAAAGCGAGCGTTTTGCCTTACCGAGCTTACCCTGCGGAGCTTCAACATATACCTGCACAACTTCTCTTCCGCTTACATTGCCTATATTCTTAACAATAACAACCGCCGATATTTTTTCGTTATTCTTTGTAACGCTGTACGGCTCTATCTCAAAATCCGTATATGACAATCCGAAACCAAACGGATACAGCACTTTATCAGGAGCAAAGGTTTCAAAATATCTGTAACCAACATAAATATCCTCCTGATATAAATTGAAGTCTTTATTTCCAAAATTTTTACTGCTGGGATAATCCGATATATCCTTAGCTATCGTATCTGACAGTCTGCCACTCGGGTTTACATCGCCCGACAGTACGTCAGCTATGGCGTTTCCGCCCTCCTGTCCTCCCTGCCAGACATACATAACCACTTTGATATTATATTTTTCTACCCAATTCATATCAAGGATATTTCCAACATTGAGCAAAACAACAGTATTTTCAAAATACTTTGAAACAACATCTAAAAGCTGTTCTTCTTCGTCTGTCAGATACCAGCTTCCCTTTTCGGGTGCGTTGTCCCTGTCCTCGCCTGCCGTTCTGCCGATGACTATTACCGCAACGTCTGATTTTTCGCGTGCGGATTTTACAACGCTTTCATCTGGCACATACTCCTTCTGAAACCACGGTTCGCTTGCCCAGCCGTTACCCTCGTCAAACGGATTTTCCTTAATCCACGACTTGTAAATATCAACAAGCTCAGTATTTACATTTATTTTTGAGTTATTAAGAGCGCCGTCAATAATATTGACAACGTATTCAGTATGCACAAGTCCGCCTGAGCCTGTGCCGCTTTTTATGTAATCTATCTGCGTTCTGCCAAAGAATGAAACAGTATTTTCAGGCTTTATCGGCAAAACCTTATTTTCATTCTTTAACAGTACACACCCCTCCGCCGCAAGCTTACGTGAATGTATAGCAAGCGGCGCATACGGCTTTTCCTCAAATCCTTTTATATCTGTCATAAAATCAAACCTTTCCCTATAGTAATATATCGCTCAGCACAGAACATACGGTGTAAATAAGAGGGAGAGAGGGTCTTATCAAGGGGTAACAAGAATTTCCGTACATTATGAGATGAACAGTATATTATGATTTTTATTAAATTGTTGAAATTGTTCCGTTTCCATTTTGTATCTCAACCGAGTACAATCTGCCTTTATACATCAGCTTAAAGCTCATGCCATTCCACTTTTCAGGCAAATTCGGTCTGCATACAAGCTGTCCGTTTTCCTCGATTACGCCTGCGAAGCCTTTAACTGCCGCTATCCATGCACCGCCTGCGCTCGCAGGGTGTGTGCCGCCTATGTATATTGAGCCTGCCCATTCCTTGCCGCCTTTTGTTAAATCAGCCTTTGCCGACTTCATAAACATTGGATACGCGATTTCCGGATTATCCGTATAACACGCAAGCAGCGAATACATACACGCCGACAATGACGAGCCATGCTCGGTGCGCGGTTCATAGTATTTTAAATTCTTCGCCATTATGTCGCTTGTATAGTCGTTTTTGAACATACTCAGCATTGCCACAACATCCGCCTGTTTAATCACCTGCGTATCAGCCGCAACTCCGTATGCACCTCCCCAATATTCCTTCGGGTTTATTACTCTTGACCGCACTGTGTTAAGACTTGCGTCCTCCAGCTTAAAATAGCCGTCAAACTGCTCTATTATGCCGCTTGTATCCGGTTCTTTTATCAGAATATTTTCGGACGAATCTCTTAACATTTCTTTTAGATTACTGTCTATCGGACATTTATCTGACAATTCAAGTGCTGTATCAAATACGAATTTCGCCATGCGGTTCGTATAAGCGTTGTTGTTCACTCTTTCGTGATATTCATCAGGCCCGACAGCGTCATGGATTTCATAATACGGCTTATCTGCCTTTTTCAACAGCAGTGAGCGGTAGAATTTAGCGCATTCAATCACCATTTCCATTGCGCCCTCGTTTAAAATATCATAATCACCTGTTGCATTTATATATTTCATAAGACCGTATACAATAGCCGCCGAAACATGGTACTGCTTATCACGAAAATGCGTCCTCATGGGACGGTTTGTGAATACGTCTGTTACATTGTAATCAGAGCAGCCCTCATAGCCGCCCTCCTGACTTTCCCATGCATAATATGCGCCGTCAAGACCGTATCCCTTCGCCTTTGTCCTTGCGCCGTCTAATGTATCAATTCTATACTGCAAGAGCGTTTTTGCGACTTCCGGAGCTGTATGTATATAGTAATCTATCATAAACATTTCCGTGTCCCAGAACACCGCGCCTTTATACACCTGTCCCGACAGACCTCTTGCGGGAATGGATTTTCCTTTCATATTTCTCGGAGCAATACAATTAAGATGATAGATAGAATAATTCAGGGCATATTCCGCTTCGTCATCTCCGTCAATATGAATATGGGATATATCCCATATTTTATCCCATTCGGCTTTATGCTCGTCTTTTAATTCACGATAGCTTAATTCGTCAATTCTGCCGTTTGTGCCAAAGTCGTCAACAGATGTTGTTATCTCAGCAATTTTTTCAAAGGCATATTCCTTATTGGCTTTCGCCGTAAATCTTATATGGCGGAATATTGATTTATCGGTATTTTGATTGGTCTGCTCCGCTTGGAAATCTGTCCTTATGCATTCCTTTGCCGTCACAGATATATTTTTTTCACCTGTTATGCCTGTGACATAATCAATACCGTCTTTGCTTCCCATCTGCATTTTCACAAAATGCGGACCGTTTATATCCCATACATCGCCGTCAATGCCTGTTATGATTTCCGCTTCGCAGTCAAAATCGGCTGAAAACGTATATTTCATAGCTATATTATGCTGACGCGCTATGCTTGCAAATCTCTCGCATATTACCGTAATATCCCCGTGTTCTGTTTTCCAGCGCGTAACGCGGCAATGTATGCCGTATCTAAAATCAAGCTCCTGCTGATGAAATTTGGGTTTTTCATCGGGCAAGGTGTATGCTTGACCATTGACTTTTACATATGTATATATGGGATTGGGCGCATTTACGGACTCGCGCCACGAGTCTCTCACGCGGTCGTAAATGCCTGCCATATTTACGGCGCACATCTGCTTTTTCGTATATTCCTCAAGCGTTCCGCGTATGCCGAAATATCCGTTGCCGATAAGAAAACGGTTACCGTTCCATGCGATATTATCTTTGTTAAATTCTGTTTCCGTTAAAATAAAGTCCATAGCTATCTCCCAAACATTTCTATCGTTCTATATAAGCTTCCAAGCGAGGATACCGAAATATCAGCCTTGCTATTATTTTCCGCTTCACCAACTGCAACAGCATACATTCCGCATGCCTTTGCGGCTTCTATTCCGGCGTCGGAGTCCTCTATAACCACACATTCCGACGGCGCTATGCCTATCTTTTGCGCCGCTATCAGAAACACCTCCGGGTCGGGCTTTGATTTTTGCGTGTCAAGTCCGCAGCTTACCGCGTCGAATTTGTCCGCCAAATCTGTTTTCTCTAAAATCAGCGGCGTGTTCTTGCTTGCCGAGCCGACTGCGGTTTTAATTCCGCTGCTTCTCAGATATGCGATAAAGTCAAACACTCCATCCAACACCGCCGATTTATCAAGGCTTTCAAGCGATTTTACATACATATCGTTTTTCTTTTCCGCAAGTGTAAGCTTTTCTTCATCGCTGAATTTTCTGTCCGTTTTTTCAAGCACGACCTCCAGCGAAGCCATGCGGCTTACACCGCGCTGACGGGCGTTGTCCGCCTTCGTAAAGCCCGATATTCCAAGCTCCTCCGCCAGATGCTTCCATGCCGCAAAATGCAGCTCGTCCGTTGTTACCAAAACTCCGTCAAGGTCAAATATTACTGCTTTTATCATTCTTTTTCTCCTTCACACATAATCTCACAAAAAATAATTTTACTCTTATTAAAATAATTTTTTCTGAAATTATCGGAATATCGGGCGGGATATTATCCCGCCCAAAACTCTCAATTAAATAATGTTTACAAATATTCCTCCCAAAACAGTTCTGTTTTGGAATGACGCCATTCGCGGAATACTGCTGTAATACCAATCAGTTACGGGAACTCTGTCTGTGGTTTCATTTATAAAGCGATAAACCGAATCTATTACCTTGTTAGTATATTCTTTATCGTCAGTCATAACCGTAGTCCAGAAAAGCCAATCCATCTTGGTATAGTCCTCACGGCAGTCAAGCGGTATTCCATAAGCATTCATCTTTTCTTTATATAATTGGATTTCTTTTTCAAAGATTTCATCATCAAAAATATGAATACCGAGCAATTTATCCCATATGATATTATATTTAAGACTCCACGAATCCTCTTTATCAAAAGCAAGTCTTGATGCTTGTTTTCCTTTTGACTCAAGCTGCCACTTCTTAGCATACTCCTCTGCAATGTCAACATAGTTTTTATCAGAAAATATTTTCCCGTAAGCCGCTATACCTAAAATTGCCTTAATGCTTAAATTGCAGTTATGCGCCATATGACTTGCAAAATCATCGGTACAAAGCTGTTCACCGGGGTCATACCCGTATTTCACAAGATAGTCTGCCCACTGTTTGAGTATTTGCTTATTCTTATCAGCTACATCTCTGTTTCCGCCGTATTTTATAACAGCATACAGACTTATCAGCATATTTCCGCATTCTTCAACAGGCATTTGATTTTCTTCGTTAATTTCACGCACCTTTTCCTGACCGTTAAGTACAAAGCTGCGTCAGGGTTTGTTTTCTCATAACCGTACACCTGTCCGTTTGCAAGAGGATATTGACCTATATCGTGCGGCGCAAACTCATACTGCCATTTATCCGTCTGTGCAAAAAACAGGATAGGACGCAGCATAGCGTTTACAAGTTCAGGATTATATTTAAGAAACAGCGGTGCAGACGGATATGTTATATCAAGCGTTCCTATACATCCGTTACTATGGCATTCTTTAGAGAAGAACAACAACTCGCCATCAGTATTCTCCACAAGTTTATGGGCGGCAACTACTTGCCTGTATGTAAGAGATACTATCTTTTCATACTTATCACTTATATTTCGCGCTTCATCCATCAAAGAATTATCAAATTTTATACACATTTGTTTTACTGTATCATAATCTGATATTGCACTTTTTAGCATTTCTTCAAATCCTGAATAAAAGTGTTTATAATATCCGTCAAGTTGTTTACCGAAATACTCAATAGATTTTATATCATCATAAGCAAGTGTTATAACTCCGTGAAAATCATTTTTCATTATTCCGATGCAAGGATAGCTGTCAAATACGCTTAAACATTTTGTTTCATCAAGCTCCTCTGCGTAATTATTCTTTATGCTACACCTCTTTTTACCATTAAAGACTTTTGCATTTTTATCGGCAATATGTAGATAACCCCAATCAATACAAACGCTGTCGCCGCTTTTATGGAGTACATTCTGAGCAGTGTTTCCACACGAAAGCGATATATCAGTTCTTTTAAATTCAACCTCCGCTTCTCTGTCATCTATACAACATTCGGCAGATATATCAAAATAAAAAGATACGTCATGTTCAGCATTATCAAGCGTTTCAATATCATATTCTATATACGATACGGGTCTTGACATTACTTTCAGATTGTCTAACAGCATTGGACTTGTAAATACAAGCTGTACCTTTATAATGTCATTTTCAAAAACATATATCGTTCTTGTAGGTGTGACTTCAAGCGATTTTTGCGGTATTATAGGGTAATATCCGTAAGTTCGCCTGTCGCTGTCAGCTTCTAACTCACCCATCAGTATATACAGTTTATTATCTATAACCACTCCTGCGGTCATAGGATTTCTTCTTCCTGTCCAATGACTCGTTACTCCATCGTTCAATTTATCGCACATAGACCAAATACTGAAATACGGGTCTACTGTTACAAGCGGTACTGCCGAGGGTCTAAACGCCTTATTTTTATCATTTTTATTATCAATCATTCTATTACTCCTCGTATAATCAAAATTGTGCTTAAATGATTTTTCAATTAAGCTGTTATTAGCCTTTTATACCGCTCATATCAACGCCGCCGTTAATCTGCCGCGAAAAAATGATATAAACGATAATAGGCGGAATAGCTGCGAGCATTAAGAGCAACATAAGCTCATTGTTTTTTAATACTGTTGTACCTGTCGTCAATTCATACAACAAAACAGAAATTGTGCGATTTCCTTTATCCAGCACAAGGTATGGCCAAAGGAAATTACCCCAAGAGCCGATTATGCTGAATATTGCAACAACCGCAACTATCGGCTTGCTTAATGGCAGTATAATTCGGAAAAACGCTGACAGTTCAGAACAGCCGTCTAATCTTGCCGCTTCAATGTATGACATTGAAATTCCGTTAAAGAAATTTCTGAACAGAAAAATATTAAACGCGTTAGTTCCTGCCATCATCCAGAGAGGCAAATATCCTCCAAGCAGATTAATATGCAGAATCGGAACATCTGCAAAGCTCATATACAACGGAACCATACTTATTCCCGGCAACATCATAGACCAAAATATAAGTGTTTCCAACACAACTGAGCCTTTCGGCTTTACTCTTGATAAGACATATCCGGCTATACCGTTTAAGAATATATCAAAAGCCAAGCATCCTATAATAAGATTAAACGTATTAAATATATATTTTCCGAAATTAACTTTTGAAATTATCTCAGGTATTTTTGATAAATCAATACTTTTCGGAAAGAATGTCGGTGGTATTGCATACATTTCTTTCGTTTCTTTAAAACCCGAAAGAGCCACCCATATAACAGGAACAAGACATACAAGGGCTATTATAATCATTATAGCGTACATAATACCGTATAATAGTTTATATTTTGCCGCCTTTAAATCGGAGGAATTTAACAAGCCGTATTCTCTCTGAGATTTTTTACTCTTTATTCTCATTGTCATTCCCTCCCTTAATCACTGTATTTTTTTTCTAATTTAAAATACACAACTGTTAATCCAATTAAAATTACAAACATAATAACTCCGACTGCAAGCGAGCGGTCTGTTTGACCAAATTTAAACGCATAGTTATACATCTGCAAACCCAAGCTCATAGATGCGCCGTTAGGACCGCCGCCTGTCATTGTCATAGGCTGCTCTGTAATTTGGAATACAGATATTATTTGCCTTATAGCCATTAAAAGCACTATGCCACGCATATGAGGGAACAGGACATAGCGTATTCTGCCCCAAAATCCTGCTCCATCAATTCTTGCAGCTTCATATAGCTCACGGTTTATGCCTTGGAGCGATGCCAAGTACATAATCATTGTACTTCCAAAGCCGCTCCATGACATAGTTATAATAATAAGTAAAATTACAATATTCTTATTTGCAAGCCACTTTACCGGTTCCTGTCCCAAATAATATAACAGCATATTCAATAAACCGCCATCGCCTTCAAGATATATCATCTTCCAAATCAGATATACCGCCATTGCGGGGATAACACATGGAAGATAACTCAGTGTCTTAAAAATTGTCCGTCCGACCCAAAGCTCGTTTACAATTACCGCACATATAAACGGAAGCGGAAGCCCTACAATCAACGACCAAAACACATATAACAAAGTGTTTTTGAGCGTCTGCATAAAATTTGTATCTGTCAACACGTCTTTAAAGTTTTTAAGACCCACAAATTCAACAGGAGTGAAGCCTTTGAGTGAATAAAACGAATACTTCATTCCGATATATATAGGACGCCACACTATAAACAAAAACAGCAGTATAGTAGGAATAACTAAAATCCAGCCGGAAATATCCTTGCCACCCAATGATAGCCGCCGTTTTTGCAGGCTATATTTTTTTCTCTGTTTCATTCCTGCACTTCCTTTCAATTTCTGTTAATCCATTTTATCTAAGTGATTAACCTGAAAATCATTATTAGCTGTTTTTACAAGCTCATCTATATTTGCATTTTCATTAGTAAACACTTCCTGAATCAGCTTATCCAAAATCGCATACAACTCCTGACAACATACAGGTTCTTCAGGCTTAATCGTTACGTCCTCCATATTGAGATAATTCTCATAATTTTCAGCCTTAACATTTGTGTATTGCGCGCGTAGCTTTATATCCTCCTCATATCTATCGCCCGTTTTCCATATTGTCATAGGTTGTTTAGGCAATATGATACAATTTTTGCTTCTGTCATTCTCATATGATTTGCCCTGACGCTCTTTTTCTTCCTCTGTAATTGTAGGGGTTTCCTTTCCTCTGAACTTCAACCATTTTAATGCCGCTTCTACCTGAGCATCTGTTGCTTCGGGTGAAAATACAACTATACCGCCGCCCATCTGTGCAAATCTTCCGCTCGGTCCTGCCGGTACACGGTCTGCATATATTGCGTCAATATTCATATCATAGGCTGTTGTAAGCGATTGAGTAGGTGGGTCTGCAATCATCATAGCAACCTCATCAGAACCAAACATTGATTCCAATCCAGCTTTATCAATAGCAATATCATCAGGAAGCGCATTGTACTTCCATTTCAAATCATACATATACTGCAACGCATCTCTCATTTCCTGAGAATCAAACGTAGCTGTGTATGAACCGTCATTTTCCTGCTTCATAAACTCAACACCATATGACCACGCTATATTCATAAAATGCCAGCCGCCCTGATTGTTTATTGTTGGGAGTGCATAGCCTGCTTTTCCTGTTTTTTCTCTTATAACCTTTGCTGTTTCAGCCAATTCCTGCCAAGTGTTAGGAACTTTCGGTTTTCCATTCTCAATAAGACCTGCTTGCTCAAATAAATTTAGATTTATTTCCAATCCCTGTGCATAGGCATTATCAGGAATACCATAAATTTTACCATCATACGTCACCAAATCAAGCATTTGGTCATTAAGTGCGGTATCAAGCCCGTTCTTCTTCATAATCTCGGTAATGTCACGCAAATATCCCGCTTTTGCATTTGCCTTAACCTCTGTAAACATCATATAATTAAAGGTCGGCAGTTGCTTTGCGTTTGCTTTTGCGGCATAGGTTTGCGGATCAATATAATTACCTGCATCATCTACAATGACAATATCGGGATTTTCTGTTTGGAAATCATCTCTGAATGCTTCCATATCTTTTACACCGTCAACCGCTGATTCTTCGGGCCAAGTGCCATCATACACATAAACCTTGCCGTCCTTTTCGGCAACCTTACCCTGTGAGCACCCTGCAAGCACACTGCACGACATAACTCCCATCAGCGCTAAAGCTATTAGTTTTTTTGTTTTCATTTTTGTATCCTCCTCATTTATAAATTATTATTTGTACCGGTTCTGCATAATATGACTGTATAAGTATCTTTGAATAGTCTGCGGTTACTTCAAGATTTCTTAAATCGTCAGTAGTTCCAACCTGTATAGGGTCTTTTCTTCTTGATGAATCATAGATTAAAACAGGTACGCCTTCACAATTCCACTTTTCATCATAGCTTAAAGGAGAATCATATCCTATCTTCATGATATTATCTTCCATCTCATTTACATAAGCAGTGATTACTCGCGTCTGAACATAAAGATTTGTTCCTGTAAGCTGTTCTGTTACATTCTCATCATAAAGTACTTCCACACTTTTTACAGTTCCCTTATCATTTAAGATAATGTTAATTAAATCACCTTTTTCAACCTTGACATTCTTCAATACATCTCTGCTTTCTGTCATTACTTCAATGCGTGACTGTCCTCTGTTACCGCAAATCTGATATACAAGTTCTTCATCGTCATCCACAGCCTCATTCACATCATCTACCAAAATCATTGCTGAATTATAATCGGGAGTACCCCATTCTTTACCTTTGACCACAAGAATTTCCGCCGCCCCGTCCGTATCAGATGCAGTATATGACGCTGTATTATAATTTTGGTCTGTTACAAAATCCGAAAAACGCTTGATAGCAAAATCTTCTTCCTTTGCATTTGTCAAATCGTTAGGAATAGAAAAGACAATAGTATCTCTGCTTAAAATCGTTTTATTATTTACTCGCCCGCTGCCCCATTTAAACGTGCCCTCTGAAAATGATGTAAGCTGTTTCAGATTTCCGTTAGCTGTTACAGTGTCAATCTGTGTCAGTTGATTATCATTATTTAGCTTATATAACACCAACTGCTTATTTGACAGCATATTAACAATATCCTGCGCTCCGTTTACACGGTTACCGTTTATACGCAATTTATTGATTGCTTCATAATCTACCGTTTCTCCTGTTGATGTAAAAAGTCTTGCCCACGCTTTATCTCCGGCATCATCAACCCAAGAATTAAGCAAGAATGCTACGTTAATTGAAGCCGTAGACTTTTTGATTTTAGCTATATATCCGTTTATATCCAAGAATAATGTTACTGTTTCACCCGTTTTCACAGAAAACAAATCAACATTATCAGTATATGTTTCATACTCCTGACCGTCTATTGTTATAGTCTTACGGTTATTGCTATTACTCATTGATGAAATAACACCTGTAATTTTTTGCTTGCTTACAACAGCTCTTATAAATCTGTTGCTTGCCGAGCGATAAACACTTACACAATCGTCTGCTGCGATTGACGAAAACTCTGTGGGATTACCGCCTTCGTCTATTATGGTTACCTTATCATAATCATTATCGCTTAATGAAACTTTTTCGCCGTTTATGCTGTTATATATACATTCATCATCTGAGCTTACTCCGCTTGCAACCACATTAAAATATTCCTCAACGATAGCTAAATTGTACGCATTGCTGTTATTTGTTTTTAACAGTTTAACTGTATAGTTTTCTGCATTTAATGCCTTATCAATGTCATCATAAATATCTCCGTTATAAAGAATGGTTATATTCGATGCAAGCCGTGCTGTTCGAGTACGCTTTTCACTTTCCAAGGTATATTTCAAGATATTATTTGAGGCATCATATTCTTTATCATCCTTAAGTCCCAAGGTTATTGTATCATTATTTTTATTTCGAGATTGAAACCATAAAATTTCGCGTGTATCCTCACGCTCGATTTCGCGATATATAAATGAAATGTCCTCACCAAGATAATCTACAAGGTTTTCTGAATTGTTAATATATTCAATCCCATCGATTATCGCGGTATTATCATTTATAGGCTCACCGTAAATACTGATTCGTGATGCACCGCTTAAAATGCCTTTTTCAAAATAGCAGTCATAATATTTTGATAACACAGTTTCATCACCTATGTAATACGATTTGTTTATACCTATTTTCGTTTCACATAAGTTACATTCCAGCGCATTGCGAAGCAGTATCAGCATATCCTCAAAAGTCAGTACAGACGAACCTTTAAAGCCTTTTAGCAAGTCTAATTCTGACGCAAGTGAATTAAATCTGTTTGCTCCGAAATATTCGCTGCTGTATCCAAACAGTCTTAACAATATCGTTGTCGCTTCCGTACAGCTTATTTTTTGGTCGGGCATAAACAGATGGTCGCCGTATCCGCTTACAACTCCCGTCGAAGCTAACGCGTTTATGCTTTCAAATGCCCAATGGCTATCGGGTACATCATAAAAATATGTACTTTGATTATAGTCCTGCAATTTAATTAACCTAACCGCATAATATGAGAACTCTGCTCTTGTTACTTCCTGATTTGCAGCAGTATCTTTTGTATAATCATCGGATATAACATCTAATATTTTCAAGATGCCTAACGCTTCCTGTATTTTTTCCTCTGAGTAACGTTCATTTTCGGCAAACACTATATTCACGCTGCTAATAATAAACAATACGCTTAACATTATACTGATTATTTTCTTCACTGAGAAATCACCCCATTCATTCTTTTATAAGCTGCATAAATGATTACGGCAGCCTGTGCGCGTGTTGCGTTATCCTTTGGCGCAAACATATTATCACCTACGCCGTTTATGACTCCCATTGATGAAAGAGATGACACCGCAGGCTTTGCATAGTCGGAAATATCGTTATCATCCGCAAATTCCGTATGCAGCGGATTCATAGCTTCATGATTTGATTTCAAAAGATTATGTACCATAACAGACATATCCTGACGTGTGATTTCTTTTCCTACACCGAAATTACCGCCGCCTATTCCGTTACATATACCATTTTCATAAGCAATATTGACATATCTTGAATACCACGCATCTGCGCCTACATCTGCAAAATGGTCGTTTGAGTACGCGCTGTTTTCAAGTCTTGCCATACAAACAAGCAACTTTGCAAATTCCTCGCGTGTTACTTTATCGTTAGGATAAAACTCGTTGTCCGTTTTTCCGTTTACAATGCCATTGTCTGCAAGAGCCATAATTGCTTCATATGCCCATTCAACAGTGTTAAGGTCTATAAATCTTGCGTTAATTTCAGGAACTTCTGCTTTACCTGTTCCAGGGAATGTTACACCTGTACTGCCTGTACTATTCGATTTATTTCCCGAACTGCCTGAACCGCCGCCTCCGCCTGAGCCTCCTGAACTCTCGGAAGGACTTTCTGCATTCTTCAATGCTGTGTTAAGGTCTGCCGCGCTGCCATAGTCTTTTCCGCTGACAGAACTATATGCGTAAGATTTTATTGATGATAGCTGCATGCCTACATCTGCACCGTATTTTTCCACCACAGCCTTTAACGCGCCGACATTACTATGGCGCGCCGCCGTCAAAATCAATGCTTCGCGTAATGATTTATCAGCACCGTCTACACCAAAACCTGCAATATTTTTCAATTTTGATGTTAAATATTCAGCTTTTACATCCGATGTGCATATCTTCGATAAATCGGCAATAAAATCGTCATTTTGCTGCAAGTAATCCAAATATCCGATTACATTTTTTATTTCTGACTGTTTAACAGCATTTAATATAACATATGTGTTCACTATTTTATCGTTTAGCTGATTATTTTCAACAGTTAGCTGACTGTTTTTAATTCCGGCGGCAAGTTTCTTTACTGAATCCTGAAAAGACTTACCCTTTTTTAATTCCTCATCAATGTCAAATACATTTCCGTAGGTATTAAAAGCATTTACAAAATCCTGTTCTGAGGACTGCGACGCCTTGTTAAGCTCTGAAACAGCCGTTATATATTCCTGCTTGGGAACAAGTTTGATTTTCTTAGTATATATTTTATCTGTTCCTGACTCGCGCACATTGATTTCATATATGCCGTTTTCAGCTCCGTCATACCGAAAAGGAATTTCATATTTTCCTCCGTCAGATGTGCATTGGTCATTAAACAGTATAGAATTACCGCTGTCAGATATATTTCCGGCATTGGGTTTGTAGACCTGAACAGAAATCTCTTCTGTTTCAGTGTTTGTTACACCATTTATTACAACCCGTTCATTGCTGTAATCCGCACTGTAATTAAAATCAGCAAAAACCGTACTCGTTGAAAGCAAAGCGGCTATTAAACAGGCTGTAAATCTATACTTTCTCATTAAAAATCTCCTCTCTGTTTTGATTGGCTTATCGGCAAATAATATATGCCGGCTTATAATCAAGTGTAAAATTATATCCGTTCTGCACTTGAGTTTCTTTTCCGAAACAATCCGCATAATATAGATTTTTATCTGTTTGAGGCAATGTTATATTCAGATTATTTCCTGATAATTCAGCCTCAAACGCATTACCATATGTTATGTTTGCATTTATGCTTCTTCCGCCCTTTGTCCATAAGGCATAAATATCTTCATTTTCGGTATCATTTCGGAATTTAAACAAGCTGTATTCATTTGCCTGCTTTGTTTCTTTAATTTCAGCATTACCTGTGAAATGAACTGCTGCCGCAACCGAAGCAAAATTCGGTTTTGCTCTTAAATCGGAGGTAATCATACCAAAATTATGCTCTGCATTTGACGCATCATTACCATCGTCTTGCAAGTCATAGAAAAATACCTTATCTATTTTACCGTTAGCCTTATACAATACGGCTGTTCTTGCTTCGTATGCCGCCTGTTCTTCTTCGCTGAATTTA
>ERZ827488.2982-NODE-2982-length-14749-cov-4.889070_pt1 | contig 14749 bp, 10 predicted proteins | sample MGYA00519771_ERZ827488 | MGnify/ENA primary metagenome ERZ827488 (study PRJEB31778, sample SAMEA3449323) | human gut metagenome | biome: human gut; feature: human-associated habitat; material: faeces | place: United Kingdom | collected 2010/2012 ...
GTACGGCTCCGCTGGAAGCCTGTACAGATAAACTCAAGCAGGCGTCCCGCAACTATGCCAAGCGCCAGCTGACATGGTTCCGCCATATGGACGGTGTGGTCTGGCTGGATGCCGGTGCACCGGATGCGGCAGAAACTGCCATCCATCAAGTGAGTGAATTTTTATCGAAGAGGTGATCGATATGCCGGACGAGACCCGGAAGGAGGGCCGTGCATCCCATGGATTTGCCACGCTGGCAGGGGTGCTGATCGCATTTCTGCTGCTGGCTGCAGGGTATGTGCTCTATCAGGCGATGCACGTTCTGTTCCCGCAGAATGTCTATGAAACGGCACTGCCTGCGGTCATTTCGGATACCGTGGATGCAGACGGCGTGCTGCTGTTTGACGAAAGCTATGTGGCAGGCAGCGGAAACCTTGGATATCTTGCGGCGGACGGTGAGCGCGTTTCCGCAGGCACTGCGGTGGCAGAGATCTACAGCAATGCATCGCAGGCCACGCTGCGCCAGCAGCTGACCCAGCTGAATGACCAGATCGATCTGCTGCAGAGATCCCAGAACACGGCAGCCCTGCAGCTGGACAGCCTTTTAAAAGAGCACGCTGGCGCACTGTATGATCTGCTGGATACATTGGATGACGGCGATTACGAGGCAGTGGATGATGATTCCAATGCCTATCAGCTTGCACAGAACAAGCTCTGGGTCGTCACCGGTGATGCTGCAAACTTTACCGATCAGATCACGGCTCTGGTCCAGCAGGCCCAGAGCGTGCAGGCTCAGCTGGGCAGTCCTACCCAGATTGCTGCGCCGCAGACCGGTTACTTTGTACGGGCTTCCGGCAGTGGCAGGCTCAATGCCGGCGCGGACGACATCCTTGCACTGAGTGCGCAGGAGCTGCAGGGCTATCTGGATTCCGACCCGGTGATGGCACTGGATGGTTGCGCCGGTAAGATCGTAGCCGGTTTTACATGGCGCTATGTGGGCGTGTGCAGCGCAAAGCAGGGAGAAAAGCTGCTGGGTCAGGACGGCAAGCCGCTGCGCTCTGCGGTGGAGATCAGCTTTCCGGGACGGATGGAAAACGGCCTGAAGGCGACCATTGCCGAAGTGAGCATTGATGCGGACAGCGGCCTTGCACGCTTTGTGCTCACCTGCAACTCCATCAACGGGGATGTGCTGTGCCTGAACCGGGCTGCCGCACGGATTTCGGTAGGGGAGCACAGCGGCCTGCGGGTGCCTGCAGCAGCGGTGCACTATCTGAAGGAGGACGGGACCGAGGCCGAGACACAGGGCGAGAACTATGTTCCCGGCGTTTACGTCAAGCTTGGCAACATCGCACGCTTCTGCCGGATCGACCCGGTGGATGCAGAAGGACACATTATTGTGGATTTCTCACTGTATGATGCAAAAAGAGCGGGATTCGAGAAAGCAATTTTTATTATTAAAGAGGAAAATGAGCAGGCATTCCGTGAAGCAATCGGAGACCGTCTGAGTAAGCAGATCGAAGTTGCATATGTGTTCCAGGAACTTGATAATCTTCCGGAAGGCTATACTGTTCCGGAAGGCCGAGTAAAACCATGGGGAACCGGTCATGCCGTCTTAAGCTGTATTGATGAGATTGACGGACCATTTGCTGTTATCAATGCAGATGACTATTATGGAGTACATGCATTTAAGATGGCATATGATTTCCTGACTTCTGAGCAGGAAAAAGAAGATGTTTACCATTATATGATGGTTGGATATCGTCTGGAAAATACTCTGACAGAGAATGGTCATGTTGCCAGAGGGGTATGCGTGACAGATGAGGAAGGTCATCTGATCAAGATCAATGAGCGTACTCATATCGAGAAACATGATGGAGGTACGGCATATACAGAAGACGATGGGAAATCTTGGACAATGCTTCCGGAAGGCAGTATTGTTTCCATGAATATGTGGGGATTTTCGAACAGCATCCTTAAGGAATTAAAAGAGCGTTTCACAGCATTCCTGGATGATGCGATCAAGAATAACCCGATGAAAGGTGAATACTTCCTTCCGTTTGTTGTGGATGAACTTCTTCAGGAAAAGAAAGCTACTGTCAAGGTGCTAAAATCCGAAGATAAATGGTATGGAGTTACTTACAAAGAAGATAAACCAATGGTAATGACTGCAATCCAGAATCTGAAAGATCAGGGTCTGTATCCGCAGAAACTGTGGGAGGAAGCATAAGTGGAGACTAGTAATAAAGTGCACGAAGCAATTGATGGATTTAAACTGCCGGGTGAACTGAAAGAATGTATCCGATATGGAAGTGGACATATTAATGATACATACAGACTGACCTACGAGACACCACAGGGAACAAAACGTTATATTCTGCAGAGAATGAGTAAGAGTATTTTTAAGAAACCGGTAGAACTGATGGAGAATGTCAGCGGCGTTACTGCCTGGCTTCGTAAAAAGATCATCGAGAATGGCGGAGATCCGGAGAGAGAGACGCTTACTTTGGTAAAAAGTAATGATGGCCTTCCGTATTTTGTAGATTCTACAGGAGAATACTGGAGAGTATATCTCTTTATAGAAGGTGCGACCTGCTATGATGCAGTAAAGGATGATAATGATTTTTATCAGAGTGCAGTGGCTTTTGGACATTTCCAGAGACTTCTTGCGGATTATCCGGCAGAAACTCTGCATGAGACGATCAAGGATTTTCATAATACACCGGATCGTCTGGAGAAATTTAAGAAAGCAGTTGCAGAGGATATCTGTGGAAGAGCTGCTTCTGTTCAGAAAGAAATTGATTTTATTCTCGAAAGAGAAGAACTGACACATGCACTGTATGATCTGCAGCTGGATGGAAGACTTCCTCTTCGAGTTACACATAATGATACGAAACTGAACAATATCATGATTGACGATGAGACAGGAAAGGCAATCTGTGTCATCGATCTGGATACGGTTATGCCTGGCCTTACTGCAAATGATTTTGGCGATTCTATTCGTTTTGGAGCAAGTACTGCGCTGGAAGATGAGCAGGATCTTTCAAAGGTATCCTGTGATCTTCATCTTTTTGATGTATATGCGAGGGGATTTATTGAAGGATGTGGAGGAGCACTGACCGATTTAGAAATCGACATGCTGCCGATGGGGGCGATCCTTATGACATTTGAGAATGGGATCCGTTTCCTGACTGATCATCTGGAGGGTGATCATTATTTCCATATTCATCGTGAGGGGCACAACCTTGACCGCTGCAGGACACAGCTTACTCTTGTTAAAGATATGCAGGAAAAACTGCCGCAGATGAATGCAATCATTCAGAAATATAAATAATATTAAATATGATCAAATAAAAAAGCTTCGGAACTTTGTGAACAGCTCCGAAGCTTTTTTAGTGTGCATATCAGCCTTTGACACCACCGGAGGTAAGACCACCGACAAGATGCTTTTCAATCGCGATAAACAGGATAACGACCGGTACTGTTGCAAACAGTGAAGAGGCAAACAGATACTGCCATTCAACCATATTGTAACCGTTGAAAATCGTGATACCGACCGTCAGCGGTTTCAGAACATCTGTGGAGATCAGAGTCAGTGCAACGGTATATTCGTTCCAGGCGTTGATGAATACGAAAATCAGGGCAGTAACGATACCAGGTGCTGCTACAGGAAGAAGGATACGGATCAGGGCAGAAACCTTTCCGCAGCCGTCTACGGTAGCTGCCTGTTCCATTTCAGGAGAAATGGAGATAAAGGTACCGCGCAGCAGCCAGATTGCAAATGCCTGGTTAAATGCTGCATTGATAAATACCAGCCCTACGAGACTGTCTGTCATGCCAAAAGTGGACATGATTTTGTAGATACCTACCAGAAGGACAACCGGTGCAAACATCTGAGAAATAATGACAATTCCCAGGAAGATTTTTTTACCTTTGAATTTCATTCGTGCAAGTGCATAGGCTGCCGGGATACCACATACGATCGCGATCAGAGTGGAACCACCTGCAACGATCAGTGAATTGATAAAGTATCTCGAAAGTGGAGCCAGAGTCCAGATGTCTTTGAAATTTTGCCACAACCAGTGGATTGGCAGGAGCGTTCCATCGGTGGAATAAATTTCTGCACGGCTTTTGGCTGCTGTTGTGAACATAACAAAGTATGGATACAATGTAACCAATACCACCAGAATTACAAAAAGATAAAGAAGAACTCGAAGGAGTATGCTTTTGGTGTCACGTGTTTTTTTCATTAGTCTTCATCCTCCTTTCTCAGTGAAAGTACCATATAAACAGAAGCACAGATACACAGAATCAGGAAACCAATCACAGAGACTGCAGCTGCTTCACCGGATTTGCCTTTGTAGAAGGCTAGTTTATAAAGGTATGTAACAAGGGTATCGGTACGGCTTGCCGGATCACCCTTGGTAATGGTCCAGATAATTGGGAAGGAGTTGAATACATAAATAATATTCAACACAGTACTTACAGTCAGAGAAGATTTTACCAGTGGAAGTGTGATCTTAAACAGTTTTTGCCAGTAATTTGCTCCATCAACAGTTGCAGCTTCATAATAAGAGTTATCAATGCTCTGCAGACCGGAAAGTACACAGAAGGTAACGAATGGCACGGTAACAAAGATACCTACAAAAATTTCCCATGCAAAATATGCACCAGGGGTAGGAGTCCAGTTTACCGGGCTGGAGATCAGACCGATTTTCATTAAAAGTGTATTCAGTGCACCGTAATCTTTATCAATGATGAATTTCCAGACACCTGCCTGAATGATCAGGGAAGTAGCCCATGGGAATACAATAATTGCACGAACGGCTTTACGGAAACGGAACTTGTTGTTCAGTACAAGTGCCAGGATAAAACCAAACACAGTAGAGATCACAACAACGGCAATGGTCCATACAAGTGTATTTTTGAGAACCAGTTTAAAGGTAGAACCTCTGAGGACTTTTGCAAAGTTGTCAAATCCACAGAAGCCTTTTACAAGTCCGGCCTTACTCACTTCGCTCATTGAAGTACGAAATACTTCAAAGATTGGAAAGAGTATGAAGATTGTCATAAGAAGGATACTTGGGAGCAACCACAGATAGGGCTCCAGAGCAGCCAGAGTTTTCTTTTTTTTCATAATAACACCACCAAATCATTTGTTAAAAATTTTCTGAGAAGTTTTTAACAGAAATTTTCAAAAGAAGCGGGAGCCGGTCACTAATGTTCCGGCTCCCGGTAAAGTTACATTTAATTGTAAGATGATCAGCCGGCAATATCAGCCTGAAGGTCATCCAGAAGTGTCTGAACGTCATCACCGAGAAGTGCGTTCTGTTCAACTTCGATTACGCCCTGTTTAACATCTGCCCATTCGGTCTTAGTTGCCGGGTAGAAGTTGCAGCTCTGCAGGATATCGATCCAGGATGCGAAAGTATCATCATCTTTTGCAAGAAGGTCTGCTGCTGTCTGAGTAGTAGGAAGGAATCCTTCAAATACCATGTAATCAGCGTAACGTTCGTCATCATAGAAGAAGTCGAAGAATTTACTGATGGCAGCTGTACGAGCTTCTTGATCTTCAGCGGAGTCATCTTTGAATACCTCGAGACGGTCGCAAACACCCATTGCAACAGAGTCACATCCTTCGTTAGCCGGGATAGTAGTTACATCGTAGTTGATGTCATATCCGCCATCAGAAAGATAAGTAGGAATGTTGTTCGGTCCGATCATCATAGCAACTTTTCCTGCACCGAACATATCCTGAAGATCATAACGTGTTTCGTTGGCCGGGTCAGAGTTTGTATATCCATCGTTTACAAGACCGATTGCAAAGTTAAGAGCTTCAACGTTCTTGTCACTGTTCAGAGCCCAGTCACCATTTTCGTCTACAAATCCACCACCGTTATTCCATGTATAATAGGAGAATGCAGCCTGACCTTCGTCAGTTGTCATATCAATACCCCATGGATAAACGTCATCACCGAATTTATCTTTGATCTTCTGTGCTGTTTCCTGAACTTCAGCCCATGTAGTAGGAACGGAAGCGCCTGCTTCATCAAGGATATCTTTATTATAGAAGAGAGCACGGCAGGATGCCAGGATCGGTAATGCGTATACAGTATCATCGATTGTGCTTGCTTCCCAGAATGCCGGGAAGAATTTTGCCTGGAGATCTTCAGAAGCATATTCTGTAGCAGGCATCAGCAGATCATCAGCCACATAATCTGCAAGAACATCGATGTTCAGAATATCAGGTGCATTGTTGTTTGCAACAAGTGTATTTACTTTTGTATAAAGATCATTCCAGGAAACAATTTCCACATTCAGATCGATATCAGGATTCTCTGCTTCAAAATCTTTCTCAAACTGAGTCCACCAGGTCTGAGTCTGAGTACCATACTGACTGATGATAACATCCAGAGTAGTTTTACTGTCTGCTGCAAGAACAGGCTGAGCCATTGATGCGGTCATTGCCAGTACCATAGCTAATGCGATTTTTCGTTTCATAGATAAGTCCTCCCTTTTGTTTGGTGAAACTGACAGAATCGTCAGTTTGGTTTCGTGGTTAGCACGAAGAATTTAGGTTGATTATATCGTTTATACCAGACAGTGTCAATAAAAATGTATAAAAAAGGCCCGAAATCACAAAAAAAATGATATATATTGCATAAAAATATGGAATGCCAGATTGCACAAACACAAGAATGCAGAAGTTCGGGTATATGGGATAAATAAAATCCTCACAAATATTCTGGTAATAGTAAAATCTGAGGGAGTTTTAGTAAAATCTGAGGGATACTTCTGGAATATATTGTGAAAAAAAAAGAATGATGATACAATGACATCGAAATAAAGCAGAACTAAAGCAAACGTCAGGAGGAGATAAATCATGGCAATTTTAGTAACAGGTGGAGCAGGTTTTATTGGAAGTCACACAGTGGTAGAGCTGCAGAATGCAGGATATGATGTGGTTGTTCTGGATAATTTAAGCAACTCCAGTGAAAAAAGCCTGGAACGAGTAGAAAAGATCACAGGTAAGCCGGTGAAGTTTTATAAAAAAGATATTCTGGATCGTGAAGGACTGAATGAAGTTTTTGAAAAGGAAGACATTGATTCCTGTATACATTTTGCTGGATTGAAAGCAGTCGGAGAGTCTGTTGTAAAACCTTGGGAATATTATGAGAATAATATTGCTGGTACACTTACTCTTGTAGATGTGATGAGAAAACACGGTGTCAAAAATATTATTTTCTCCTCTTCGGCAACTGTATATGGCGATCCGGCAATCATTCCGATCACAGAAGAATGCCCGAAAGGACAGTGCACCAATCCTTATGGCTGGACCAAATCCATGCTGGAACAGATTCTTACAGATATCCAGAAAGCAGATCCGGAATGGAATGTAGTACTTCTTCGTTACTTCAATCCGATCGGTGCTCATAAGAGTGGTCTTATCGGTGAGAATCCGAACGGTATTCCGAACAACCTGATGCCATATATCACACAGGTTGCAGTTGGTAAGCTGAAAGAGCTTGGAGTATTTGGTAATGATTATGATACACCGGATGGAACCGGAGTGAGAGATTACATTCATGTAGTTGACCTTGCAAAGGGGCATGTAAAAGCAGTTAAGAAACTGGAAGATAATTCCGGACTCAGTATTTACAATCTGGGAACAGGCAAAGGATACAGCGTCCTTGACATCGTTAAGAATTTTGAAGCTGCGACAGGAATCAAAATTCCTTACTCTATCAAACCACGTCGTGCAGGTGATGTTGCGACATGTTATTCTGATGCGACCAAAGCAAAGAAAGAACTTGGCTGGGAAGCAGAGTACGATATCAAAGATATGTGTGCAGATTCCTGGAATTTCCAGCAGAAGAATCCGAACGGATACGAAGACTAAATCTCAGAAGCATATATATAAAGATCCCCGATACCATTACGGTAGCGGGGATTTTTTGGAATCTGATGAAAGTTGATTGAATTAATGATATATTTTTTCTTTTTCAAATTTTGGCTCGCAGGTCAGTTCAATGCCAAGTTTGCGGAACTCCCAGATATCAACAGAAGACAGCATGACAGAAGTATGCGCCTGGCAGCCACGAAGAGATGGTAACTGTTCCAGTGCCTTGCGTGCTTCCGGATTATTTGCTGCGCTGACGGAAAGTGCGATCAGTGTCTCGTCAGTATGAAGACGTGGGTTTTTGCTTCCGAGATACTGCGTCTTTAATTCCTGAATCGGTCGTATTGCTTCTGGTGAGATTACATGGTTCTCATGAGGAATACCAGCCAGCTCTTTCAATGCATTCAGAAGAAGGGCAGAGGAGGCACCGAGCAGTTCAGAAGTTTTGCCGAAGATCATACGTCCGTCAGTCAGCTCCAGAGCGGCAGCAGGACCTTCGGTTTCTTTTTCTTTCTGAAGGCTTGCCGGAACAACTTTACGGTCTTCCAGAGAGGCATGAGCCTGTTTCAGAAGCAGTTCGATCTTACGGATTTCTTCTTCTGTACCTGTACCGGTGAGAAGCGCTGCACAGCTCTTATAGTAGCGGCGGATAATCTCCTGGCGTGATGCTTCACAGCAGGCTTCATCATCTACGATACAGTTTCCGGCCATATTTACACCCATGTCAGTAGGTGATTTGTAAGGGCACTCGCCCATGATCTTTTCGAACATTGCCTGGAGAACCGGGAAAATCTCCACATCACGGTTATAGTTGACCGTTGTTTCACCGTAAGCTTCCAGATGGAACGGGTCGATCATATTGACATCATTCAGGTCAGCAGTTGCTGCTTCGTATGCTAGATTGACCGGATGTTTCAGCGGAATGTTCCAGATTGGGAATGTTTCAAATTTGGCATAACCGGCAGCTACTCCGCGTTTGTATTCGTGATACAGCTGGGAAAGACAGGTCGCCATTTTTCCGCTTCCCGGTCCTGGCGCAGTGATAACTACCAGCGGTCTTGTGGTCTCGATATATTCGTTCTTTCCATATCCTTCATCACTTACGATAAGAGGGATATTGCTTGGATATCCGGGAATACTGTAGTGGAAATACACTTTGATGCCGAGCTTTTCAAGACGTTTCTTGAAATGATCAGCACTTTCCTGACCGGCATAACGTGTAATGCATACACTGCCTACATAGAGACCACGTTCTGTAAAGGCATCGATCAGACGCAGAACATCTTCATCGTAAGTAATACCAAGGTCTCCTCGCATTTTGTTTTTGTCAATATCTGCAGCACTGATAACGATAACGATCTCTGCCTGATCGCTCAGCTGCATGAGCATACGTAGCTTACTGTCAGGTTCGAAGCCTGGAAGAACACGGGAAGCATGATAATCATCAAAAAGTTTTCCACCGAATTCCAGATAAAGTTTGTTGTCAAATTTGCTGATGCGGTCACGAATATGCTCGGACTGCATGGTCAGATACTTGTCATTATCAAATCCAATTTTCATTTATCGTTTTCCTTTCCCATCACATTTAGCCGGAACAAACTTCCGGCTACCACGTTGATAGTATACTACACTTACTGTTCACAGGCAAGTAATGTACTGCAAACAATCACAGTTTTTCAGTTGATTTATACAGGAAATATCTTTATAATAAAGAAGATAACAAGAGGAGGACAAGAATGAACAATCAGATGGACAATCGGCCGGATCGAAACCGTCCGAATCGAAACAATCCTGGCAATCAGGGACCGAATAAAAACCGCCAGTCTATTCTGGCTTTTTTGATTTGTCTGCTGATTTCACTGGTATGCCTGAGCTTTGTAACAGATATGATGAGCGACAAGTCCAGTGAGATCACATATGATAAATTTATCGAAATGGTAGAGAAGGATCAGGTAAAAGAAGTTACTCTTCAGTCAGGTGTGCTGACTGTTGTACCTAAGATTCAGAAATCCTACTACCAGAATGTAAGTTATAAAGTAAACCAGATGGAGGATGCAGACGCCCTTACAAAACGTCTGGAGGGAACGGATATCGTATTCCATTATGAGCAGCCGGATGCTATGGGAGAATTTGTTTCGACCATGATCAGTGTTCTACTGCCGACAGTAGTTCTGTTTTTTATGCTGATGTTTTTTATGCGGCGGATGAACAAAGGTGGAAACGGCATCATGGGTGTTGGTAAGAGCAGGGCAAAAGCTTATGTTCAAAAAGAAACCGGAGTGACATTTAAAGATGTTGCAGGACAGGAAGAAGCAAAAGAATCTTTGCAGGAAGTTGTGGATTTTCTGCATAATCCGGGGAAATACACTGCAATTGGTGCAAAACTTCCGAAAGGAGCGCTTCTTGTAGGACCTCCGGGAACAGGTAAGACACTTCTTGCCAAGGCAGTAGCAGGCGAGGCGAATGTACCGTTCTTTTCACTTTCTGGTTCAGAATTTGTAGAGATGTTTGTTGGTGTAGGTGCATCCCGAGTCAGGGACCTGTTTGAAGAAGCGAAGAAAAATGCACCATGTATCGTATTTATCGATGAGATCGATGCAATCGGTAAAAGCCGTGATTCACGTTACGGCGGAGGCAATGATGAACGTGAGCAGACACTGAATCAGCTGCTTGCGGAAATGGATGGATTTGATACTTCAAAAGGGCTTCTGATCCTCGCGGCAACCAATCGTCCGGAAGTACTGGATCCGGCACTTCTGCGTCCTGGCCGTTTTGACAGACGTATCATTGTTGATCGCCCGGATCTGAAAGGACGTGTGGAAATCCTCAAAGTCCATGCCAAAAACGTCATGCTGGATGAAACGGTCAATCTGGAAGCAATTGCGCTTGCTACATCAGGGGCTGTGGGATCAGATCTTGCCAATATGATCAATGAAGCTGCAATCCTTGCAGTCAAAAATGGCCGCAGAGCTGTTTCACAGAAAGATCTTCAGGAATCTGTTGAAGTTGTACTCGTTGGTAAAGAGAAGAAAGATCGTATCTTAAGCCCGCAGGAAAGAAAAATAGTTTCCTATCATGAAGTTGGCCATGCGCTTGTCAATGCATTACAGAAAGATGCAGAACCTGTGCAGAAAATAACGATCGTGCCGAGAACCATGGGAGCACTTGGTTATGTTATGCAGGTACCTGAGGAAGAAAAATATCTTAATACCCAGAAAGAGCTGGAAGCAATGCTGGTCGGATATCTGGGTGGGCGTGCAGCAGAAGAAATCGTGTTTGATACGGTCACTACCGGTGCTGCCAATGATATTGAACAGGCAACTAAAGTCGCACGGGCAATGATCACACAGTATGGTATGTCTCAGAAATTTGGACTGATGGGACTGGCATCTCAGGAAAATCAGTATTTGTCAGGCCGTGCGGTACTGAATTGTGGTGATGATACTGCAACAGAGATTGATCATGAGGTTATGCAGCTTCTGCATTATTCTTACGAAGAAGCCAAGAGACTTCTGAATGAGCACAGAGAGGCACTGGATAAGATCGCCGGATATCTCATCAGCAGAGAGACGATCACTGGTAAGGAATTTATGAAGATCTTCCGTGCGGTTGAGAAAGGACTGGAGATTCCGGAGAATCTGGATGACCTTCCGGATGAAGTACAGACGACTGCCGACAGGACAGCAGTGGAAAATACAGAAGGGTTGACAGCGGAAGAAACACAGGCAGAACCTGTACATGAAATTGCAGCTGTTGATGTGACTGAAACAGACAACGACGAATCTGATTCTGAGGAGTAATATGTTTCAGATTGAAGAAGAACTAAAAAAACTTCCCGCGAAACCGGGTGTCTATCTGATGCACGATGAACGGGATGAGATCATTTATGTAGGAAAAGCTATCAGCCTTAAAAACCGTGTGCGGCAGTATTTTCAGAGCAGCCGTAACAAAGGTGCCAAGATTGAGCAGATGGTCACCCACATAGCCAGATTTGAATATATCATTACAGATTCTGAACTGGAGGCCCTGGTCCTTGAAAGCAATCTGATCAAGGAACATCGACCGAAATACAATACCATGCTGAAAGATGACAAGAGTTACCCGTTTATCAAGGTGACTGTTCAGGAGGCTTATCCAAGAGTATTGTTTGCCAGAAGAATGAAAAAAGACAAGAACCGTTATTTTGGTCCATATACCAGTGGTGGCGCTGTAAAAGATGTCATAGAACTGGTACGCAAATTATATCAGGTGCGTTCCTGTAATCGAAACCTTCCGAGAGACTGTGGAAAGGACCGTCCATGCCTGTATTATCACATGAAACAGTGCATGGGCCCGTGTACCGGCCATGCGGATCAGCGTGCCTATAAAGAAAATATCCAGAAGGTCATTCGTTTTCTAAACGGAGATTTTCAGGAAACGATCGATCAGCTTACTGAAAAAATGCAGAAAGCATCTGAAGAAATGCGCTTTGAGGATGCTGCAGAAGCTCGAGATCTGATACGAAGTATCCAGAAGATCGGCGAGCGGCAGAAGATTACAGCATATGGAGAAGAAGACAGAGATATCATAGCGTGTGATATGGATGAAAGCCTTGATCTGCGAGAACAGGATGCAGTTGTTCAGGTGTTTTTTATGCGTGATGGCAAGCTGATTGGAAGGGATCATTTTTATCTGAGAGTGGCCAGAGGAGATACCCGGTCACAAGTATTGTCCAGTTTTGTAAAGCAGTTTTATGCCGGTACACCGTTTATTCCGGGAGAGATTACACTGCAGACAGAGATAGAAGATGCGGATGTTATTGAGGAATGGCTGACATCCAGAAGAAAACAGAAAGTTCGTATTGTTGTGCCCAAAAAAGGAACCAAGGAAAAGCTTGTTGAACTTGCATGGGAGAATGCGCGAATGGTTCTGGAGAAGGATCGTGAGCGTATTCGAAGGGAAGAAGGCAGAACGATCGGAGCGGTTCATGAAGTGGAAGATTGGCTTGGCCTTAAAGGTCTTAATCGAATGGAAGCTTTTGATATCTCTAATATCAGTGGATTTGAGTCCGTAGGTTCCATGGTTGTTTATGAGAAAGGAAAGCCAAAGCGCAGCGATTACCGTAAGTTTCGCATTAAATCTGTGCAGGGCCCGAACGATTATGCCAGTATGGAAGAGGTTTTGACAAGGCGGTTTACACATGAAAGCAACGGAGAATTTGACAGCTTTTCCAGAATGCCGGATCTGCTTCTGATGGATGGTGGAAGAGGACAGGTAAATATAGCACTGGGTGTTCTTGATAAACTTGGAATACGGATCCCGGTCTGTGGTATGGTAAAAGATGATCATCATCGAACGAGAGGACTTTATTTTGATAATATTGAAATACCAATCGACACCAACAGTGAAGGATTTCGCCTGATCACAAGAATACAGGATGAGGCTCACCGTTTCGCAATAGAATATCATCGATCGCTTCGAAGTAAAGAACAGGTTCATTCTGTTCTGGATGATATTCCGGGAATCGGCGAACGGAGACGAAAAGCTCTGATGCGACGTTACCGTTCGATAGAAGGAATCCGTGATGCAACGGTAGAAGAACTTGCAGAGACGGAGTCAATGAATATAGGAAGTGCAAAACAGGTGTATGAATTTTTTCACCCGAATAAATAAACATTAAAGGAGAACACATTATGAAAGGTGTATTGATGACAAAGATGGTACAGGAGCTTAACCTTACAAATCTGACTCCTGAAATTGATCTGTCCGAGATGCGGATCATGACGGCGGAAATCAACCGTCCGGCACTGCAGCTGACCGGTTATCTGGAGCATTTTGCAAATGAACGTGTTCAGATCATTGGTTATGTAGAGTACACATATCTGATGCAGCTCAGTGATGAAAAGAGAATAATGAAATATGAACGTTTTATTTCAAGTAAGATTCCATGCGTTATCTTCAGTACGATGACCAAGCCCTCACAGGATATGATCGATATGGCAATCAAATACAATGTGCCGACATTTGTTACAGAGAGAACCACTTCCAGTCTGATGGCAGAGATTATCCGCTGGCTTGGTGTTCAGCTGGCTCCATGTATTTCCATTCATGGTGTGCTTGTAGATGTTTATGGCGAGGGTATTCTGATCACAGGAGAGAGCGGTATTGGTAAGAGTGAAGCTGCACTGGAGCTGATCAAACGAGGACATCGTCTTGTAAGCGATGATGTTGTAGAGCTGCGTAAAGTCAGTGATGTCACTCTGGTAGGCTCGGCACCGGATATTACCCGTCATTTTATCGAACTTCGTGGCATTGGTATTATTGATGTCAAGACACTGTTTGGTGTAGAGGCGGTCAAAGAAAAACAGAACATTGATCTGGTCATTAAATTAGAGGACTGGAAAAAAGAAAATGAGTATGACCGTTTGGGACTTGAGGAAGAATATACAGAGATTTTAGGAAATCAGGTAGTCTGTCATTCACTCCCGATCCGTCCGGGAAGAAACCTTGCAGTCATCTGTGAATCGGCTGCCGTAAACCACAGGCAGAAGAAGATGGGTTATAATGCTGCACAGGAATTGTACCGGCGTGTACAGGAGAATCTGAATAAGACAGAAGAAGATGAATAGAAAGAATAAAAAGAAAAGAGGTAAATAGTAAATGGAAAAAACAAATGCTTGGATGAAATATCCGGAAGGGGAAAAAAGAACACAGGTTTTTGATTTTGCAGAGGATTACCGCAAATTCCTTTCTGCATGTAAGACAGAGAGAGAATGTACGAGCTTTTTTGAGGCAAAAGCAAAAGAAGCAGGCTATCAGTTATTAGAGGATGCCATCAAAGAAAAGAAGAGCCTGAAGCCGGGAGATAAAGTTTATGTAAATCAGATGGGAAAA
>ERZ827488.2983-NODE-2983-length-14748-cov-3.132172_pt1 | contig 14748 bp, 8 predicted proteins | sample MGYA00519771_ERZ827488 | MGnify/ENA primary metagenome ERZ827488 (study PRJEB31778, sample SAMEA3449323) | human gut metagenome | biome: human gut; feature: human-associated habitat; material: faeces | place: United Kingdom | collected 2010/2012 ...
GGCCGAAAGCGCCTGGTTGGCGTTGGCGATGTTGTTGTAGTTCGAACTCCAGATGTTCCGCGGGGCGTCGTTGTTGCTGGTAACCTCTTCGGCCCATTCGTAGACATCCTGATAGAACTGGTTGTAATTCTTTGTGATGCCGTAGTCGCAGACGTTGTCCGAGGAGAGTTCCGCAACGAGCTGGTAGCTGCCTGCCCCGCTGATGTAGGCCGAGACGAGTATGTTGGCGATCTTCTCTTCGGAATCCAGCGTCGTGCGCAGATCGGGATTCTGATCCAGAAAATCGCTGCACGACATGAATGCCGGAATGACGACCGCTATGCCCAGTAAATATATGATGCTTTTTTTCATAGGAATCTTTTTAAGATAAATCAGATTTTACAGTCCGATTCGGATTGTGAGCGTGAACTGCCGCGGCACGGGGGCTGCGACGCCGCCGGTGTTGTAGAACTCGGGGTCCTGGCCGTTGAGCTTCTTGTCGGCGTAGATCAGGAAGAGGTTCGTGGCTTGCAGTTTGAGCGAAAGCGAAGAGAACCGCAGTTTCGAAATGAGTCTCTTCGGGAAGTCGTACGAAAGCGAAATCTCCTTCATGCGGATGAAGTCGCCCTTGGCGATGCGTGCCGTCGAGTAGTTGTAGGCGCTGTATCCGTACGAAATCGAGGAGTTCAGCTGGCGCTGGCGCTTCGAGGCGATGGCCGGGATGTTCGTGACGGCTTCGTCGCCGGAGACCATCCAGCGGTTCTTGAATTCCCGCGGCATGGCGTTGAGGTCCGAGTAAATGCTGCTGAAGACCGGGTTGAGCCGCACGACGTTGCCGAACGAGTAGGTCATAAAGACGTTCAGACGCCATCCCTTGTACTGGAACGTATTGCCGAAACTGCCCAGGTCGGTCGGGTCGACCGGTCCGGAGTAGACCAGATTCGTTTTCAGGTTGTTCTCGTTGCTGTCCTGGAAATTGAAGGAGCTGGAGCTGAGTTTGCCTTCCGTGTTGACCACGACCGGCAGTCCGACTTCGTTCAATCCTGCGAACTGGAACGAGAAGAGCGAGCGGGCGGGATACCCCTCCATCGTGAATCCTGTTCCCGAAACCAACGTCATTGCGCGCGTGGAGGTTTCGAGTTTGGTCACTTCGTTGTGGATGTGCGAGTAGATGAAGTTGGTGGTCCAGCTGAAGTTCTTGGTCTGGACGTTCTTGGTCGAAAGGCTGATTTCGACGCCGTTCGATTTCATCTCCGCGACGTTGCCGTATTTGGAGATCTCGCCGCCGATACCCTGGGTCGTGACCGTGCCGATCAGGTCGAAGTTGTTGCGTTTGTACCAGTCGAAGGCCAGGTTGATCCGGTTGTTGACGAACCCGACGTCGAGTCCGAGGTTCAGCTCGTGCTTCTTCTCGTAGGTGAGCTGCGCATTTTCGAGGCTCGAAACCTTGAGACCGGTTTCGGTATCGCCGCTGGTCGGACGCCACGGGGTCGAGGCTTTGATGACGGCCAGCGAGTTGGTGACGTAAGACGGGCCGCGGTCGGCGGTCAGCGAGTAGGAGGCTTTGAGCGACAGGTGCGACAGGGCGGGCTGTACGTGGCTGAAGAACTTCTCCTCGTGGACGTTCCATGCCCCGGAGATATTCCACGTCGGCAGCCAGCGGGCTTTGCGGCTCTTGCCCATCTTGTTGGTCCCTTCGTAGCGGTAGGTTCCGTTGATGGTGTAGCGTCCCTTGTAAGAATAGGTTCCGTTGAAGAAGAAGGCCACTTCGCGATAGAACGAGTCGCCGATCGTGTAGTACTTGCTGCCGCTCTCCATGCCCTGCTTGAAGGCCAGGTAATCGTAGTAAGGCTCCATACCCATATCGTACTGGAGTCCCCAGCCGCGGAACCAGGTGTTGTGCCGGTCGATCTTGTTCACCGACATACCGCCGTAGAGGCTGATGATATGCGTGTTGTTGAACGTTTTGTTGTAGGTCGCCGACGCGCGGAAGTCGTACGAAAGCATTTTGTTGTCCGTGCGTTCGTAGATACCGCCCTTGGGCAGGATCGAAATAGGCACTGCATACGCATTGTCGGGATCGGTATACAGGAACGGGTTGTTGTCACGGATCACCGTAGTAGCCATTGCACGGTAGGCGCGGGCCTGATTCGAATAGTCCGTAATGTTGTGCTCCTGCGTCGTAGCCGAATATTTGATGGCGGCCAGTGCGCTCAGTTCGAGACCCGTGACGGGTTTGTAACGCAGTTCTGCTTGGAACTTCGTATCCACGACGTTGAGATCGATGTAGTTCTTCCCAAGTTCGTCGAGAATGTTGAACGGAGCGTAGTTGCGCGTGTAGAATTCATCGGGATCGAGCGTCCGGGACGAATTCATCGCATACGAGTAGGGGTTGATGTCGAAATCGCGCTTTACCTCGCCGAATACCACGTCGGTCGTCGCGGCCAACGTACCCGGAGCCGTTTGCTTACGGTAAGAGCCGCTCGAAATGAGGTTCAGCGTCAGATTGTCGAAAATATTGTAGGTAGCGTTGAGGTTCGCCGTATAACGCTCCACCTCGCTGGCCTTGGTCCATCCCGGATCGAACATGGCGCTCATCGAAGCGTAGTACTGCGACTTCTCGGTACCGGAGCTGAGGCTGATCGAGTGCGTGTGCATCAGCGAACTCCGGAAAAGTTCCTTGAACCAGTCCGTGTTGCGGTACTCGGCCTTACGCAGGTAGCGGTTGCGCGCAGCCTCCGTATTTTCGAGTTTGCCCGTATTTACCAGCTCCCACATTTTGCCGTAAACACCGCTCGAAGAGGCGTTTGCGATAGTCGAGTTGTTGAGCCAGCCCTTAGCGGCCATTTCCTGATATACCGACATCTGATCCTGAGAATTCATGATGTTGAAATCGGCATAGCGCGGCGTCATGCGGAACGTATAGTCGCCGGTATAGCTGATGCGGCTTTCGCCTGCGCGGCCTTTCTTGGTCGTAACGACGATCACGCCGGCCATAGCGCGCGCACCGTATATGGAAGTTGCGGAACCGTCTTTCAGAATGCTGAAGCTCTCGATGTCGTCGGCGTTGAGACCTGCGATGGCGGAGCTGATCAGCGTCGTGGCGTCACCCGAAGAGAGGTCCTCAGCCGAAATATCGGCGACATCCTCCATAATTACGCCGTCCACAACCCAAAGCGGCTTCGAGCTGCCGTGAATCGACGTCGCACCGCGGACGCGGATCTTGGGAGCGGTACCGAACGTACCCGATACGTTCTGCACCGAGACACCGGCCGAACGGCCTTCCAGACCGCGGCTGATATCGGCCAGACCCGATAGTTTCACATCGTCGGCGACCAACTGGTCGGATGCACCGGTAAACAGTCGTTTATCCGTTTTGGTCATACCCGTAACCACGACCGTCTCCACGGTCTGAGAATCCGGCTCGAGCGTGACCTTCACCTCAGGCGCAACGGCTACCGTAGCAGTCTTGTACCCCAAATAGGAGATTTGCAGTTCCTCGGATTTCGCCGGAACATTGTTCATAACGAAAAATCCCTGCTGATCGGTGGATACACCGATGGTCGTACCTTTGACGATAACCGAAGCGCCGATCACGGCCGCTCCGTTTTCATCAACGACACTACCGCGCACTTGTTTGGCTTGGGCAAATGCCCCCGCTGCAAACACAAGTACTCCAATTAACGATAGTAGGATTTTTTTTACCATAAGCGTTAATTTTAATTAATTTTAAAATAGAAAGCCAGCATCCTCTATTCGGGTTTGCAGATATCCCCAATGGTTTGACCTTCAGTACCGTTTTCGATTTTCGATGCCGGAAAAAGGCGCGAACGCAGGCACCTTTGCAACTATACGGCCACCTGAAAACACCAAACAACTCACTCAAGATCAACTGATTGAAAATAACCGAACAGGTAAGAACGTTACCAGAGTATAACCTTTCCGGGATGCTTGCGGGCTGAAACCGGAGCCGGAAACCGGGTGGAAAGTGCATAAAAAATGTGCGGCATCTAACGATGCCGCACATGGCGCCAGAGGGGAGCGATCCCGCCTGCGATATTCTACAAAAGCCGGATCGGAACCGTCCGGGAACTCTTCATTACGGCCGCTCCGTTTTTGACCCCGTCGGGAATCGCGGCGCGCACATAAACGCCCGTCTCGGCGACGCCCGTGGCGCTGGTCAGCGTCAGCGTATTGCCCGACTCGTCGAAAGTGATGTCGTAAGTGCTGCCGAACGGCTTGCCGTCGCTGTATACGCCGCCGAGCATCCCGTTTCTGATCTCGTATTTTCCCGAATACTTCTGGTAGCCCACCTGCTCGATCCGCTGGTATATTTCGAACGAACGGTCCGCGCCGAAGGAGACATAGGCATCGAAATCCCGCGGAGCTTCGCCGTTCCACGTTTTGAGCTGCCATTCGCCGGCAAGCTGTTTTACCAGCGGCGACACCTTCTCCTTGTCCGACGATCCGCAGCCGGCGAACAGACACAAGCCCAGTGCGGCCAGTACGATATAGATAGTCTTTCTCATAATCTTCATGCGTTTATATTACAACCAACCTCCGTTTTCGGTCTGTACCGCGCGGGCGATGACGGCGAACTCTTTGGCGATCTCCATGCCGCCCATTGATGTCCCCGTGCCGAGACCGCTGCCTCCGGCAACCGCCCTGACCGTTATTCGGGCTACGCCCGGCTTGGTGCAGTGCAGTCTCAGCTTCCCGGACACGAAGGTCGGCTCCGCCGAAATACCGAGCTTGGTCCTGTCAGCCTGCGAGATCTCGACGCCGAGATAGGTCAGGTTCGCCGAAGCCTTGCCGAAGTACTTGTCGAGCGAAAGCTGCTGCTGTACGCCGACTTTCGCTTTCAGACAGGGTGTGCCCTCGATCTGCATGAGCAGTTGGTAGGCGTCGATCGCTCCCGTACCCATCTGCTTGCGGTAATTGCGCAGCTGCATGGTGGTCAGGGATTGTTTGGTGCCGTCGAGGTAGGTGTCGATGTCGTTCACCGAAGTCAGAAGCATCGATTTGAATTCGGCCACCGTATATTGCTTCCCTTTGGCCAGCGCATAGGAGAGCCCCAGCGCGGCGACGCCCGATACGTGGGGGCAGGCCATCGAGGTGCCCTGCATGTAGCCGTAGTCGGCTCCGTCGGTGCCGAGTTCTGCGGGTAGCTCGGAAGGCAGTGTCGAAAGCACCTGCGCGGCGCTGCTTCCCGAAGGCGAGATATAGGCGTCGCCGCCCGGAGCCGCAACGTTGCAGCCCGGACCGTAGTTCGTGTAGTAGGCCGGCAGATAGTCGGGCGAGAAGGCGGTGACCGAAATGTAATCGCGGTAAGCGCCCGGATAACCGGACATGGCCTTGGCGTCGTTGCCCGCAGCGAAAATCACAAGTCCGCCGTCGAGAACGGCGTTGTTTTTCGTCGCGATGAAGTAGTCGATCGCCTGCTTTTCGATCCGCGCTCCGCTGGCGTAGGCGTTGTCGGTCGTGACCGCTCCGGCCGGGTAGCCCCACGAACACTGGAGAATCGACGCCCCGTTGTCGGCGGCGTATTTGATCGCTTCGGCGGAAACGGCGGCCGAACCGCCCTCGCCGCCCGAAAATATCTGGCACGACATGAGTTTCACGCCGTCGTTCCTGCCCGTGCCTCCCGCGATGCCCGACACGCCGACGCCGTTGTTGCTGACGGCGGCCACCGTACCTGCGACGTGGGTGCCGTGGCCCGAATCGCCGACGTTCTTGCCTTTGTCGTCATAAGCTTCGACGTCCCATGTCAGCCGGCTCGTGCCCAGCGCGAAGTTGTAGCCGTAAACGTCGTCGGCATAGCCGTTGCCGTCGTCGTCGCGGCCCGTCGTACCGCTCTGCTCGGCCTTGTTGATCCACATGTTGGCCGCCAGATCGGGATGCGAGTACTTGATGCCCTGATCGACGATCGCCACGGTCAGCGACGGATCGCCCGCGGCGAGTTTCCACGCCTCCTCCACGTTGATATCCGCTCCGGCGCGCGTCGTTTCGGCAAATATTCTGTCGCCGTTGTTGCTGTAGTGCCACTGGTCCTTGTAGCCGGGATCGTTGAAACCTCCGGCGGCGGCGCGCGTCGCCGCCGAACCGCCCCTGTAGGGACAGGCCCTGTTGTCCGAAGCCAACTGCAGTTTGGTGTTGAACTGCACGAAGCTCACCTCCGAAACGGCGGCGAGCCGCCGTGCCGCTGCGTCCAGATCGACTTCCTCGCCGAACGTTACGATATACCATTTATGCAGTCCCGCCGCGCGGGTGCGCTCTTCGGCGACCGGATTGCAGGGAAATACGCGGCGCAGCGAAGTGACGCCCAGTTGTGTGAAGATGTCGTCCACGGGCGCTATCCCGGAGCGCGTCACCGCCGTACGCGTAATCGCCGCAGCAACGGCGGTCTGTTCGACGTCCCCGACGGCATCGCCGTCGAAATAGATCAGCAGTTCGCCCCGCGCGGCATTCGCGGGAGCATTGACGATTTTGCGCATGGCGGCCGCCGGAGCCTCCTTGCCGCCGCTCTCTTCCATCGGGTCCGAGGCACAGCCCGCAAGGAACAGCAGCGCGAGCAGTAAAATTTTCTTGCCAGTCATGGTAGGTGAATTTAAAAAGGGAACCGGCCTCGCGGGCCGGCTCCCCGGTGATAGTCGTACTGTCCGAACAACAGTTTTTTATTCGGTTATTTTCGCGCCGGTCCTGCGGGTGAAGTCCGCACTCCGGGCGGCGATTCCCTGACGGAATTCCACCTTGGCCTTGGCGGCGCCCAAAGCGGGCATGCCGACGATTTCGCACTCACGGCCGCGGTCGGCGGGCATTCTGTTTTCGCCGACAATTACTTTCGCAAGCTCCGGCCCGCGGAGTTCCACGTAATTGCCGGGCTGCACGGAGAGCGCCTTTACCACGGAAGCCATATCGGCGGCCGGATACAAATCCGGGTCTGCGAGCAGCCATTCATGGAAGACGATGCCTCCTTCGCCGCCGGAGAATTTGTTCGTCGCAGGATCGTAGTCCGCATAGATTCCGAACCACATACCCGTGAACGTCAGATTGTTCGACGCCTGAAGCTGGGGATTCGGCACGAAAGCCACCAGTCCGTCGGCCACCGGCGCGCCCAGAAGCAGGCCGCGTCCGCTGTAAACTCCGTCGTCACCCTCGGCCGTATAAGCCACGTTCACGAAGTAATCCGTTCCCTGAAGCGTCACGTTGCCGATCAGCTGCGGAGCGAGTACGTAGAGAAGGCCGCCGCTCCACGCCATATACTGCGATTCGCCGGCATTGAACGCCTGAGGAGCACCCGTAAGTCCGGACACCTTCACGTAGTCGCTGAATACGTTGTCGAAATCCGCATATCCGGAAGTCGTTCCTCCGTCTTCGACGACTACCTGTCCGAAGTACTGACGGGAGGTGTTGCCGGTCTTGTCATAGGCATCGACCGCATAATAATCCCACGTTCCGCAGTAGCCCGCCTTGGTCAGGCCGTTTTCGACATCGTCGTACGTATAGTGGATCTGCAGCGGATCCGGTTTGCCTGCCGTAGTCTGTTGCACGCTGTACAGTTTGCCGTAATAGCCGTTGTAAGCCCACACCAGCAGCACGTAATCCGTACCGGCGTTCAAGCCTTTATGAAGCAGCGAGAGACCCGTGTCGTTGATCTTGTCAATTTCTTCAGCCGTAATTGCCTTGCCGGACGTTTTGGCTATTTCAATCAGGTCCTCGCTGCTTTTACCGGTCAGGTCGGCACTCTTGAAGAGTCCCATGTAGCCCGATTCGATATTTTCACCGAATATAATGGAGCGGATAGAGTTTTCGGGAGTGTGTCCCTGCGCTTCGAACTCCCACGTAAGCTCCGTACGGACGCTCAGCACGACGGGTTTGTCGTCGCCGGCCTTGACGTAGCCGAATGACAGGAATTCGTAGCCCTGAAGCTCGCCCGCCTCATCGTAAATGTTGGCAACGACGGTGTATTTGCCGGTCTCTTCGAATTGGGCCACGATGGTTCCGTCCGCCGTGATCTCCTTCGACTCGACCGTTCCCGCGTCGATGCCCGCCGAATTCGCCTTGGCGATGGCGTCGCCGAAGACTCCTTCGAAGAAGGCGTATTTCACCTTGGCGACGTCGGCGCCCAGTTTGGCTGCGATCTCGACCTTGCCGTCGGCCGGTTCGCTGTCGGTCAGGGCGAGCGAGTAGTCGTACTCCTCTGCTCCCGGCAGCATCAGACGCTGCATGCCGCCGGCGTTGCCGACATACCAGCCGTCGTCGCCGAACATCAGCAGTACGCTTTTGGCCGGGAATGTGATGACTCCGTTCACGTTGGTGCCGTACCCGCTGCCATTGAATCCGTTTTCCGGCACCTGCGAGGCAAAGCTGACGATACCGTCGCTGCTGTTGAGGAACACGCCCGTAGACTGTTCGGGCAGCCAGACCTTATCCGGATTCGTCGCGTCGATATAGGTAATGACGTCCGAACGGTTGCCCGACACTTGGGACGGAGACATGTTCAGCAGCGAAGCCAGATACTCCGCCGAGTAGACGTTGCTGATGCGGTAGTAGCCGGGGTTGTCGTCGCGTTCGTAGATCTCCACCTCGCCTTCACCGTAACGGTTGGGAATTCCGTAGGCGGAGCTGAGAATGTCGTCGCGCCATTTGCCCTTGGTCTCGCCTTTCGGCCCGGTCACGAGGTTCCATTTCACGCGGGTGACGGAGAAGCTTACGCCCGAAGCCTTTTCACCGTAGATGAAGGCGTATTTCTTGTCTTCGATCTGGATGTTGCAGGAATAGGTCGTACCGATTTCGGCGTCGGGGAAAGAGACCTGAAAAGTCGTTTCCGTCGCCCCGTCGTCGAACGAGATTTCCGAAGCGGAGAAGATCGCGTCCTCGCTGCCCGTAACGGTCACGGGAACCGTAATGGCATCGGCGTCGTTGGTACGCATGGCCGTGAAGGTCAGTACCGTCGGATCGGCCGGATCGAGTTCGAGGTCCGCGGCGTTGTCCTGCGAGGGGAAGTAAACCCCGTAGCAGCCGTCGGCCTCGGATTCGCCGCGGGTGTAGGTCGGATCGTCGGAACACCCTGCGAACACGAAAGTCGCAATAAGCGCGTATAAGAAATATTTGATTGCTTTCATATGTTTTTCGGTTTTAAATCATCCATGAAAACTTACGTTACTGCACCCACGGATCGATGATTCCCACGGGATTGGGGTTGTTCTGCGATTCGAGCGCGGTGTTCTGCTGGGTCTCCGTTTCGGGGATACAGAAGTTCCACCACGGTGCGCGGCCGTCGGTCGAGAAGCGGCAGTTCGAAGGTACGTTCGTGCCGACGTAGCCGGTTTTCAGGCTGTAATTCAGACGCTTGAAGTCGTAGAATACGACGCCTTCGCCCCATAGTTCGATACGCTTGTTCCAGATAATCTCCTCCACGACGTCGGCAGACGACACGGCCGAGGTGCTGAATTCCGGGTCGCGCTTGGCCATGAAGGTTTTGAGCAGCTGGAGACCTGCGGAGGCGTCGGCGTGCGCCGTAGCCTCGGCTTCGATCAGGTACATCTCCTCGACGCGCATCATCGGAATATCGGTAACGTTGCCGACGGAATAGGTCGCCGTCTCGCCTTCGGCGGGATGGAACTTCAGGTTCGCATAGGCCGGGAGGTTGGCGAACTGCGCCGCCGTCAGGTTGGTAATGTCGCTGTAATCGGCATATTTGGCATCGGGTCCCACGAACGCGCGCTTGCGCCAGTCGGTGTCGGATATTTCGTTGTAGAAATTGCTGGTAACGCCTTCGAAAACGTATTTGCCGCCATACCCCCACGTAGCCTCGCTCGAACGCCATGCCGCGAAATTCACAAGGTTGGCGATGCCTTCGGTAGACTGCGGAAGGTACCACATCCACGAATTGTTGGCTTTGTTGAAGCCCGTTTTGGGGTTCAGCCACTCCGCTTCGGTCATGATCGTGCATTTCGAGGCGTCGATGGCCTTGCGGGCATACGTCGCGGCGTCGGCATACTTCGACGAATCGAAGCCGCCCAACCAGAGGTAAGCGCGCGCCTTGATGCCGTAGACCACGGCCAGACTCGGATTGGTCTTCGACGAAGAGGTGTAGTTGGCCAGCAGCGCCTCGGCGTCGTCGAGGTCCCTGAGGATGAATTCGAACATCGCCTCGCGCGTCACGCGCGGATTGTTGCGGGCCATATCCTCGGTGGTGTTCTCGTCCACGATCGGGACGGTCAGCCCCTTGACGCCCGAAACGTCGGTGTACTTGTTGTCGAGCGGATCGTACAGTCGGGCCAGATCCAGATAGAGCTGGGCGCGATAAGCTTTGGCGAAGCCCAGATAGCTTTTCTGCGCTTCGGAAAGTTCCACGCCCGCCAGCAGGCCGACCACGTCGTTGCTCGATTTGATGAACGTATAGTAGCAGTTCCACGGGAAGCGGCATACGGTCTGCGTCGGACCGATCAGAATGCCCGACTGCCAGTAGGTGAACCAGTCCTACCCCGAACCTTCGTCGCCGGAGGAGCATATCACGTCGCCCGTGGCGGCGTCCGTAGCGCACATCATGCCCGGATAGCCGAAGTCGAAGCCGTAGTTGTTCGTCCTGCCGTACACCGAATAGGGGTAGGTCATGTTGACGGGGATGGCATTGACGATGGCCTCCACCGCAGTCGGCGAATCGCTGACCTGTCCGGAAGTCGCGCTGTCGGTGGGGAAGGTCTCTTTGATACAGCCCGTGAGCGCCATGGAGCAGACAAGGGCGAGTGTCGTTGTTTTCAATATGTTTTTCATTTCAATCCCTGTTTTATCCGTTAGATTAGAACTGTACGGTTACACCGCCCGAAATAGTGCGGATCGGCGAGTAGTTGGAGAAGTTGGTCGCTCCCGTGAACGAATAACGCGGGTCGAGTCCCTGACGCTTCGACCAGTAGACCACGTTGTCGCAGGCCAGATAGACGCGCAGTTTCTGTACGCCGAATTTCTGGGTGATCTTCGACGGCAGCGTATAGCCGACGTTGATGTTCGAGATGTTCAGGTAGCTCGCGTCGGTCAGGAAACGGTCGGAGACGCTCGTCGTATACTGGTCGCCGTATTGCAGACGGGGAATGTCCGAGCCTTTGTTTTCGGGCGTCCACGCCTTGAGGATGTCCTTGTGGTAGTTGGTGCCGACGGTGGTTCCGTAGGGCGACGACATGAAGCTGGCGTAACCCGAATCGTAGACCTTGCCGCCGATCTGGTAGTTGAACGAGATCGAGAAATCGACGCCGTAGGCCGAAACCGAGGTCGAGAAACCGCCGTATACCGAAGGAATCGCGCTGTCGTGCAGGTAGCGGGTCGCGGAGGTGTAGTCCGAAGTCTTGGTCCGGGTGATCTTGCCGTCGTCGCCCTTCACGTCCTTGTACCAGAGCGAAGCGCCCGTTTCGGGATCGACGCCGGCGTAGGAACGCAGGTAATAGGTGTAGAGCGGCAGCCCTTCGCCGACGAAATAACTGCCGTCGATATAGCCTTTGTAGCCCTCCACGGTCGTGGATTTGTGTTCGGGAGCCAGATAGGTGACCTCATTCTTCACATGGGTCAGGTTCAGGTTGAAGCTCCACAACACGTTTTTCGTGCGGATCAGGTCGGCGTTCAGCTCCACCTCGACGCCGCGGTTGACCATGTCGCCCACGTTGGCGTAATAGGACGAGTAACCCAGCGACGAAGGAACCGAGAATGCGAAGAGCATGTCCGAAGTCTTGCGGTTGAAGAAATCGACGCTTCCGCTCAGGCGGTTGTTCCAGAAACCGAACTCCGTACCGATGTTCAGGTTGGTGTTGGTCTCCCACGTAATGTTGGGATTGCCTTTCTGCCCGAAGAGCACGGCGATTTCGCCGTTGTTGTTCTCGATCGAATAGGTGTCGGTGTAGAGGTAGTAGCCGATGGTGCTATTGCCGATGTTGTCGTTGCCCTGCGAACCGTAAGATGCCTTGAGTTTCAGCATGTTCACCCAAGGAGCGTCGAACCAGTTCTCCTGATTGAGGAGCCACGCGGCGCCTACCGACCAGAAGTTGCCCCAGCGGTGGTCGGGGTGGAAGCGCGACGATGCGTCGCGGCGGTACGATCCCGAGAAATAGATGCGGTTGTCGTAGTCGTACTGTCCGCGGAAGAAGTAGCCCTCGTTGTTGTACTCCAGAACCGACGAACCCGACCGCGACGAGTCGACGACGGCGCCGCTGAGTTCGGTGTTGTCCGGCGAGAACATCATGGTCTTCGAGCCGTACAGACCGTAGGATTTGCGGTTGTACATTTCATGGCCGAAGAGCAGGTCGAGGTTGTGGACGTCGGCGAAGGTGTTGGTGTAGGTCAGGAACTGCTGCATGTTGTAGGCGATCTCCCGACTGTGGCTCTTGAAAACGGCGCCGCCCGATTCGGCGAACTGTCCGTAGTAGGGGTTCGACACCTGCGTACCGCGGGTTTCGTCGAGCGACACGCTTCCGTTGAGGGTCAGTTTCAGGCCCTTGTACAGGGAGAAATCGGCAAAACCGTTGGCCATGAAGGCATTGCCCTCGTTGATGTATTTGTTGAGCTGAATGTCCTGCAGGTCGTTGCTCTTGCCGCCGTTGGTGCGCAGTGCGCCGCCGTTGCGGCCGTCGCCGGTATCGTACATCTTGAATCCGTACTCGTCGATCATAATGTTGCCGTTGCCGTCGCGCATGTAGACCGGATAGATCGGCGCCATGCGGATCGCCGTGGCGAATGCGTTTCCGCCGTCGGCGTTGCCTTCGCCCTGACCGTCGCCGTCGTCGTTGGTTTTGTTGCCGTTGTTCCAGACGAAATGGGTGTAGGACATGTTACCGCCGACTTTCAGCCACTTTTTGGCCTGGTAGTCCGCGCGCAGACGGGCGGTGTAGCGCTCGTTGCTCGAACCGTCGACGATACCCGTGTTGTCCAGATAGCCGAGCGATGCGAAGAAATTGGCGCGGTCCGTCGCGCCGGAAACGCTGACGTTGTACTCCTGACGGAACGACGACGATTTGTAGATTTCGTCGAGCCAGTTGTCGGGTTGCAGGTAGAACTGCTGGCCCTTGGCGTCGGTTACCAGGCGGCCCTGCTTCGCACGCGGATTGAGACGGCCGTTTTCGCCGATGAGGTTCTGGCCGTCGGGCACGGTGAAGACGTTGTAACCCAGACCGCCGGGATCGTTCGACGTCAGCAGCTTGTTGGCGGCGATGTTGGCGGCCAGGGGAGTGTACTTCTGGTCGAGCGTGTAATAGTTGTACAGCGACTTGTAGTGCATCTCGTAGTATTCGCCCGCATCCTCCACGATGTCGTAGGTCTGCAACGCACGGGTGTTGATGCCCCACTTGCCGTCGAAAGTCACGGTGGCCTCGCCGGCCTTCGCACGCTTGGTCGTGACCATGATTACGCCGTTCGCGCCGCGGGAGCCGTACAGGGCGTTCGACGCGGCGTCCTTGAGGACGCTGATCGACTCGATGTCGGCAGCGTTGATGTTGTTGATGTCGCCTTCGTAGGGCACGCCGTCTACAACCCAGAGCGGGTCGTTTTTGGCATTCATCGAACCGTAGCCGCGCACGTAAATCTTCTGACCGGAACCCGGACGGCCCGAGGCGGAGGAGAACTGCACGCCGGCGATATTGCCGACGAGGGCATCCCCGACGTTCGAAGACTGCGTTTTTATCAGATCGTCGGATTTGATCACCTTCGCCGCTCCGGTGAAGGCGTCTTTCTTGGCTGTACCGAAGGCCACTACGATCACGTCGTCGATGGCCTGTGTGTCTTCTTTGAGCGAGATGTTGATTCGGGTCTTGCCTCCGATGGCCACCTTCTGGGTTTCATAGCCGATGAAGGATACGACCAGCGATCCGTTTCCGGGAGCCGTGATGGTGAAGCTACCGTCTCCGTTTGAGGTCGTGCCGACATGCGAGCCGTCGACCATAACCGTTGCTCCGGCGACCGGTTTCCCGTCGGGACCGGTGACTGTTCCGGAAATTTGCTTACTCTGGGCCAGCGAGAGTAATATTCCCCCCCCCAATAAAGCAATTAACGATAGTAGAATTTTTCTTACCATAAGCGTTAATCTAATAGTTTTTTTTTAAATAAAAAGTTCACAAGCAAAGGTATGAAATTGCTAACTCGTTTACAAATAAATTATTAAAATAATTCACCAGTATAACATATGTGTAGAAGATTGGTCGATAACGGTTACGATTTTGAAAATATCATCTCAAGGGGATTACAAATTGTAATCCCCTTTTCGGGTGTTTTCGGGTGTTTTGAGCGAATGTGTTAGCTGCGTGAACTTCTGCGTATATGTGAATCGGTCCTCAAAGGCGCTCCCGGACTTTTTCCAGGTCGGTATCGCGGTACAGCGTATCGAGGCGTTTCGAGAGCCGCTCCATGTCACCGTCGAGTTTCGAGTGGGTGATGGTCGCATAAATCTGCGTAGTCCGTATGTTCTTATGTCCCAGCAGCTTGCTGATCGTTTCGATCGCCATTCCCTGCGAAAGCGTGATCGTCGTGGCGAAGGTGTGCCGGGCCGAATGGAACGTGATGTGCCGGGGAATGCCCGCCACATGATGCGCTCGAGGCAGATGTTGCACCAGCCGTTGCTCGGCAGGCGGAATATCCGCGCATTCCGCTGCATCGGTTTGTATTTCAGCAGAATGGTGTACGGTATCGCGAAGATGCGCACGTTGACCGCAGATCCTGTTTTGCGGCGGGTGGTGCTGATCCACAGCTGTTTGCCGTCCTGCTGGATATGCTGCGGGGTCAGCGTGCAGA
>ERZ827488.2984-NODE-2984-length-14743-cov-3.222290_pt1 | contig 14743 bp, 33 predicted proteins | sample MGYA00519771_ERZ827488 | MGnify/ENA primary metagenome ERZ827488 (study PRJEB31778, sample SAMEA3449323) | human gut metagenome | biome: human gut; feature: human-associated habitat; material: faeces | place: United Kingdom | collected 2010/2012 ...
CTCCACTAATTTCATAAATGTGGACAGGCACGGATGGTCGGGCACCAGCGGCGGCGCGACGGACACTCTTGCCGTCGTCCCCTGCTTCTCTGTCGCAAGGAAGCCAAAGGCTGGCTGTTAATAACTTATTGCGTCGGGCTGGTTTGTCCAGCCCTTTTGTTAAATGCAAATTACATATTAGAAAGGTTGGTAAGATGAAATATTTAGTGAAAGTAAGAGAAATATTCGAGCATACGTATTTAGTCGAGGCGGAGTCAAAGGAAGCTGCGGAAGAAATCGTAATTGATAATTCTGATGGATGTGATCCATACGATGATCTTGTAGATACGGTATACGAGACAAGGGAACCAAAAGATGATGAAGCAATAGAGTATTATGACGAATGTTGCCCAAAAGTCAAAAAGAGTTTGAGCGTGATGGACATGTTGTTTGATTTTAAAAGACAGCTAAATGAAACGATAATTTGAAAGGAAAAAATGAAAAATGTTTGAAATAGAGTCAAGGACGTATTTTGGGGAAAGTAAGCAAATTGGGCACGCAAGTATCTTTATGAACAGAAAACAGCACGCATCAAAATTCGAGGTGATTTTTTACATGGGAATGCATGGAGAATTTACTATCCTTTATGAAGAAAATGTGTGTCTCAACAGCTCAGAACGAGCAGATTTTGAGCAATGGTTTCTTCATCAGTTATAAGATGGACAAAGCAAAAATGATTGGAAGGAGAACGAGATACTTATGGAAGGATTGAAGAAGATGAGTGACAGAGAATTGATAATGGAAATTTTCAAAAGATTAGACGATAACTTTGACGATTTGGATGATCCGATGCTTGCTAAGACAGATTCGGAAGTAGCAGCAGATGCCCTTGAAGAAACATTGTATAACATAGGACTTGATTCTATGTATGCAAAAGAATCTCAAATTGATGAAAACGGATGCGAAGTTTGGTGTTTCAAAGTAGTAGATCCAGATCAGGAGATAGAGAACATCTGGGAGGAGTTTGAGGACGTTCTGATGGATGAAGATGCAAACGGAGAACTTGTTTTGGCTCATGATTGGCGACAGTTCAAGGCAGGTACGACAAGGACTAAGATTTGGAAATGGTTCGATGAGGTCCATAGCAAGGGAATCAACTGGCTGCTGTATGAAGGAGAGGATGAGCAATGAATTATGTTAGAAGCAATAAAGATATGATATTCATTTCTCCTAGAGGGAAGCGAATAGTTTTTGATGGTTATGCTTTTGTATTTCAAAAAGATGATGAGAGAAATGGATATTCTCATCTTTGCCCACGTTGTCATAACAGATATAGAGGATTGATAAGAAAGAGGGCACGTAGTAGTGAAGATCATTTGATAATTTGCGGAGTAAAGGGCTGCCATTACGTAGGCAAAGGCTATTATGTTGACTTTAAAGCAAGTGAAATTACATTTGAGGAGGAATAAATAGTATGATAGAAAACAAAAACGTCAGAGTAGTTGTTGAAGGTGCGGTTATCGGAAAGAAACCTAAATCAGTTACAATGGAATTTGGGTCAGGATATAGCGGATTTCAGTTTCCATTTACAGTATCATTTTGTGATGAGGGAGAATATAAAGTTACAATTAAAGGCAAAAAAGCTATTGTAAAGAGAATTGCAAGTGATGAAAACGAAGTTTGAAAGGAGCGTTTAAAATGAAAACAAAATATTATCCAGTAGAAGATGCGGTAAATAATGTATCCTCAAAGTTAAAGTTAGGACTTAAAGACGCTTATGATATGGATGAAGAAGAATTCGATAATGTTGAAAAGTATGTTTCACAGTATGTTGAGTGGGTTGAACATCCAGATTATTGGCAGAGAGTTCCAAAGGTAATTGCAACTGGAGAGTTAGTTTTAGATGAGTAAGATGGAAAACATGAAGCGAAAAGTCGTTAAAAATTGGGAAGCAACAAAGCTAGCTTCTCGTTACATAAGAGAAAATCATATCAATGGAACTGTTACAGCATATGGAGATCATGGATTTGAATATATAACTGCCGCTGGAAACTATTATTTTGTTCCGTATGAAAGCTGCAGAAAGGAATAACAGAGATTGAAACCCGATAATGTAAACAGCAAAATCAAATAATATTGAGTTAAGGCAGGCGGAATCATAACGTCTGTCTTTTTTATATGCAAAAAGAGAAGTATAAGGCAGATTAAGATAGGAGGTTTATTATATGCCAAAAGGGAAGAAATTTGATGCTGCTGAAAAGCATTTTGAAAAGAAGTGTAGGGGATGGAAAGAAAAGATCAGAGAATTAGAAGAGGTCAATGCCCAATTACATAAAAAGATTTATGATAATTGTGTTGAATTTGAGAAGCTGCAAATGGAAAATGAATATTTAAAGCAGCAGAATGAAATACTTATGAAAGTAAAAGATATGTCAGTTGATGACATCAAGGTTTTGATTGAATCGGAAGCATCATTTAGTCGAGCATCTTGGGCGCTTGAAGCTATGTCGCAAAGGATGTTTTAAATAATTGTGAGAAAGGAAAATGACATGAAACAATATGAGGCAGAACAGGTTGTTAACCGATTGAAAGGGTCTGATTCCGACATTGAATATATCAAAAATTTAACCGAAAGATATTTCAGTATGATTGCTCATATGGAGGAAACTTCACTATATGATGTATTCATGTACGAAAAGAACGTCACAAAGAAAACTGCGGATACATTAAAAATTCTTTCCTACGAAAATACCCAGTTAAAGAAGGAAGTGAATGGTTTAAGAAAAAAGTTGAAGATGAAGATAAAATACAATGTACCACAGGAGGATGAAGATGAGTAGAAAGAGTATTTTGGAGGCAAAACAGAAAGCGAAAGAGACCAATGAACTATTGGAATATCTTACTGATTTGATCGAAAAGAACGACAAGAGATATTCGTTTGTCTTTGGGGCTGGTGGAGCAGGAAAGGCAACTATGGAGATTTTTGATAATAAGAATCAGGCTGGTTATGTTTTGAAGTTGGAGCGGCTTGAGTATGACAAAGACGGAAAACCAATTAACTTATAAGAGAGGAAACATATGTTAATAACTAATATATCATGGGACGTTTCAAGTGGCAAATATAGCGAAGATGAACTGAATGATTATTTAGGGCTGCCAGTAGAGGTCGAATTGCCAGACAACATTGATCCCAACGATGCCGCAGATTGGTTGTCTGATGAATATGGATTTTGTATCATATCATTCAGTTTGTTGGATGAGAAATATTTACATAACAATAGGCAAATGCGCTGCTTAGACTGCTCATATTAAATGGAGGAAATAGCAAATGGAAATGAAGCATTTATATTTTAAAGAAAGACCTGAGACATTGTGGCGAGAGAAAGATAGAGGTTTTTTCAAAGGCAAACCAGTATTTTTGCTAGAGTCTGAACTACACGAAGAAAGTACTGGTATGGTTGTTGATGAAGATTTAAATGTGCTTAAAAGATGTTATGAGCATAGTTTAGAAGAATTAGAGAAAGATTTCATTTTTATTGACGATGAAATCTATTTAGAGATGGAAAAGGCAAGAGATTTTCTTTGTGCCAGATGTTACGAAACAAAATGCAATGGTTGTCAGATGGTAAAGCTTATGGCAGACGCAAAAGAAGCAAGGGACATAGACAAAGAGAAACAAGAACCTTGTAAGACAGAATCTCCATTCCATAAGCAATTGACGTTATCCGACTGGGAGAAAATAATCAAACAGATATATTGGCATTATGGCAATGTAACCATCTTAGGTGTTAAAAGGGTTCGTCTTAAAGATGAGCCGTCTGTCGAACTCTGTTTGGATATAAAAGATGAAGACGGGAAGGAAAGGGAGTTTTTATTGGTATCAACAGAACATGGAATTTTCCCCAGTGCTGTGAAGAGATAAGTGAGGAGGTAAAACACAATGAATGAGAAAGTAATTGCAATATTAGAGGTATTTGAGGATCTTCTGGATTCCAAGGGAATTGAGATTCCTTGTGAGGATGAGCAAGAGCAGAAAGAAAGATATGACGGTGGGAATGAAGCCAAGATTTACGGGTCAGAATATGGTGAATTGTATGATGCTATTGAGAAAATATTAAAAGATGACAAAGATTCTTTAGCAGTGACCTTAGCAATGATTACGCCACTGGAAGCTCTTATTCTGAGTCATCTGAGAGGAGGCATGAAACATGGAGTTGAATTTATAACGCCTAATGAAGCGCTATTATATAATCAAGACCCCAAGGAAGTCTTTTACGCTCTCGATCATCTAAGAGAACTTCACATTCTTAGAAAGAGAAACTGTGCTGGGACTGCTTATGAATTTGATCCTCAATTTGATTGGAACAAATTTACAAAAAGAAGGATGACCTCAGTGAATTTTACATCAGAGGAATTAACTATATTATCCAATGCACTTTTACGACTGATAAGCAGTACACAAGAAGCTGTCAAACTTGTAAATGATTTGGAAATTTTTGAAGCAATAGACAAGGCTTTAAATAAATATCAGCGGTTGAATAATAAAATATGTGATATGGAAAGTGAAATATCTCAGGAGGGTGAAGATGAGACTTGAGAGATTGGAGCATTTAGGGAAATATGATTGGTATTTGCAGATTGGAGAATCGGATGGAAAACATCCATTTATGATATTGCTGAGGCACTTTACGGGATGCGGATTCCGACTAACAATTAGTTTACATTACGACTATCTGATCAAAGTGTTTGGTTTTAATACGAAGATTTTTGGTGTTTGAAAGAGAAAGGTGGACTATGACAAGAGCAATTGCTCTTGTCATAGAGATCGGAAAGAAGACTGGCAAACACAATTAGCGCAAGGATACGAAAACATACCAGCAAATACAATTGTCGAAGTGCTTGGCAATGTTAATAACTTATATGGCAGTTATACGAAGGTATTGTATAATGGAATTTTATATTATGTAAAACCAGAAGATTTGAGTTCGATGTAAACACAGAAAAAAGTCATCTTTAATAGAAAAAGAGGTGAATATCATGAGATACACATGGGACGAGATTTATAAAAGAGCAGAAGGAGCAGCTTGCGGTGAACCAGCATTAAGAGCCAAAGATGAAGCAAGATGGCAAGTTAGATGGTACGCTATAGACCACGGTGAGGATGATTTGGAAGAATTCGAAATCCCAGAATATGGGGTAGAGGATTATGTCAATAAATACAACATTATGTTCGATGAATACGGAAATATTATTGAAGCAAATGGCGAAGAATAAAGAAACAAGAAGAAAATCCAAGGAGAAAAATAATATGGCAAAGTTTAGAGTTAAGTATAGATCAATAGGCTATGTATATTTAGATGTAGAAGCTGATACACTTGAGGATGCAAAGGAGATTGCAAAAAATACAGATGACGGAGAGTTCATCGAAAGTGGATTTGGATATTTGGAATATGACTGCACAGAAGATGAAAATGGAAATCTAATTGATCAATGAGAATGGAGGTTAATCGTATGAACGGAAGAATAGATTGGATGGAAATGATTGTAAACGCACTGCCAGATTATTCAGATGGAATTATATGGTCAGACGGTGGAGCAGAAATTCTTGTCAAAACAGAATCGGCAGCGAATACGATTGCGGATTTAGTTGAGGCACTTTATAGATTGCAAGGCGAAGAAGTTCTTGTCAACACCGGGCATTATGACCCTGAAGAAGATAGACGAAACAATGAAGAGGATCGGTACACTGGTTGGTGGTATGTTAATATTGATTAACAGATGAAACGAAAATTCCCTGGAGGTGAGAAAATGAAAATGTGTTATATATGTGGAAGGAAATCCGTTATACAAGAATTTGTATGGAAAAATGATAAATGTATATTAGTAGAGAGATGTTGCAATCCATATTGTAAAACATATAATCCATATCTTATGTGGAGATGGAAATAAAAGTGCGATGAAAAGCACATTTAATTGGAGATAGTTATGGGATTTGAAACATATTAAGCGGTTCAAGAGGAGCAAGAAAGGAGAATGAAAGGCATGTATGTAATAGGTAGATCCAAAGGTGATTACATAAGACTGGTTAATTCAAAGGGAATCGAGTATTCTCACAGTATAAACTTAGCAAGCATTTTTACAAGCCTCGAAAAAGCTGAACTTATGATAGACTATATCAAAAAAAATATTGATTCGCTATATTTTGCCAATGCTACAATCTTAGGGAATATCATTGATAAAGAGAAAAACTTTGATAAAGTTACATATGTAAACGAATTAAAAATATATGAATTAGTCCCAACCGAGGTGAAACATGTAAAAATAGGGCAAGGTTGACACGGAGGTAGGAGATATGAGAACTGCAACGTACCAAGTGATCCCAGAAAAACATGGGCGAGGCGTATTCATTTATACAAGCTGCGGACATCAAATGTATTCTATAAGGGATGAGATGGCGTATCATGGTGTCTATGCCCTGCCTGTTTCTAAGATGGAAAGGAAACTACACTTTATATTCAGGGGTCAGAAGAAGCAAGAAAGGAGAAATTAGTATGGTTAGGTATAGACCACACAGAGGCAGTTTGAATGATGCAATGGAAGAAATGAGAAGTTTTGATTCTATAGAAGAAATGTTCCATTATATTGTAGAAGAGTGGAAAGTATGGGGAGATCCATTTAGCATAGGCGATTTAGTCTTAACATATGACTATGGAAAAAGCGAAAGAATTGATTGGAAAGAGTGTCGGTATGTTTGTACCAGGCGAATGGGAGAAGAGAAATTTAGAACTCCACAATGTATTGGAATATGTTCAATCGAGGAGTGAAATAGGAAGGAGAAGTAATTGATATGACAATGGACCAACTTGAGTCAAAGATGTTTGAGGCTATTCGAGAGACAACAATAAGAGACATAGGAAACGATGAACTCGCGGGCTATATTAGAGGAATTGTAGATTTCGATCTTGAGCTTCGCAAAGTGCTAGAAAAAGGGGATCAGGTCAAACAAACACCTCAATAAATTTAACTTTGGATGGTAATTACAAGTGAGAATTATTTCCAAAAGAAAGGATATCACATATGACATTAAGAGAATTAGCAATGAGCGGGATTAAGTTCAAAAAGTGTTCAGTTCAGCCTATTGTTCAGGCTATCGTTGAATATGGAAACGTGGATTTCCCAGTCACCTACACAGAAGATTTGAGCAGTGTAGCCGAGAAATGGATGGACAGACAAGTGCTGAGCATCTATCCAGAGAACAGAATGCTATTTATCGAAGTGTCCAAGGAAACGAGTCCTGAACTGATAAGTTCGTTTGATTTTGATGGAATGCAAAGACAGACAGTTTTAGACAGTTTTCTGTAACTGAAAATTTGGAGTATAAGATAAAAGGGCGGTGGGAACAATGTTCCTGCCGCTTTTAATATGGAGGTAAAACAAATGGTAAATACGATAACTGGTGTTTGGAAGGCAGAAGAAGATTATAGCAACTATCCAGAATTGAAATGGTGTGACATGGATTACATTGCAAATTGGATCAAGCAGCAAGGATATCTACCGAAGACATCTATAGAGAATGTTTCATATAAGATACTGGATCATTACAATTTGGAAGATTTTACGAACGGATATTTTGAAGTAGAAGATAATCGGGAATATCCAGATAACTTGATGATCAACATTTTGGATGTTGCTGCTTATGTGGAAGCTTCTGGTGGAATTGAAGAATTTGATTATGAATCATAAAGAAAGAGAAAGCTATGATTGGTAACGCAAATGGAAAGAAGTATACAATGATTGTGTTCGAAGAAGATGAGAGATATGGAAAAGATGGATTTAGACTTGAATTTTATGCCAACAATCCAGCAGAAGGAGTATTGAGCGACATTGTGCAGGGCGATAATCTGGAAGAGCTGATGTATAGTTCTGATGGTCTTGATAATGAGGGGCTGTTTTACTTACTGTACGAGAATGAAACAGGGAAAAGAATCGGATCGGGAATGGTTGATTTCATATCAATTGGGGAAAACATTGCTTTAGTGGAAGGGAGATCAAATTATGAGAACAGTTAAAATGCAAATTTCAGTTGGGTTGGCAGAACAACTCATCTCTACTATACCGAGAGATACAGTCCTTGATGTATTCGAAGGATCTCTTACTGACAGTTATGTAGTTGATTTCGGGGCTTCAAAGAAATATAAAATTGGCAGAAGGCTCTGTCGAAGATATCTGGTGGCAAGAGAAATCTATCTTAACGCCTGGAGTTCTGGGATTGAGTTAATTTTGACGGATAGTGAGAAAGTATATAATAGTTACATAAAGGCACTTAAAGAAGCAATTTAATTGCAATTACAATGCATATCTGATATACTTATATGCAATAAAGTAAGTTGGCAACGGAATTCAAGAAGTAAAAGGAGGAGTATAAAATGGGATTTTTATCACTACTGGGGCTGATGGTTACTGGCGGTATTGCACTGTCAGGAACTGCCAGAAACACAATGTCAGACGACAGAGAAAAGGCGAAGCAAAGAGAGCTTGGATACATTACATATTACGATCATCGGCTTATTCTTAGACGGATTTCCGATGATGCCCCGTTAAATGTGGTCTGGAGCGAACACGGCAAGTACGAGGTATGCGATAAGAAGACATATTTAGGAAAAGGGATTTATATTATTGATGAGAAAGTAAAAAGGGAATGGGAGGAAGAACAGAAAAGAAAGGAGATAGAAAAAAGAGAACGAGAATATGATATTTATAGTAAATCAACTCGTTTCTATTTTGAGTTGAATTGTAAAAGCAACATTACCGATCCTGAAAGGCTAAACAAGTATATATATCGAGATAATCCGCAACAGTACTGGTACATTCCGTATCTACCATTCTCGAATTATGGGTTGGAGGCCGGAAGAGCTAACTGGTCAATTCATGTTTGGGCGGGTGGAGACCTTGCTCATGGTTGCCAAATTTACGACTCTTTTAATAAAAAGTTTGTATTTTTACTAATAGACTTTCGCAGAGATAAGGTGACAGGAATCGAACCGCTAGAGGAAGCATTAAGATATGTGATAGACGATTTAGAAGAGGGGAAGAGTTATCTATTGGATCTAACGGAAGACATAGTATGTTTTCAGCCTGGTATCTACACTGTAGATGCTATTCCGAGATGCAGAAAGGGAAGTCAGGTTGAACTTCCTCCGGATCACGTCTTGTTAAAGAAAACAACTGGCTATGATGGTCCTACATGTGAGGGATTTGCCGCTATAAAAAGAGCTTCCGATTGGGAGAGACAAGCGGTAGAGACGGAGTATAAAAAAGAGCTAGACAAAACGCAATCGAGCTTTTTATCATCATGTTTGGATTGGCAAGGAAAAAAAGAAGCCCAAACAGTTGGGCGTGATAGATAAAATAAAATAAAATTTAGATTTTAGGCGTTCAACTTAGGTTGGGCGCTTTTTTAATGCAAAAAATCAGAAATGGAGAAGGCAAAATGAAATTATTAGAAGTTGCAAACATGGATATTGAGAAAGTTACTTATAAAAATCTTTCTGGAGTGCGCGCTACATTGGAAGACAGACTAGATTGGCTTGAAGACAAGGAACCAGAATCCTACGGTCAGGTTCATGACGACTGGGAAGATAAGTATAACGACCTGCAAGATATCTTAGATGAGCTGTCAGAACTTGACGATGATGAACATGATGAGGATGAAAAGGTCGAAGACAAATGGGAATCAGTTTTAGAGTCCATTAAAAGTTATCAGCTCTATCATGGCGGATTATCAAGATTACACATTTAAGGAGGTATTGAGATGAAAGGAAGATTAGAAAACCAAATCAAAATCGAGGCAAAGATAGAAGATTTACTTAGTCACAATGATGAAATTTTTCGGCAGTTTTCACTGAATTTAAACACGAACACAGCAAAGACAAAACATCAATATTTGTTATCTATTCTGTATTTTTTTGAACATTGTAACAAACTTAACCCTAGAAAGGTGTCCACGGTCAAACTTAGGCAGATCTCAAAGATAGACATCCAGAGATTTTTAGAAAAAGATAAATATTATACCTCGACCAATGGTGAGACTCGTCTAAAGAGTCCCGCCACAGTGGCAAGACAAATCGCAGTTCTTAAAAATTTCTTTCAATTTTGCCTGAGAGAAGGTTACATAACAGATGACCCGACAAGGGACATCAAAAATCCAAAGAGGAATAATGAGACTGAAGTAGTCTACATGACTCCAGCAGATATGAAACATGTAAAGGACAATATTCGAAGAGGTGGGGGCGATTGGATCTCAAGAGATTTAGCAATCTTTACGTTAGGCTGCGCGACAGGATTGAGAGTTACTGCAATATCAGAGATCAATGTTGAGGACGTTGATCTAGATAACTTAACGATTTCCGTAACAGAAAAAGGTAATAAAGAGAGGACAATCTATATTGGCGGAAATACGGCAGACCAAATTCGTATTTGGTTACAAGATAGAGAAGTATTGCTTGATGATAGAAATATGGATTCTGATGCACTGTTTATCTCAGCGCGAAGAACTAGAATCAGTTCTCATCAAATCGCTAACATCATTAAGAGAAATACGAAGGATTTAGGCAAACATATAACTCCTCACAAGATGAGAAGTTCATGTGCGACTAATCTTTACGCTAGGACAAATGATATTTATTTGGTCAAGGATGTGCTGGGTCATAGTAACATTGCAAACACCCAGAGATATACAAAACAGTCCCAAAACAAATTGAGACAGGCGTCTGTAGTCTTAGACGAACTATATTAAGGAGGCACATATGAACAGTTCAAACGGAATTATTAGAGTGGAAAAACACACAAAAAATTTCGTCGTTATTAACAAAAATTTCTTAGAGGATAAAAGAATTTCATTCAAAGCAAAGGGCATTCTGACGTATTTACTTAGTAAACCTGACAATTGGCAAGTGATGACCTCCGAGCTAATTGAAGCTTCTTCAGATGGCGAGGCGGCTGTCAGATCTGCCCTTAAGGAACTTGAAAAGTATGGGTATTACAAGAAATATCCAGTCAGAACGGAGAATGGAACAAAGATTGATCATTGGGAGAGTTTGGTTTATGAATCTCCACAAGACGAAGCTCCAGAACAGTCAAAAGCAGCTGAAAATAAGGCAGATGACAGTCCCGAAAAATCAGATTCTCTATTTTGCGGTTTTCCAAAAGTAGAAAACCAACTAGTTGGAAACCCAGCCCTAATAAATAATTATTTACTAAATAATGACTTTAATAAATCAACTACTACATCATCGTCGTCCTTTAAAGATAATAATAAAACCGCGCGAGACCGCGCGAGGACGAAGACGACTGGTAAGGCAGCCGGTAAAAGCTCTGTCGGAAAGGGATATGCTGCTAAGGCAAGGGTGATCAAGAAGCAAATTGGCTACGACCAGTTTGTGACAGAAGGATCTGACATGGAGCTGATTGACAAGATCGTGGAGTACTTAGCTGGGTATTACGCCAGACCTACGAGACTCCAACAAAATGGAGTTCCGATACCAGAAGAGACAGCAAAGAAGTATTTTGACTTGCTAGATCATGTCATGCTGACGGAACTGATCGAGAAATATGAGTCAATCCGCTGTCAGATAGATGTGCAGAATGAGCGGTCTTACATACTCGTCATGCTGTATGACATGCTGAAAAATCCAACTTTCTGAAAACAGCTTGAGAAAAACAGCTTGACAAAACAAAAATGGTGTGCTAGGATGATGGCAAATCAAGTGGACGAGTGGTTGTTCTCCCCAACCTAATCGCCCACACGGAAACAAACTCAGTTTTCATCGTAACGGAAACAGCGCAGGTGATAACCAGAAGGTCGCTGATGAACAAAGCGAGATGATAACTGTTCTGCTTGGTGTAGACTAAGCAGTGGATTGAAACGTATAAATTATAATTTTTGTCGCTCGCTGTAAGATAACAGTCACAAGTATTTATTACTAGACTGATAACAAGTAGCAAGTGATATTCAAAAGTCATCATCCTGCGAAGGGATATCCCCAGAAAGGAGTAGATATGGCATTAGCACAGGAAATGTTAAAAACTATAGCTGACATTGATGCACTACCAGAAGGGACACGAGCAGAGCTGATTGACGGACAACTGTTCTTTGGAATGGCGCCAACACTGAATCATCAAGACATTGTGAGTTTTTTACATGGTACAATTTGGAATTTCATCAGATCAAAGGGAGGTAAATGCAAGGTTTTTACATCACCAGTTGATGTGCAGTTAAATGCAGATGATATTTATAATCTTGTACAACCAGACGTTGCAGTTGTTTGCGACCGTGACAAGTTAAGCGATGGCAAACGATGCATAGGTGCTCCAGATTGGGTAATTGAGGTAGTATCTCCATCCACTAAAGCGCAGGACTACATTGTCAAACTGAATAAGTATCAGACAGCAGGAGTTCGGGAGTATTGGATTATTGATCCAGAAAAGAAAAGGATCATGGTTTACAAATTTGAAATACAAGATTATAATGTATATTCCCTCGATGATATAATCAGAGTTGGGATCTATCCAGAGCTTGAGATTGATTTCTCACAGTTGGATTTAATAAAATAGTGGATTTAGGCGGTAGGATAATTCCTGCCGCTTTCTTATTAAAGGCAGATTTTATTCTGTTTAGACTTAAGGCGATAGTGTAAAAGCTACCGCCTTTTTTATTTTACGGCAAAATCTTAGGGAAAAGGAGAAGTGTAGATTGAATACAAAAGAAAGCGAGGTTTCATCATGAAAGCTGAAATAGGAATTATTGAGAGTATTGAAGAGAGAAACTCTCTGGCAGAGCACTTGGAAGTCTTGGAACGAGTAAAGAAATTATTTTTATTGCCGGGAACTGACTGTATGACTGTTAAACAAGTTGCGGAGTTTTATGAAGTGGGGATCAGAGCGATCCAATCAGTATATGAAGATCATAGGCATGAACTTGAATTAGATGGAGCACAGCTGGTTAGACAATCGGTTGTTTTAAATACTCTTGAAGGGAATTTAAAAAGTCAGAGAGGAAAGGTTATTGTAATAGCCAAAGTAGATGGAAAAACATATGAGATTCCGAGTAGAGGTTTAAGATTATTTCCCAAACGTGCAGTGTTAAGAGTCGGAATGCTTTTAAGAGATTCGGAGGTAGCAAGAGAAGTCAGAACACAGTTGTTGAATATTGAAGAGAACACAATTTCTGAAATCAAGATTCAGAGCATTACAGAAGAGCAGCAGCTGATTTTTAATATAGGCAAAGCATATGTAGAAGGAGATATGGATTCTTTTGCAAAGGCAACTATGGCTTATAAGAACTTCCTTTCTCGGCATGCTATGGATATTCAAAAGAATGGTAAGATTGTCTCAGATGAAAAGCTTGGATGGCAGAAGAGAAATCAACTCAATGCCGCGATGAGACAGTTATCGAGATCAACAGGAATCCCAGTCTACTCTATATGGAACGAACTGTATTCAAATCTTGAATTTGGATGCAAGATCTGTGTAAAGAAGCGCGGAAATCCACCTTACATACAGTATCTTGAAGAAAAAGAATGGGGAGATGTAGTTAACAGATTCAACATGATGTGTGATGACTATGAAGAGCCAAAGAAGAAAATAAGATAACAAGACTAAAGGCAGCAGGAATGAATCCTACTGCCTTTTCTTTATTTCAATATCTAAATCATAGTTGAGAGCATCACAGATTTCTTTTAAGGAATCGAGGGATATATTAGTCTGCCGCATAATGGAACTGGTTGCTGATTGGCTTTTTCCAATAGAAACAGCTAGATCCTTAATCTTAATATCATCTTTAATCATTTTCGCCTTTATCATTCTAAGCAACTCTGGCGTATTAGTGTATTTCATGCAAAATGTCCCTCCTATATGACAAAAATCACTTGTTTTTCCACTTATACCGATAATATACCACATTTTTGCATAATGTACAAGAATGATATTGGAAATTTGTGGAAAATTATTACTCAAATGAAGCAAATATATCTTGAAAATAAGAGATAAATCTGCTATAATAAGACCCACAAGGATAGAGAAAGGAGGTAAGATCTTGGGTTTAGAGTTTAAAAAATATGATGTTGTTATGGTGGATTTTCCAGAACGGAAATGTGGGTCGATTCAATCAGGACTTCGCCCCGCTATTATTATCCAAAACGATATCGGAAACCAGTATTCGCCAACTTTGCTGGTGATTCCATTAACGACAAAGATCAAGTCATTAAATCAGCCAACTCATACGTTGATTAAGAAGGCAATTGGAAACGGATTAGATCAAGATTCAATGCTTCTGGCGGAGCAGACAACAGCTATCTGCAAAGAACATGCAAAGAAAATTGGGGAAATTCGCAACGAAACAGTTAAAAAGCAGATACTTACCTGCTTTCTGAATGAAGCTTTGTATGGGGATCATGATGCCCCACAGATCAAGATGAAGGGAGGAAGGGCAGTATGCATTGCTTGAAAAAAGTTCGAAACCAAGAAGCGAAAGAGTTTATTAGGAGGTGTAAAGGTGATACCTTATTAGGTCTTTTCTTCGATTTGAACGAAGAGAGACAGTTACATAAGAAAAGATACTCAAAAAAGGAGGCACTCGAAGCAGTTGATACATCAGAGACTGCGATATTAAATGCCGATGATGATTTCTCAATCATGTCTCTTTATTCAATATTGCAGGAGAATGAAAGAGAGATTAAACAAGAAGGAACTAAGTTGGATTTGATCA
>ERZ827488.2992-NODE-2992-length-14704-cov-3.389242_pt1 | contig 14704 bp, 6 predicted proteins | sample MGYA00519771_ERZ827488 | MGnify/ENA primary metagenome ERZ827488 (study PRJEB31778, sample SAMEA3449323) | human gut metagenome | biome: human gut; feature: human-associated habitat; material: faeces | place: United Kingdom | collected 2010/2012 ...
ACCGTCAAGGACGCCAACTTCATGAATTCGCTGGTCGGCAAGGTGGCCGGCGTGCGCATCAACCAGTCGTCGTCGGGTACCGGCGGTTCAACCCGCGTGGTAATGCGCGGCGCCAAATCGCTCTTCGGCGACAACAACGTGCTCTACGTACTCAACGGCATTCCGATGATGTCGCTCCGCTCGACCCAGTCGGACAACTATTACGAAGGTGCGGGCGTCGGCGACAGCGACGGCATTTCGAGCATCAATCCCGACGACATCGAGTCGCTGTCGGTGCTGACGGGGGCTTCGGCCGCAGCGCTCTACGGCAACCGCGGCGCCAACGGCGTGATCCTCATCACTACCAAGAAAGGCAGTGCGGACCACTCGACGCACGTCTCCTACTCCAACAACACGACCTTTTCGAATCCGTTCGTCACCCATCAGTTCCAGAACACCTACGGCCGTCAGTCGGGCGATTTCAAAAGCTGGGGCGAGAAGCTCGGCAAGCCCTCGTCGTACGACCCCAACGATTTCTTCCAGACGGGTTACAACACGCAGAACACCGTCAGCGTGGCATCGAGTTCGGAGCGCAGCCAGTCGTTCGTTTCGGCCGGTTCGGTCAATTCGCGCGGTATCATTCCCAACAACGAATATTCGCGTTACAACTTCACGATCCGCCACGGACGCGAGCTGGTCAAGGACAAACTCGAACTCGACACCGACTTCTTCTTCACCAAGAGCGAGTCGCAGAACGGCGTGGCGCAGGGACTCTACTACAATCCGCTGCTGCCCGTTTACCTCTTCCCGCCTTCGGAGAATTTCGAGCGTCTGAAGACCTACGAAATCTACGATTCAGGCCGCAACTTCGCCACGATGTATTGGCCCTACAGCAATACGGGACTCGACGCCCTGAGCCAGAACCCCTATTGGATCACCAACCGCAACATGTTCAACACCACGCAGAACCGCTATATCGTCAGCGGCTCGCTCAAGTGGAAGATCACCGACTGGATCAACCTTTCGGGCCGTATCCGCATGGACCATGCCGACACCGACTACGAGCGTAAACTCTACGCATCGACGCCGGGACTGTTCTGCCAGTCGAAAGGCCATTACCGCGAGCAGAAGATGACCAATAACGCGCTCTACGCCGACGTACTGCTCAACATCGACAAACAGCTCAGCGACGATTTCCGCCTGACGGCCAACATCGGCGCCAGCCTCTACGACGAAAAATACGACATGATGGGACAAAGCGGCAACCTGCTGCGTCTTGCCAACTTCTTCCACGTCAGCAACATCAACATGTCGGACCCGACGACCGAAATGACCCGTGAACACATCCGCCAGCAGACGCAGGCCGTCTACGGATCGGTGCAGGTAGGCTTCCGGAATTTCGTTTACGTCGATGCGTCGGTCCGCTCGGACTGGTTCTCGACGCTGGCCGGCACGCCCTCCATGTCGTCGGTCTATCCTTCGGTCGGTGCATCGCTGATCCTCTCGGAGCTGATTCCGCAGAACAAGATCCTCAACTATTGGAAAATCCGCGGCTCGTACGCCGGCGTGGGCAATCCCCCGTCGCCCTACCTGACCTACACCTACATTCCGCTGGAGGACCAAAACATCAGCACCGACGGTTTCGCTGCCGCTTCGCACCTCAAGCCGGAGCTTACCAAATCGTTCGAGATCGGTACGGAGCTGCGCATGTTCAACAACAAGCTGAGTCTCGAATTCACCTACTACAACACCAACACCCACAACCAGCTCTTCAAGTATGAGATTCCCTCGTCGTCGGGTTACTCCTATGCCTACGCCAACGCCGGCAAGGTCAATAACCGCGGTATCGAGCTGAAAGCGGGCTTCAACCAGAACATCGGTCCCGTAAAATGGGAGACGACGCTGACCTACACGCGCAACCGCAACGAGATCAAGGAACTGCTCGACGAATATGTGACCGACCCCGTAACGGGCACCACGGTCAAGGCGCCGCAGGAATTCATCGTTTCGACGGCCGAGTCGTACCGCATGGTGCTGACCAAGGGCGGCACGATGGGCGACATCTACGCCACACACCTCAAGCAGGACCCCAACGGCTACATCTATGTGAACCCAATGACCAACGGCATCGAAATCGAGCCTAACTCCTATGTCAAGGTCGGCTCGATAGACCCCAAATACACGCTGGGATGGCACAACTCCTTCTCATGGAAGGGGCTGAACCTCGGATTTTTGATCGACGCCCGCGTCGGCGGCGTGGTCGTGTCGGGCACCGAGGCGATGATGGACCAGTACGGCGTATCGAAATCGACGGCCCGCGACCGCGACAACGGCGGCGCGATCGTCAACGGCGGACGCATGGACGCCAAGACGTTCTATTCGGTAGCCGCCAGCGGCACCACGGGCGTACTTTCGAACTACGTCTACAGCGCGACCAACGTCCGCCTGCGCGAACTGTCGCTGAGCTACACGCTCCCGGCACTGGCCCGCGAACGCCTGCGCATCACCCTTTCGCTCATTGCCAACAACGTGCTGATGCTCCACAACGAGGCGCCGTTCGATCCAGAACTGACCTCTAACACCGGGACGTACTATCAGGGCTTCGACTATTTCATGCCGCCGTCGCTGCGTTCATGGGGTTTCGGCGTAAAAGTTAATTTCTAAATCAGGAGAGACAGGTTATGAAAAAATTACGCAATACGATCGCTTGCGGAGTTGCGGCACTCGCACTCTTGGCAACGGGCCTGACTTCGTGTACGGGCGACTTCGACAATATCAACACCAGCAAAGACAAACCCACCCCCGAAGACGTGGACCGCGACAACGCATGGGCGGCGTTCATCCAAACCATGCAGCGTAACGTCTTCGCCGAGGGCGCCAACGCCTACCAGCTGGCCGACAACCTGCTGGGCGACAGCTATGCCGGATATTTCGGGCAGGCGCAGGACTGGGACAGCGGCAGCAACTCGACCTGCTACGCCTTTCCCACGGCCAAATGGAAGGACGAACCCTACAAGCAGGCCTACAATAACGTGATGAGTTCATGGAACATCCTGCGCCAGAAGGTCGATTCCGCATCGGTGGTCTTCGCGCTGGGAGAGGTGGTCAAGGTGCAGGCCATGCACCGTGTGACCGACATCTACGGTCCGCTGCCCTACACCGCCTTCGGCAAAATGTCGAGCGGCCTGCCCTACGACTCGCAGGAGACCGTCTACCGCACCTTCATCAAGGAGCTGGACCATGCGCTGAAAACGCTCAAGGCCGCATACGAAGCCGATTCGGGCGCGAAGCCCATCGCCGACTTCGACGTGGTGTTCGATTCGGATCTGGAAAAGTGGATCCGCTTCGCCAACTCGCTCAAGCTGCGTCTGGCCATGCGCGCACGCTTCGCCGCTCCCGGCGATGCCCAGACTTGGGCCGAGGAGGCCGTAAATTTCCAGTTCGGAGCCTACAACATCGGCGTGATGACCGACAATACCCACTCGGCCCAGCTGCTCACCCGCACGGGCATCGGCTTCTCGTACAAACACCCGCTCGAATACCTATGGGGCGAATATAACGAATGCCGCATGGGCGCAACCATGGAGAGCTACCTGTCGGGATACGGCGATCCGCGTCTGGAAAGCTACTTCTCGCCCGCCGAAAAGGACGGCGCCTACCACGGAATCCCCAACGGCATCATCTCCAACCCCAAGGACTACCAGTCGCTGGCCAGCTGTCCCAAAGTGGGCTTCACCTCGCCGCTGACATGGATGTGCGCCGCCGAAGTCTGCTTCCTGCGGGCCGAGGGTGCACTCCTCGGCTGGAACATGGGCGGCACGGCCGAAAACCTCTACAACGAAGGTATCCGCACGTCGTTCTCCCAATGGGGCGCGCCAAATGCCGACAAATATCTGTCCGACAGCAAAAGCACTCCGATGAAATATCCCGGCTTGGGGCAGGTCGGCTCGATCGAGAGTCCGAGCAGCGTCACCGTCAAGTGGGCCGCCGACGGCCGTGAACTCGAACGCATCATGGTGCAGAAATGGATCGCACTCTACCCCAACGGACAGGAGGCGTGGAGCGAAATCCGCCGTACGGGTTACCCGAAGGTATTCCCCTCGCAGACCAACCGCAGCGGCGGCGTACTGCCCTCCGGCGCGACGATCCGCCGCGTGCCCCTGCCGCAGCAGGAGTACGACGGCAATGCCGAGCAGGTGGCCAAAGCTGTAAATGAATTCCTCGGCGGCAACGACAACTGCGCGCAGAAACTCTGGTGGGATGCCAAATAAATTACGAACCTCAAAAAGTCTGAAAACCATGAACAAACTCATAAAATTAGGATGTATCGCATTGGCAGGCACCCTGTTGTTCTCGTGTGAGACCGATCCCGAAAAACTGGAGATTGTCAAGCCCTACCCCAAGTCGGATCAGTACTACGCCGATCTGCGCGACTATAAGAACAGCGACCATGAAATCGTCTTCGGCTGGTTCGGAAACTGGAGCGCCACGGGAGCCTCGGCGTCCAACTACATGAAATCCCTCCCCGACAGCATCGACATGGTCGGTCTGTGGGGCGGCTGGCAGACAATCACCGAAGCCCAGCGTAAGGATATGGAGGATTCCCAGCACAAGCGCGGTCTGAAAGTGATCGCCACTTCGCTTTTCGACGGATTCGAAATGGGCGTGGCGCCCGACGGCGCGACGGCGGCCACCGAAGAGGAGATGCTGGCCTACTGGGGCTGGGAAGGTCCCTACCGCTCATACGGCAACGACAACCTCACGGAAGGCAATATCGCGGCCATCCAGCGTTTTGCGCATGCTTTCTGCCAACGCATCATCGACAACGGATACGACGGACTTGATATCGACAACGAGCCGAACATCGGCACCGGCAAGAAACCCTACGGCATATCGGGCTTCCCCAACCGCTACAAAGTCTTCATGGATGTCGTAGTCACCTATTTCGGCCGCACTTCGGGCACGGGACGCATACTGGCCATCGACGGCGAGCTGAACGCCAACATGCCCCGCGAATTCGGCAAGTGTTTCGACTACTTCATCTCGCAGGCGTACGGATGCAGCGGCGATTCGAACCTCGACGGACGTCTGCAGAGCTGTGCCAACTACTTCTCGGAGGTTCCGTTCAAGGACGTTGCCCGCAGGTTTATCGTTACCGAGAATTTCGAGAACATCACCTACCGCACCAACGGCGGTGCCAACTACACGACCCGCGACGGCGAGTCGATGAAATCGGTGGCCGGCATGGCGCAGTGGCAGCCGATCATAGACGGAGAAAAGGTGATGAAAGGCGGCTGCGGAACCTATCATATGGAGTACGAATACCGCAATCCCGAACCTTACAAGTTCCTGATCGAGGCGATACAGATTCAGAATCCCGCCCGGAAGTAATCGTTTAACGGACAAAAAAAGAAATTGCCATGAAACTGAAATATAGTTTATTCGCACTGATCGCATTGGCGGTCTCAGGCTGCCAGAAAGCTCCGGTTTACGACGATGTGGTCTACATCGCCGGAGCCGAAGGCGAAGTCCCCACCCTGTCGCTCACACTCGACGACCAGTTTCCCAAAGAGCTGAGCGTAAAGGTCTCGTCGTCGATCGTCGTCGGACACGACACCAAAGTCCGGCTCGTAACCGACCCTTCGAAAATCGAAGAGTACAACACACAGTACGGTAAGAAGGGCGTAATGCTCCCCGAAACGAACTTCGTGCTCAAGAACACAGAACTGACCATTCCAGCAGGTTCGTTTTCCGCAGCCGAACCGCTCGTAGTGAGCGTAACCAAAGACGAAGGGCTTAAGGAGGGCGTCAGCTATGTCATTCCGCTGAGCATCGAGAGCGTGGACGGCGATTTGAAAGTCAAGGAGGGATTCCGGACGGTATTCGTCGAAATCGGCCGTATCATCATCGGCCCGGCTGCCGACTGTTCGGGCAGCACCTATTTCAAGGTCGATTTCGCCGAGGGCGAGCAGGACAAATACGACATCTACAACTTGGGCGAAGTCACTTACGAAGCCCGCATCAACCTGCAGCGCTGGGGCGGCTGGTGCAATACGGTGATGGGCCTCGAAGAGAACTTCTGCCTGCGTTTCGTACAGGACGACTTCAAAGGTCAGCTGCAGCTCTCCGGATGGGGCGGCACACTGATGGTTCCTACGGGCGGAATCGCCGTGAGCCTCAACAAATGGACGCATGTGGCGGCCGTATTCGACGGTCCGAACAAGAAGGTGAGCATCTACATCGACGGCGTACTCGCCTGCTCGGCCGACACCAACAAGACTTCGCTGGACCTCACGCAGGTATATCAGGACGACTCGTTCCGCATCGCCAATTCGTGCAACGACGGCCGCCAGCTGAAGGGTTACATCAGCGAAGCCCGCGTATGGGCCAAGGCTCTCAACGGCAACGACCTGAAGAACAACATGTGCTATGTAGACCCGGCGACGGACGGCCTGCTGGCATACTGGCGCTTCAACGAAAAAGCCGACGGCAAAAAGGTGGAAGACGACCTGACCGGACACGGATACAAGGCGACCTACTCCAGCTCGGCCATGAAATGGGTGGACAACGTCCGCTGTCCCGAATGACGACCGACGTAATACGAACAACAAACAAGCTGCCTTTTCGGGCAGCTTGTTTATTTTTCCGATTTCCGGCTTCGGATTACTCGAAGCGGCCGCGCACCCGGAGGTCGCACAACGGACTGAGCGCATCGCTCACCAGCAGTTCGACATGCACGAAGTAATTCCCGCTCCCGGCCGTGCGGCCGTCCACGCGAACGTTTTCGCCCGGCCCGCCGCAATCTCTTCGCCCGCCGCAATCTGCCCCGTCACCCCTTCGGGATATTTCACCGCATAGATCCTAAGCGGCGAACCGCCCTTGTTTTCCAACGTAAACCGGCACTCGGCCGTGCCGTCGGCGGCGCACGTTCCGAAATCCAGCAACGATTCGGCAATTTCCGCCTGCGGACGTTTCCCGCGCGGCATTTCGCGCAATTCGGCCAAGTCACCGATACCGGTTCCGCGCACCACGACCGCCCCTTCGAGCCGCCGTCCGGAAACGGTCAGATAACACGAATCAACGAACGTTCCCCACACCTCGGCAGCGGACAAGTCACAGATGAAAGCGATCTCTCCCTCCGCACCGGGCGCCAGTACGGCAGGAGCTTCGGCCCGCAGAAAGGGAAGCGGTTCAGCGAATTCCGCCCTCAGCCGCACCTCGTACGGTGACGTATTGAGACAGCGCAACGTCAGACGCCGGTCATGCCGCTGCTCCACCATGCGGAAGTTGACCTCCTTAACGCTAAGGCGGATTCCGCCGCCAAACTCCACGGGAAAGCGGTCGGCAGCCGTTTCAGGACGCGCCGCCACACTGCCGCGGATACGGAGCGGCATCATGCGGCTGCCGTCGGTATAGACGTATACCGCCTTGTCGAAAGCTCCCGGACGGTCCGCCGGATCGTAAGCGATCCCGATTTCGCCGCTGCCGCCGGGAAGGACCGGCGCCTGCGAAAAGGTCGGTTTCATACATCCGCAGGTCACGCCGACACGCTCGACGACGACGGGTTTCGTACCGCTGTTCGTGAAGCGGAACACATGCACGACAGGACCGCCCGTTTCGGGAATCGTCCCGAAATCCCACGTTTCATGGCCGAACGCCAAAGGCGGACGTGCCACCGTATCGGGCCGGATCGTCTCCGCGGAGTGATTTCCGGCATTGGCAACGATATTGGCATCGGCCGGAGTTCCACCCCGCTGCCTGCAGGCAACGGAGGTCAATAGACAAGCAATCAACAGAAAAGTTCTAATCATAAAAACAGCCGGGAGCCGTTTTGCGCTCCAATCTTCAAAATTAGCAATTTTCCGCGTCAGACACAAGCATCCGGTCCGAATTGATCGCGCCGGGTGAGATCGAAATAGTCCGACAAGTTTTTTTCAGCCAAGGTGAGACCGTAAAACCGCCTATTCGTTCACGACCAGCAGCATCGTCAGCAAAGGCAGGTAATCCTTGAGTTTGACACGAAGGATTTTCAGACACTGCTGGATGCGGTAATCCACCGTTTTGGGCGAAACTTCCAGCACGGCGGCGATTTCTTCGTAGGTTTTGCGCTGGAAACGGCTCATTTCGAACGCTTCGCGGTAGGAGGCCGGCAGCTCCGCCACGGCCGCCCGGATATTTTCGCGCAGTTCCTCGACGACGTCGAAGTCGGGGACTTCGAACTGCTCGCACATCTTATTGCGGATATTGCCCAGCACGCGCCGCTCGATGGACTCGTGCCCCAGATAGGTCAGGCAGTTATTGCGCACGGCGCCGAATAGATATTTGGGGAGCGAAGTGCTGATACATAACACCGTGCGGTTTTCCCACAGCCACAGCATCAGGTCCTGCACGATATTCTCAGCGGTCTCCTCCCGCTTGACATACATGCGGGCGTAGGCGCAGAGCGTCGGATAATAACGTACGAAAATCTCCTCGTACGCCTTCATCTCGCCGTCGACCAGCCGGTTCAGCAAGCAGGTGTCGGATATCTTTTTCCGTTCGGGCATAATGCGAAATTAATAAAAATTCGGGGTTTGATTCCCCGGAATAAAAAAAATTGAAATTTTATGATTTTCGTTTAGGAACTTTTGTTTTTGAATAGTCTGTAATATAAAAAGCAGGAAAAAAGATGAACACCCCGAACATAGAAAAACTCCTTGTCAGGTATTACAACGACGAACTTCCGGCCGACCAGACGGCCCGCGTCGCGGCGTGGATCGCCGCCAGCGAGGAGAACCGCAAAATCGCCGAACAAGTCTATTACATCTGTTTCGCCGCCGAAACGCAGGAGGCAAAAGCCGCCCTCGACACCGCCGCCGCGCTGCGGAAGGTCAAAGGCCGCATCCGGACTGAAAAATGGCGCCGGATGCTCCGGCAGACCGAGCGCGCGGCTGCCGTCATGCTGCTGCCCTTAGTCGGCCTGTCGGCCTATCTGCTGATGCAGGTGGGATACAAATACAACAGCATGGTCGAAATCCGCTCCACAACGGGCATGGTCAGTTCCGTCACCCTTCCCGACGACACGCGCGTATGGCTCAACTCCAACTCCTACCTGCGCTACCCTGCCAAGTTTACCGGCAAGGAGCGCCGCGTGGTGCTCTACGGCGAAGGCTACTTCGACGTGACCAAAGACCCCGAACGCAAATTCGTGGTCGAAGCGCAATCGACCGAAATAGAGGTTTACGGCACGGAATTCAACGTGGAAGCCTATGACGACGAATACATCCGCGCGACGCTCGTATCGGGACGCATCGGCATGAAGTACGACGACGCCAACCACCGCCGCCAGCTGGTGCAGATGATGCCCGACCAGCAGATAACCTACAACGCCCGCACGGGGGTAATCTACCTCAACACGGCCAACATTCCGTGCAACACCTCGTGGAAAGAGGGCAAGATCGTCCTCAGCAACACCCCGCTCAAGGACGCCCTGCGCATGATCGGCAACAAATACAACGTCTCGTTCAACATCCGCAACGACGAACTGCTCGGCAACACCTTCACGGGTACGTTCTCGAACCAGAGCCTCGACCTGATACTCAAACACTTCTCCATTTCGTCGAAGATCAAATTCCGGCGGATCGACCAGACGGCCGGCGACAAAGCCTCGGCGGGCCGGGCCGTATTCGAAGTCTACTGAAAAACCGCACGAACCGATTTGCCTACAACCATAAACCAAAAAACCGAATGACACCATGACACCGACCTGACACAAAAAAACATACGGAAAGACCTGCACGTCCTCCCGTATGCCGAATCGTTAAGATCACCCGGCCGCATGAAACGGCCGGACTAACCTAAAACTCAATTCTTACAAACTTATGAAAAAAATCTTTTCCACCCAAATTATGGGGGGGGGAAATTTACACCGTACCCCGGCAGCCGGAGTCAGCCGCTCGGTCCGGTCGTATGCACTGGCGTTGTGCATGGCGTTCGCAATCGCCGCCGTCCCCGTACAGGCTCAGGTAAAAAACATCACGCTCAAGGCTTCGAACACCCCCGTTTCGACGGTGATGCAGCAGATCGAGGAGCAGAGCGGCTACACCTTCTTCTACAACACCAAGGATATTCCGCTCGACCGGAACGTCACCCTTTCGGTCGCGAACAAGGACATCCGCGCCGCACTCGACGAACTGTTCCGCAACACCAACGTCAGCTATTCGATCGACAACAAGAGCATCATCCTCTCGGCCCGCGGGGGCGCGCAGCCACAGCAGGCCAGCCAGATCACCGGCAGGATCGTCGATAAGAACGGCGTGCCCGTCATCGGCGCCACGATCATGATTTCGGGCACCACGCAGGGCACGACCTCCGGCGTCGACGGAACGTTCGCACTCCAGTCCAACGTCTCGCCGGCCGGCATGGTCCTCGACGTTTCATTCATCGGCTACAAGCCGCAGCGCATCTCCGTGAACAACCGCACGTCGCTCTCCGTCACGCTCGAAGAGGACGACCAGCAGATCGAAGCGGTCGTGGTGACGGCGCTGGGCATCAAACGGCAGGAGCGCGCCGTATCCTACAACGTGCAGAACATATCGGACGAAGTATTCCTGACGCGCGACGCCAATATGGTCAACAGCCTCGCGGGCAAGATCGCCGGCGTAACCATCAACGCCAGCGCCGCAGGCGTCGGCGGCGAAACGAAGGTCGTGATGCGCGGTTCGAAATCCATCGCCGGCAGCAACAACGCCCTTTACGTACTCGACGGCATTCCGCTGCCGTCGCTCTCGCTGACCAACCCCGGCGACGAGTTCACCATCATGCGCGAGAACAACCTCACGGGCGACGGCATCTCCAACTTCAACCTCGACGACATCGCGTCGATGGCCGCGCTGACCGGCCCTTCGGCCGCCGCGCTTTACGGTTCGCAGGCTGCCAACGGCGTGCTGATGCTCACCACACGCAGCGGAGAAGAGGGCGTCTCGGTCAATTACAGCAACAACACGACCTTCATGTCGCCGTTCCTAACCCCGGCCTTCCAGAACACCTACGGAGCCAAGGACGGCTATTACGCATCGTGGGGTTCGAAACTCGTCACCAAGCAGTCGTGGACGCCGACCGACTTCTACCAGACGGGATACAATACTTCGAACTCGGTGGGACTCTCCTTCGGCGGCAAGAAGAGCCAGACCTATGTTTCGGCGGGCGTGGTGACGGCCGAGGGCATCATTCCGAACAACGAATACAACCGTTACAACTTCACGGCCAACCACAGCTCGTCGTTCCTCGACGAGCGCATGCACCTGAGCGTGCTGGGCATGTACATGAACGTCAATGAGCAGAACATGCTCTCGTCGGGCCAGTACTACAACCCGATGATCCCGGTTTACCTCATGTCGCCGAGCGACGACATCCGCAAATACGCCGTTTACGAGCGTTACAACGCTTCGCGCAACTTCCCGGTGCAGTACTGGCCGTGGGGATCGCAGAGCCTGCAGATGCAGAACCCCTACTGGATCAGCTACCGCAACCTGCGCGAGAACCGCAAGGACCGCTACATGATCAACGCCTCGCTGACCTACGACATCCTCGACTGGCTCTCGGTTTCGGGCCGCATCCGGGTGGACAACTCGAACAGCGACTATACCGAGAAGCTCTACGCATCGACCAACAACCTGCGCACCGAGGGATCGCCCAACGGTCTCTACGGCATCACCAAGACCAACGACCGTCAGACCTACGGCGACGTGATGGTCAATATCAACAAGACCTTCGGCGAGAACTGGAGTCTGCAGGCCAACGTCGGCGCTTCGATCTCGGACATGCGTTCCGACGCCTCGAAAGTCCGCGGCCCGATCGCCTACGGAGAGCAGACCGGTTACGACAAGGACGGCAACGCCATCTACGAGCCGAATAACATCCCCAACGTGTTCAACGTCTACAACCTCTCCAATTCGAAGACCGTCCGCGAGCAGATCGGCTGGCGCGAGCAGTCGCAGTCGGTCTTCTTCTCGGCCGAGGTGGGCTTCAAGGGGGCGTATTACCTGACCGTGACGGGCCGCAACGACTGGCCTTCGCAGCTGGCGGGTCCCAACTCGGTGAACTCCTCGTTCTTCTATCCGTCGGTCGGCGCTTCGGTCGTGCTCTCGGAGATCATCCCGAACATGCCCAAGAACCTCTCCTACGTCAAGCTGCGTGCGTCGTACGCATCGGTGGGTCTGGCTTTCTCGCGTTTCTACGCCAATCCGACCCGCTCGTGGAACTCTTCGACCAACAGCTGGAACCTCTCGTCCCAAAGTCCGCTCTACGACCTGAAGCCCGAACGCACCAAATCGTTCGAAGTCGGTCTTACGATGCGCTTCCTCAGACATTTCAATTTCGACATTTCGTACTATAACACCCGTACGATCAACCAGACGTTCAACACGGGCATCCCCGCAAGTTCGATGTACAGCAAGGTCTACAAGCAGGACGGCGACGTGCGCAACCGCGGTTTCGAAATGTCGCTGGGCTACAAGAATACGTGGAACCGCTTCTCATGGGACAGCAACTTCACGGCCAGCGTCAACCGCAACAAGATCATGAAGCTGGGCAAAGAGGTGATCGACCCCAACACGGGCAAGGTCACTCCGATCGGCGACCTGAACGTGGGAGGCATGGGTAACGTCCGCTTCATTCTGCGCGAGGGCGGCTCGCTGGGCGACATCTATTCGCGCGCCGACCTGCGCCGCGACTCGAACGGCGATATCTATCAGGATATGGACGGCAACATCTTCGTGGACAACAAGACGCAGACCAAGGATTTCATCAAGCTGGGTTCCGTATTCCCCGACGCCAATCTGGCATGGCGCAACGACTTCCGCTGGCGCAACTTCAATTTCGGGTTCCTGCTCACGGCCCGTCTGGGCGGCGTAGTCTACTCGCGCACGCAGGCCGTAATGGATTACTACGGCGTATCGGCCTCGTCGGCCGATGCGCGCGATGCGGGCGGCATTGTCATCAACGGCAACGACCTGATCGATGCGCAGAAATGGTACCAGACCGTCGCCAACGGCGATACGACTCCGCAGTACTACACCTATTCGGCTACGAATGTGCGGTTGCAGGAGGCTTCGATCGGCTACACGATTCCGCGCAAGAAGCTGGGAGACGTTTGCGACATCACCCTCTCGATCGTAGGCCGCAACTTGTGGATGCTCTACAACAAGGCGCCCTTTGATCCTGAGGCGGTCGCTACCACCAGCAACTACTATCAGGGCATCGACTATTTCATGATGCCTTCGTTGCGCAGCATCGGCTTCAACGTGCGTGTCAAATTCTAATCAAGCTAAAACGCCATGAAATTCAATATATCGAATATGACGGTGGCCCTTGCGGCGGCAGCGCTCGGCGCGGCATCCTGCACGGCCAACTACGAAGATATCAACCGGAATCCCTATGAGGTTACCGCAGAGGATATGGAGCGGGACGGTTACGCCATGCGGTCGTTCATGACCACCATGCAGAGCTGGGTCATTCCGGCCGACGTCAATCAGTGCCAGTTCACCGATCTGCTGCTGGGCGGACCTTACGGCGGTTATATCGCCGATGCGAACAGCGGATTCAACACCGGAAAATTCTCGACCTACGACCCGCAGTCGAACTGGTCGCCGGTATTTTACCGGGTTATCTACACCAATGAAATGTCGAACTTCACGGAGTTGTGCAAGGTGACCGAAGACGAGAATGCCATCGCCGTGGCGAAGGTGGTGAAGGTCGCCGGCGTACACCGCGTCGCCGACACCTACGGACCGATTCCCTATACGCAGGTGGGTACGGGCGCCGATCCGGTGCCGCTGGACTCCGAGAAAGAGGTCTTCAAGGCCATGTTCGCCGATCTGGACGCAGCCGTCGAGGTGCTCACGCGCAACCGTGCCGGCATGATCACCACCGATGCCGACCGGCTTTACGGCGGCAGTCTGGAGCGCTGGGGCCGTCTGGCCAACTCGCTCAAGCTGCGTCTTGCGATGCGTATCGTCTATACGGATTTCACCACCGATGACGGTCGTACTCCGCAGCAGCTGGCCGAGGAGGCCGTCAGCTCGGAGCTGGGCGTGATCGAGGACAACTCCGGCAATGCCATGTATACGGGCTTCGGCAAGGACGGCAATCCTTTCTACGTCTGCTTCTTCAGCTATAAGTCCGGTGCGGGCGACCACCGCATCGCCGCCGATATCGCGTCGTTCATGAACGGTTACGACGATCCCCGTCGTGCGAGCTATTTCAACGAGTCGGCTTTCAGCGGAGGCGGCTATGCCGGTCTTCGCAACGGCATCCAGATTCCCGACGATGATCGTATCAACAACTTCTCGCGGTATAACGTGACGGCATCGACGTCGCTGATGTGGATGAACGCTTCGGAGGTGGCCTTCCTCCGCGCCGAGGGCGCTTTGCGCGGCTGGGCGATGGGCGGCGACGCCCGGACCTTCTACGAGGAGGGTATCCGGCTCTCGTTCGAGCGTTGCGGCGTCGCGGATCAGCTGACGGCCTATATGGCTTCGACGGCGCTTCCCGGCGGCTATGACGACCCGGCATTCGGTTACAGCTGTTCGAACCAGTCGACGGTCACGATCCCTTGGAACGACGGGGCGGCTTTCGAAGAGAACCTCGAACGCATCATCACCCAGAAGTGGATCGCCAATTTCCCGCTGGGTACCGAAGCGTGGGCCGATTACCGCCGTACGGGCTATCCGCGTCTGTTCCCGGT
>ERZ827488.3003-NODE-3003-length-14640-cov-4.811244_pt1 | contig 14640 bp, 14 predicted proteins | sample MGYA00519771_ERZ827488 | MGnify/ENA primary metagenome ERZ827488 (study PRJEB31778, sample SAMEA3449323) | human gut metagenome | biome: human gut; feature: human-associated habitat; material: faeces | place: United Kingdom | collected 2010/2012 ...
AATTTTATATAACAATTTATTCAATTTTTTATCGTTTGATATGTAGTCAAACTTTTTTCTATATCTATTACTGCTAATATAATTATAATCTATAATTGTATTTTTGTTTCTTCCCTTTCTCTGTTGTTCTAATTCGCGCACCAGGCTCCCCCGTCTCTGTATAATATGAATCAATAACAATTTTTCTTGGAAAATCGGCTGAGAATTTGCCTTAAAATTCAAGACTATTTAATCTAGATACTTAGAAAGCTGTTACCAACTTTGAGTATAGTTATAACATATCCGCACCCTTTAGGCAAGAGAATCACTGAGGAAAACTTAATCCGCTGCGGGCGTGAGGAATTCCTGGAAAAGAGTTTCGCGGAGGCAAACGAGCGGCAGATCATGGAATATATCTGTGCGCACAGGCAGGAATGCGAGCTGGCGCTGGAGTTTTGTTACGAAAAACAAGGAGGATTACTCTATCCGCCGAAATTCCCGCCAGAAAGCGATGGTCTCCTGCAGATCCGCTTCATCTTCGAACAATTCCATCTGTTTCGCCACTTCGATTGCAAAATCCACATACCCGTTTGCTCTCGAAGTGGTAATCCGGTCGGAAGTTACCACATCCTTTTCTCCGGAATGCGTCGATTCGATCCCCTCTAACAGTCCCGCATGTTCCACAACATCCACACCTGCACAGATGGCAGCGATCCGTCCGCCCAGGCCCTTTACGCTTTTCAGGTACTTCCATACCTCCGGAATATCTATCTTCTCAATATCTCCTCCCGGAATAACCAGCAGTTCCACATCCTTCGGATCCGCAGAATCCAGCCGATCCTCCGGCACTATCCGGTATCCTTCCGTGGCGGTGATTTCTTTTCCGTCCAGAGATACAAACTGCATTTCTTTTCCCGTTACCTTCAGAAAATAATTCAGTATCACAATTTCGTAAATACAACTGGTATCATACAACAATACTACTGCTTTCATCCGCTCTCTCCTTTTTCTCCCTTATAAGTCAATTTTCACGTAAATCAAAAATGTTGGCATATTTTTATAAAAATATCCCGATTTTCATATCTTTTAATGTATGAAAATCGGGATACCCTAAGTTCCTCAGAATACTACTTTATAACGAAATATCGATCACCGGAGCAGGTGCGACCTGAGCACCGATTCCAGCGGCATCGGCAGAAAAAGATGTCCCGGAGGATCCGGCAGATAAGCTCATGCCGCCTCCGGAGGGAATGACGGGATTGTCCTTCATTTTCTCCAGACGGTCAAACACTGCCTTGAGGTATTCCGCATCTGCCTTGACGATTTCTTTCATCTCTTTGTTGCGGTGTTTGATCTTCATCATCTTAAGGTCTGCAGGATCGATGTCCTTCTTCACAGAGAGCATGGTATCGGATAACTCATCCATTCCCATCTCATCCATCATATCCCGCATACTGTCAGACAGTTCCTGCATCATCTCGGAAGTAAAATCGCTTATTTCCACCATAAGCTCACTGGTCTGTAACAGAAATTCATCCAGCTGCGGATAATCATATTTCTCCAGATCCATATCGCTCTGTGCTTCCGTTGCCTCACAGGGCAATTCCTCTTCGGCTTCCGGGTCCGTATTCTGATCCGTGTCTGAAGTTCTCTCTTCTTCGTCCGTGCAGACTTTTTCACCCTGCCAGATTCCGCCGGCTGCCTTCACCATTTCCTCTTCTTCGAGATGTTTTGCCTTTTTCTTCGCCACACGTTCCATAGCCTGTGCATGAGCGATTGCTGCGTCGATCTCTTCACTGTCGCTGTCACTGTCACTGTTCTGCTTCTGACGCTTCAGGCGCATGATCTCTCTTCTCGCCTGTCCGGCTGCCTGCTTTGCCGCCTGGGAAGTCTTGCTCCGCAGTATCTTCGACGAAATACTTTTAAACTGGTACTTCAGCTTTTTCAGCGCCAGCGTCGTGTTCTTCGTCTGCTGCCTCTGATTGCGCAGCGATTCACTGTAACTCAGCGTGCTGGTAACGATAGACTCCTGTCCCCAACTGTTCGCTGCCTGCGTCTGCGTACTTTGACTGTTTCTGGACAGCATTCTACGAATATCGGTAACAGAACTTTTATTTTTTGCTCCGAAGATACTCTTCTGATTGTTCTGCGTCTTCTTTCCTCCGGAAAATGCCTGCGGCAAACCGGTATTGCCGCTCCCGTAAACACCTCCGGACTTCCCCATAGAAATCATGCAACCTCACCTTACCCTCTGAAGTCAAAGTTCTGGCCGACCTGCCGTTCGCCTGCGGTCTGCACACTGTCACTCCGCTGATTAAAATTGTAGGTTTCTATCTTAGACAACAGTTCTTCTATGGAACCGGCGCTGATTGTCACCGTATCCTCTGTGCCGGCTTCCTCCTTGCTGTCTGCTACCTTATCCGACTTCTTGTCTTTTAGCCGTTCTTCCTTTTCTTTCTTAGCAGCCTTCTTCTCCGCAGCCTTTTTCTCTGTTTTCTTCTGCTCAGCCTTTTTCTCGATCCGGGCCTTCTGCTCGGCGCTGGATTTCTTCAATACAGCGAAAAATGACAGTGTTCCTCCATCATTTACCTGCATTCCAAAGCCCTTGACCTGCGCACCGGAACTCTGCAGGCTGGTCTTTAACTGCTGTATCTGTGCAGCGGCACCGCTCAGGATTCCCTCATACTGTTTGCGGAATTTCTCATCCGTCGCCATCTGTTCGATCTTGTCTTCATCAATGAGGACGACCGTCTTATATCCATTGGCATATTTTGCAGCATTGGCTTTTGCATTCTCCTTCTGATCTCTGCTGACCAGAATAAAATCATAATTTCCGTACTTCTTCTTCAGCTGCTCATAGTATTTCGCAGCCTTCTCCGACAACTCCGGCTGACCGATGGTTCTGCCGTAATCCTCAGTCTTTCCCCTGGTCTGTGCCGTTTGGGACGTCTTTCCCGTACCTGTTGTGCCGGCTGTCTTATCCGGCGTTCCGAATACCTCAGGCTTCTTCGTCTTCGTACTCTTGCTGTAATCACTCTGCGCAGCATACGCACCTACGCTGCCGGTTGCTCCGATTCCCGCCATAATTATTTCCTCCTTGAAAATAAATGCCAAATCCGTTTGTTTACCTGGTTCCTCTATTGAGAATATCGGACAACTTCTCCGACTTTTTTATACACACCAAAAGGAAACATGCAAAAATGTGCAAAAAAACCGCCTTTCTGCGCCTTTGTGGATCAGAAAAACGGTTTTCCTGTAAACTTTATCCTAAATTACTATTGATTCAAATGGTTGATCGTAACATGCAGCTCTCCCAACAGCTTCTTAATGTCCGCACTGGAGGTCGCCATATCTCTTGCTAACTTCTGTACTTCCGTTGCTACCACAGCAAAGCCCTTGCCCTGATCTCCGGCTCTTGCAGCCTCAATCGAAGCATTCAGTGCCAGAATCTGCTGTCTCTTGCTGTAGCCATCGATTTCCTTGGTCTTGTCCGTTGCTTCCTCGATCTGTTCCGCAGCTTTCGTAATGCCACCCTTTAGCTCACCTACCAGATTCTCGTTTTTCCTGTTGACGTAGCTGGCTCTTACGAACATGTTGATCACATCTCCCAGCAGATTTGCAGATGCATCTATTTGCTCCTTAGTCTTCACATTTACCTTTTTCAGGGCCTTAATATATTTATCCTCGTCAATACCCAGCTCTCTTGCTGTCTGACGGAACTTCTCCTCATCCGGATTCTCCGGCAGCACCTGTCCTCCGATAATACTGCCCAACACGGTTCCATCCTCCAGTGTGATCGGAATACCAAAATCCACAAGTCCCGCATGGCAGGGATACACACCATGGCCTTCTCTGTCACACTGCTCGCAGCGCTTTTTCCCCTCTGCGCTTCCTCTCGTCAGATCAATACAGAACTCCGTAAAATTATAACAGTCACTGATGTATTTTCCGTCTGCACCCACAGCCACGGTTGCCAGTCCTGTACTGCTTGCCCAGTTCTTCATGATTTGCTCAAATTTGTCCATGTCACAAAAATCCTGAATCTTCATATAACTTCCTACTTTCCCGGTTGTCTTAACCGCTGAACGCATCAAATCCGGGGGCTTTTTGTCCCGGTATTATCTTATATTTGCATAAAAAATTATATCACATTTTTCAATATTTTTCGCCCTTTTTAATATTTTTACAGATATTTTTTTCGACATTATCTGCCTGAATGCAGTATTTTGTATGGCTCTGAATAGTTAACAGAAATACATGAAATGTAGAGCCATCTATAGTATAATTATCTGGATACAAATATTGAAGCAGATCAAGCGAAAAAGGAGGTACCGTTAATTGAGGAAAACGAAGCTATTCATAAAAATAATATGTGTTCTCATTCTGATATTATCTACAGCCCTGCTCAGTGCCTGCTCTGCCAGCACCTCCGATAGTACAGGAAAATACGTTGTCCTGATCGGCGAAGATTCTGAAATCACAGAAAAACTTTCTGACATTGATCTGCTTGTCATAGATGCGGAATATTTTTCCCAAAATGACATTGCCCGTTTAAGAGAAAATGGTATCCATGAAATCTACTCCTATATCAATATCGGATCGATCGAGAACTTCCGGTCCTATGATACAGACTTTGAGAAATATACTCTGGGTGCCTATGAGAATTGGCCGGAGGAAAAATGGATCGATGTCTCAGCTCCGGAATGGCAGGCATGTACAGCTTCCAGAGTAGACGCCCTGGTACAGAAGGGTGTGGACGGCTTTTTTGTCGATAACACGGATGTATACTATAACTATCCGCAGGAATCCATCTATGACGGAATCCTTACGATTCTGGACTATATGAACCATACAGGCAGAAAGATCATACTCAACGGTGGGGACTGTTTTGTAAAAAAATATCTTACAACTGAAAAAAACGTTCTCATCGATGGGGTAAACCAGGAGAACGTTTTTACTGCGTATGATTTTTCAAAGGATGTCTATACTAAAAATGATCAAAGCACGCGTGAATACTATACTGAGTATCTAGATCTGGCTATGTCACACGGCTGTACTGCTTACACCCTGGAATACGCAACGGTTCCCTCCATCCGCAGACAGGCAGCCGCCTACGCCGGGAAGCATGGGTACATCTGCTATGTTTCTGATAATATCGGGTTATGTCTGGGAAGATAACATATTCCTCTCAAGCGCCATCACAGAAATGTTGTCGCACAGGTATCCAGATGCTTATTTTTCACACTAGCATTATCACTTAGACACTCATCACAATAATAATAGATATTGTATCCCCCCTTCCCTCGTGTGTCCTCTGTCACCGAGAAATATCCGGCCTGCATTTTGGCTGTCGATCCGTTCAGAAAATGAATTTCACGCTGCTTCAGCGAATCCGGTCTATCCGAAGACATGCTATATATCGCCGGGTTATACTTTCCTGTAGTAATATAATCCAGCTGGATCTCCGTAAAATAGTTCTTCAGATTCGCCTGGTCTGCCGCCACCTTTGCCTTATGTATATAAGACAGATACTGCGGTGCCAGTACTCCCACCAGCACTGCCATGATAGCTATTACAATGATCAGCTCTACTAATGAAAATCCCCCGTTTCCCCTCTTTCCTGTTGATTTTTTCATGACTTTTCTCTCCATTACATTACAATACATCCCGCAGGCATCAGGCCCACTGATTTTCTCCGTCATGATTTTATCATTTCCAAAGTAAATGTCAATAAAGTAATTATTAAATATATATGATGTCGGGGGCTTTTGACCCCGACATCATATATAAGAAAGACCCGCGTGGTCTTCCCAAGCAGGTCTTTCTTCCGGTCATATATTCAGTTTTATCAGTGCTTTATTATTCGCAAAGCTTGGAAAATGCATCCGCTACGAACTGAACCTTAGGTCCGATGATTACCTGAACGGAGGTCTTACCGGGTTTCATGACACCGGCTACGCCTGCAGATTTGATCACCTTATCATCCACTGCGGTAATGTCTTTTACTTCCAGTCTCAGTCTTGTGATGCAGTTGTCAATGCTTGCAATGTTGTCCTTGCCGCCGCAGCCTTCCAGAATGGTTGCTGCGATTGCTGCGAAATCATCATTTGCCAGCTCGATCTTCTTCTCTGCTTCTACATCATCATCTTCTCTACCGGGGGTCTTCAGATCCCATTTCTTGATAGCGAAGAGGAATACGAAGTAGAATACAACAAATGCTGCGATACCCAGAGGGATGATCAGCCAGATTCTGGCTGCTGCAGGCAGGGAGGATGAGAAAAACAGATCCATCGCACCTGCGGAGAAGCTGAAGCCTGCACGGAAGCCAAGAGCAACAGTGATCATGGTGAAGATGCCGTACAGTGCTGCGTAGATCACATACAGTCCGGGAGCTAAGAACATGAATGCAAACTCAAAGGGCTCGGTAACGCCGCAGATGAAGGAACAGATTGCTGCGGAAGCTACCAGACCGATCGCTGCCTTTTTCTTGGCGGGCTTTGCACATTTTACCATTGCCAGAGCTGCACCGGGGATACCGAACATCATACAGGGGAAGAAGCCGGACATATACATTCCAAGGCTCCAGGATACATCAGCGCTTGTCTCACCTTTCCAGAAGTGCTGCAGATCTCCCAGTCCGATGGTATCGAACCAGAATACGTTGTTCAGTGCGTGATGTAATCCGGTAGGGATCAGCAGACGGTTCAGGAAAGCATAAATGCCGGCACCGACTACATCCAGACTTACGATAGCTTCACCGAGAGCTACCAGACCGCCGAACAGTAAAGGCCATACGAACAGCAGTACAACAGATGCCAGAATAGATACCACACCTGCTACGATAGCTACGCAGCGCTTACCACTGAAGAAGGACAGCCAGTCGGGAAGCTTGGTATCCTTGAACTTGTTGTAGCACATGGAACCGATAATACCGGCAATAATACCGATAAAGGGATTCGCAATCTTATCGAATGCCAGTGTCTTGGTAGCATCCTCAGCGATGGAGGGCATAATGGTCGTAACAAATCCGGTAGACAGAAGTGTTGTGAGCATCAGCCAGGAAGCCAGAGCTGCGATGGCTCCGGTACCGTCATTTTTCTCTGACATACCGACACCTACACCGATTGCGAACAGGATCGCCATGTTGTCGATCAGAGCACCACCAGCTTTTACGAGGAACAGACCGATCAGATTTCTTACACCCTCGATCGCACCACCCTGCATTGTTGCCGGGCACAACCAGTAACCAATACCCATGAGGATACCGCAGATCGGCAGAACCGCTACGGGAAGCATTAACGCTTTACCCAGTTTTTGAAGAAACTTCATACATTTCTCCTCCTTTACATTATACTAAACCGGAACAGTTCCGGTCAGTTTCATTAGTTGATACGGACGTACCGCTCTTAAGAGATCTGGAGCACGTCCTCGCCGGGAGATACCTCTCCCTCTTTCAGAATACTGATCTTGTTATATTCATCAGTATTGCAGACCAGGACCGGAGTGATGATATGCAGTCCGGCTTCCTTAATCTTCTCCAGATCCGCATCCAGCAGAAGATCGCCCTTTTTGACATGGTCTCCGGCAGCAACATGTGCCGTGAAGGGGGCTCCCTTGAGTGTCACGGTGTCCAGTCCGATGTGGATCAGAAGCTCCGCTCCCTGATCCGTTGTCATGGTAATCGCATGAAGCGTATCAAATACCACGGTCACCTCTCCGTCTGCGGGAGCATATATTTTCCCCTCAGAGGGGATCACTGCAAATCCGTCTCCCAGTATCTTCTCGGAAAATGTAGGATCCGGTACCTCCGTAAGAGCAACTGCCTTCCCCTTACAGGGAGATCCGATACAATTCCCTTTTCGCTTACCTTTCAAAAAATCTAACATGTGAACTCCTTTCCGTCGATATATACCGCTGCAATGTTCAGTTCCTGATCCAGGAGTACGAAATCTGCCCTCTTACCAACGGATATACTGCCCACTTCATTGAAAATGCCGATCTCCTTCGCCGGATTCTCCGTGGCACACATCACTGCCGTCTCTAACGGCAGACCGACTGTTTTTACTACAAATCGCATACAATCCATCAGATTCGTCGCCGATCCGGCGATTGTGCCGTCATGCAGGGTAGCCAGATTGCCTCTGACGGTAACCGGCTGTCCTCCCAGAGTATATTCACCATCCTCCAGGCCCGTTGCACGCATACTGTCACTGATCAGGATCATGCGGTCAGCACCAAACATCGCAAATGTTGCACGGATCACTGACGGATGAATGTGTACACCATCACAGATCAGCTCCGGATGACATTTCTCTGAATCTCTCACTGCTCCGATCACGCCGGGCTCCCTGTGGTTCAGCGGCGGCATTGCATTATACAAATGTGTCGCATGAGATGCTCCACGTTCAATGGCTTCCCTTGCTGTATCATAGTCGGAAGCTGTATGCGCCAGTGAAATGACCACTTCTCCTTTGGCTCTGTCGATAAATTCCATCGCTCCCGGCTCTTCCGGTGCGATATCTACCAGCTTGATCAGCCCGTTCGCTGCTTTCTGCAGCCTGCTGAAATATTCATAATCGCAGTGCATGATATTTTCCGCCGCCTGAGCACCCTTTTTCGCCGGACTGATAAAAGGTCCTTCCATATTGATGCCCACCAGGTGGGATCCACCGGAATACTCATAGCTGCCGGCATTTTTCATGACCTCCAGCAGTTCATCCTTAGGTATCGTCATGGTAGCCGGGCAGACACTTGTCACACCGACGGAGGCTTCATATGATGTGATGACATCCAGTGCTTCCTTCGTACCGTCACACATATCCGCGCCCTTACAACCATGGAAATGAATATCCACCAGTCCCGGTATCAGATACATGCCTTTGGCATCCACAACAGCTTCCTCACCTGCCGGATCCCCGGTACAGCTTACGAACCTGCCGTTCTCCACGGCTGCATCCCCTCTGACAAACCGATGCTCCTCTGTATATATATTTGCATTTCTGATTCTCATGACCTATCAGCTTCCCCTTTCTTATTCAGAAAGCTTACTAAGCGCTGCTTCGTCTGCCACCAGCGTCACATCATTATGAAGCTGTAATACCGATGCCGGCACCTGCGGTGTAATGGGGCCGAAGAAAGCTTTCTGTACGATCTCCGCCTTGTCTTCGCCGCTGGCTACGATCAATATTTTCTTCGCCTGCATAATGGTCTTGATCCCCATGGTATATGCCTGCTTCGGGACATCCTCCGCCGATGCGAAGAATCTCTTGTTGGCTTCGATCGTAGACTCTGTCAGGTTCACGCAATGTACCTGCTTGTCAAAACTCTCTCCCGGTTCGTTGAAACCGATGTGCCCGTTATGTCCAATTCCCAAAAGCTGCAGGTCCACACCGCCCAGTGACTGGATCAGTTCCGCATATCTATGGCATTCTTTCTCCGAATCCGGCTCCATTCCGTTTGGCAGATGTGTATTTTCCACCGGGATATTCACATGGTCAAACAGATTCTGGTGCATAAAATAGTAATAACTCTGATCGTTTTCCCGACTCAGGCCTTTATATTCATCCAGGTTCACCGTCATAACCTCAGAAAAGTCCAGGTCTCCCTTGCGGAACCATTCCACCAGCTGTTTATACAGGCCGATGGGAGTAGATCCCGTAGCCAGTCCGAGAACACAGTTCGGTTTCATAATAACCTGTGCCGATACAATATTTGCAGCCTTTCTGCTCATATCTGCATAATCTTTCGCTTTGTATATTCTCATGAATCTCTCACTCCATTTCACATATTTTACTACGAACATTCAGTACCATGGACGGTGCCACACTGAGCTCATCAATTCCCATCTGTACAAATCGTGTGGTCAGTGTCGTATCCGCTCCCAGTTCTCCGCAGATGCCGACCCATTTTCCATGCTTATGCGCTCCGTCAACAGTCATCTGTATCATACGCAGGACTGCCTCATGATGTGGATTATAGAATCTGTCCAGTCTGTTGTTCTGCCTGTCGATAGCCAGAGTATACTGTGTCAGATCATTCGTGCCGATACTGAAGAAATCAACATGCTCCGCCAGCTCCTCACTCATCATGACAGCCGCAGGAGTCTCGATCATAATTCCCTGTTCCGGAATTGCGTAAGGAATCTTTTCTTCCTCCAGCTCCTTAGCCACCTCAGCCACGATTTTCTGAATATCCAGCACTTCCTCCACGGAAATGATCATCGGATACATAATAGCCAATGTTCCGTATTTTGCCGCCCTGAGAAGTGCTCTCAGCTGCGTCTTAAAGATCTCCGGCTGCTCCAGACAGATCCGGATCGCACGGTATCCCATGGCAGGATTATCTTCCTTGCCCAGTCCGAGGTAATCTACATTTTTGTCCGCACCGATATCAAGGGTACGGATGATGACCTTTTTCCCTGCCATCATCTGCAGCACCTGACGGTAAGCATTGAACTGTTCTGTCTCATCCGGAAGAGAATCCCTTCCGAGATATAAGAATTCACTGCGGAACAGGCCGATACCCTCCGCATCATTCTCCAGTACATATGCCACATCCGATACGCTGCCGATATTTGCATATACATTGACCTTGCGTCCGCTCTTTGTCACGGATTCCCGTCCCTTGTAATCTGCCAGCAGGCTTCTCTGTCTCTGCTCTGTCTGCTGTGCCGCTTCTGCCTGCCGGAGCTGCTCTTCCTCCGGATCCAGGTAAAATACCGCTTCCCTGCCGTCCACAATAGCACGGGTTCCGTTATGGATTTTCTCCAGTTCCAATGGTACCCCTATCAGTGCCGGAATATTCATCATACGTGCAAGGATCGCAGTATGGGAATTCGTTGAGCCATGTACTGTGACAAAGGCCAGGATCTTGCTCTTATCCATCTGTACCGTCTCACTGGGCGTCAGATCATCTGCCACAATGATCGACGGCTCCATGGTACTCCAGTCAATCTGCTCCTCCCCGGACAGATTACGGACGAGCCGGTTGGAGATATCCCTGACATCCGCAGAGCGGGCCTGCATATATTCATCATCCATGTTGGCGAACATCTCTGCAAAATTATCACCGGTCACTGCCACCGCATACTCTGCATTCACTTCTTCGTTCTGAATCATGTTGTGAATGGCATCCTGATAATCGTCATCCTCGAGCATCATCTGATGCACCTCGAAAATGGCTGCATTGACTTCTCCGACCTCCTGCAGAGCCTTCTCGTATAACTGCCCCAGCTGCGTCATCGTACGTTCCTTAGCCGCATCCAGCCGTTTCAGTTCTTCCGCTGTGTTGTCGATATGGATTCTCTTAACGAGACTGTCCTTTTTCTTCAAAACACTGACAGGTCCGATCGCTGTTCCCTTATATACGGATTTTCCAATATATTTTTCCATTTTCTACCTTCCAAACTCTGTCGTGCAGGTCTTCTCCTAGAGGTTCTCACGGAAAAACTTCTGAAGCTCTGCTGCGGCGGTATCTTCATCCGCTCCTTCTATCGTGACTTCCACGTTGTCTCCGTGCTTCACGCCCATTCCCATGATCGCCATCAGCTTGCTTGCTGCAGCTGATTTCCCCTTACAGGAAAGTGTCACTGTACTCTGATACTTTTTCGCTTCCTTGGCGAGCAGTCCCGCAGGACGTGCATGCAGACCGATCTCATCCTTAATGATATAGCTGAACTGTTTCATCGGCAACATTCCTCCTTATTTTATATTTCTTGCTTTAAATATGTAGCATATTGTACATACTTTTTGCCTGTCGAGCTTATTATATATACATATTACCCACTTTTTTATTGTTTGTCTACATCACTTTTGATAAATTGTATATTTTTGAACATTATCGTAAAATTTTGTAAACTTTTTAATAAAAAAATTCAATCGTATGCACATAAAACAGGCACATCAGCTGAGCTGATGTGCCTGGGTTTTTTGATATGATTTCATATGATTCCATGTAAGCACCCGTCATGGAGCTTACAGCATGCTTTTTAATCTTCATCTTCTGTTTTTCCCGGGATTCCATCTGATGCCTGTGTCATCTTCCTGTACTCATACCGGGGAAGAAAATCATTCCTGCCGTAGGCATCATAATAATTCATGAATATCCGCTGTAAAATATCCGGGATATACGATTCTTCTGCTTCCACCAGTATGATCAGGTGCTGGAGAGAGCTGTATCGGGTGCATATATCGTTCTTCCGGATATTTTGCCGGATTGCTTTCTCCATGCACTCCATTGCTTTATCGATATGATCAATGTACATCGTCTGGTCTGATTTTGCATCCATGGTGACCAGCACCAGATAACAGCGGTGCCGGTATCGTTCTCCCAGGCTGCTTACATATTGATACAGTCTGGCGAACTCACGATAGTCAAGATCTAATGCTCCTGTATAGCTTCCGCTCTCCAGCAATGCTCCGGCGATTACCTCCAGATCATTTTTTCTGGCCTGTGCATCCGGCTGCTGTTCCTCCAGCTCCTCATAAAACCGGTAACTGTTTTTACCGTTCTGTTTGACATAATACAACGCTTTATCCGCTTTTATATAATATTCTTCAAAGTTTCCTCCCTGTCTGCACATGCACAGACCGCAGGACAAGGATGCCGGTGAAGTCTCCGCCGTGACATTTTTTGCCGCACCAAAGCTGTCAAACAGCTTTCTTATCCGCATGCTCATCTCTGCTTCTGATGCCGCCGGCAGGTAGAACAGGAATTCATCTCCTCCCAGCCGGCAGACCACTGCGTTCTCCATGCACTCTGTGAGCATTGCTCCTACCAGCCTGAGAGCACGATCCCCCGCCTTATGTCCATAGACATCGTTGATCTTCTTCAGATTATCCATATCGACAAATCCCAGACAGCCATCATGCTCCTGCATTTTCTCAAGGATCAGCTTTTCACCCTTATGACGCATGGGAAGACCAGTCAGATAATCCAGGCTTTCCCTGGCCTCTCTCTGTCTGGCCAGCTCCAGCTCGCGGATGCGGTCCATCGTCTGGATCAGAGTAACGACCAGCAGGACCACCAGTCCGGTTGCGATAAAGATTCCGGACAGAGACACAACACGGTACACTGCTGTCACCTCCAGCATGACTGCGATCATGGCAGCCACCAGCCCGATCAGCGGCAGCTTGTAATGCTTCGCTGTTCCCTGAATAAGATCCCTGCAAATGGTGATAAATACCGTCAGGAAGGTTCCTGCGATCACCATGTGGGACAAAAACATTGTCGAGATAAAATCTGCGATATTCAGTACCTGTAAGGCCGTGCATAGTACAAAATTCACACAGGTGATACACTCTGCCACATGATAGACCTTCCGGTACCTTCCCTGCTGCACACTGTCAATATAGAACATGATCGGAACCGGGCAGAGCATCACAACGAAGAAGCACATATTCGACAGAATAGAAGCATTGGAAACAAACAGCTGGCGCAGCTTCGATTCTCCCAGCATCCACACTGCTCCCAGGAGCATGCACCATCCCAGGTACTCCAGATCAAATCTCGTCTTATATATAATATCAAGCACCAGACTGATGATCAGCACGACCAGTCCGGCAAACAGCATGGCGCAGGCGATCAGAGTTACCATAAAATAGCAGTGGAACATATATGCCCAGATATCTGATTTATCCCCACAATATACCGTGTTGACGACACCGGAATACTTGTCGGTAAAGGACTGCAGTTCAATCCGCACTTCCTGCTCCGCATCCTCGCCGGATGACCAGAGGCTCTCCGGCAGGCACATCACATCTGCCCGGAACCGGGATTTCCTCTTTGGTTCCGTCTGCCAACACCCGGTAAAAGGTTCCGGTATAAGTAATGCTTTCCTCCGTGACCGTTTCCCTTTCACTTGGGTAAATATATTGTCCCAAAAGGAATGCCGCAAGCAGCACACATATCACTACATAAAATAAAATTCTTTTATACTTTCGGATCGTATATTTCTCTTCTGTCAACTTTTCTACCTCATTAAATGATACCGGGGCAGCCCCCGTAAAATGTTTATGGAAAATTCATTCGACAAATCATGCTTTCCGAACTAAAATAGGAATGCGATATGATAATTTCATGATCCTATGAAAGGAGACAACATGATATGAAGAATAAAAAATATTCCATCGTTTATAGCAGCTTAACAGGTAATACCAAGGTGCTGGCTGATGCGATCCACGAGGCATTACCTCAGGATGAATGTGAGTATTTCGGTGTGTCCGACACCGTGATCCCTTCCTCCGAACTGCTCTATATCGGATTTTGGACCGATAAGGGAAATGCAGATACCAAGACCTTACAGCTATTATCGCAGTTAAAGAATAAACAGATTTTTCTGTTTGGAACTGCAGGCTTTGGTGGCAGTGATATCTATTTCCGGAAAATCCTGAATCAGGTTAAGCAGTTCGTTGATGCAAGCAATGTTATCTTCGGAGAGTATATGTGTCAGGGCAGAATGCCGCAGTCTGTCCGGGAACGCTACTTGAAAATGAAGGAAGCTCCTGATCATCCGGCAAATCTTGATGTATTGATCCAGAATTTTGACTGTGCATTGTCTCACCCTGATGCCAATGACCTGGAAAAACTGAAAGAAGCCGTTATGGATCCATCCTTCTGATAAGACCATAAAATAAGGCAGCCCCACATAGCTGAGTCTGCCCT
>ERZ827488.3019-NODE-3019-length-14557-cov-9.184940_pt1 | contig 14557 bp, 10 predicted proteins | sample MGYA00519771_ERZ827488 | MGnify/ENA primary metagenome ERZ827488 (study PRJEB31778, sample SAMEA3449323) | human gut metagenome | biome: human gut; feature: human-associated habitat; material: faeces | place: United Kingdom | collected 2010/2012 ...
TTCTGGAAAACATCGACTATCACGCCCTGCTGCAAGCCGTTTGGAACAAGGCCGAGACGGTCTATGCCTACCACGCAGACGGCAAAAATGCGCTGAGTCTGGACTATCGCAGCGCGGAGCTGTTCAAACAGCGAGCGACGCTTCTCTATCAACGGTGATGTTTTACAACACAGAAAAAAGAAAAGATGGGCAGCATCCGTAAGTGATTACAGATGCTGCCCGTTGAAATTATGCTTTTATCCCCTTTCTGACAGAAGGAAGGAATCAAATTTCCTGATCCTGTTTGTGGGATGTGCGCTGCTGCGCCTGTTCAAAATTCTTGCGGGCAGAGTCCACATAGAATTTAATTTTCCAAAGCTGCTGAGAATCCTCCCAGATGGATTTGAACTGGGCATAGGTTTCGGCATGCTCCTGTTCCAATCTGGCATCCGTAATTTTCGGAATGAAAAATCATGGATACCCGTCGCTTTATGATCTTCATATTAAAATTTCCATCCTCACGAATGAAAGTCAGTATGAAAATGCGGATATTTTTCCCATTTTTGAGCTGCACAGCTGGGACTAAAGACTCGCTGTCCAGCCGAAACAGAACTGTTCAGAGGTTCCCCGATACACGGTATCAATCTGATAAAAGTGTTATAGCAACTGCGCCAGAAGCGCGTCCGGCATTACGCCGGAGAAGCCTGGGATGGTCAGCTCTGCCGACGGGAGCAGCCGGGCCGTTCCGATGCCGATGGCTTTCATTCCGCCCCGGTGGGCGGCCTCGATACCTGCGGCTGAGTCCTCGAAAACCAGACACTGCTCAGGTGGGAGTCCCAGAGCCTCCGCTCCTTTGAGGAACACCTCCGGGTTGGGCTTGCCGTTTACAATTTTCCTGCCGTCGATGACGGCGTCAAAAAACGCCGTAATTTCCAGCTTTTTCAGGACAAACTCCGCATTTTTGCTGACACTGCCAAGAGCTGTCCGGTATCCCTCGGCCCGGGCAACGCGTAAGAATTCCGACACGCCCGGCAGCAGCGCCGCCGGGGTCAAAGTGTTGATCATCTCCCGGTAGCGGTCATTTTTCCGGGTGCACAGCCTCTCTTTTTCGGATTCCGAAAGGGAGCGGTTTCCCTTTTTCAGCAGAATTTCCAGGCACTGTGCCCGGCTGATGCCCAGAAAGGCCTCCTGGTCTGCCGGAGTGAAGGGAATTCCCAATTCTTCGGCAAGCTCCTGCCATGCCCGGGCGTGGAGGGGGTTCGTGTTCACCAGAACGCCGTCCAGATCGAATAACAGTCCCCGGATCACAGCAGCTTCAGGGTGCCGGAGGTGATGCGCCGACCGCTTGACCGGTCAAAGAGCATCACGCTGCTGCCGGTGATATCCAGCAGGTGTTTGCTTCCGATGGTAAACAGGGTGCTGCCGAAGACCACGCCGGTGAGCAAATACTCTCCGATGCGCACCTTGACGGTGGATTCCATGCCGGTGGGCATGGCACCGTAAATCTCGCACTCCACATTTCCACCGCCGGTGATGGACAGGAACTCCGGGCGGATTCCCAGCACCAGATCCTCGTTGGTGAGCATCGGCTCCTCGTGGATGCCGTCGTCCTCGTCGTTGACTCTGGCGATGTGGTAGCGGAAGGTCTCGTCCTTGTTGCTCTTTTCCACGTAGCCGCTCTCTCCCGCACGGACCTTCAGAGCCTGCGCCTGGGCTTCCAGCTCCTCGTCCCGCCGGTGGAACCACTGGGGCAGCTGCAATGGCTGCTCGGGGGTGAAAACTGCCTTGTGTCCGTCCAGCAGCGTCAGCTCAATGCTGCCCTCAGGCCCCTGCCAGCCCTTGGCCTCCACAAAGTTGATGGAGGGGTTGCCCACGAAGTCTGCCGCAAAAAGATTGGCAGGGTGATTGTAAACTTCCAGCGGCGCGGCATACTGCTGAAGGACACCGTTGTTCATCAGGCAGATCTGCGTTGCCAGCGTCATGGCCTCCATTTGGTCGTGGGTGACGTATACGAAGGTGGAGCCGGTTTCCACATGGAGCCGCTGCAATTCATAGCGCATTTCCAGACGCAGTTTGGCATCCAGATTGGAAAGCGGCTCGTCCATGAACAGCACGCTGGGTTCGGGAGCCAGCGTCCGGGCGATGGCCACACGCTGCTGCTGACCGCCGGACAGCTCCGCGGGATAGCGGTCCATGAACATACTGATTTTGACGATGCGGGACACCCGGCGCACGGACAGGTCGATCTCTTCTTTGGTCAGCTTGCGCACAGCAGTTTCCACCTCGCCGTCCTTGAGAAGCTCAAAGTTCTCGTTGAAGGGCTGAGCCTTTCGAGCGGCCTCCACCTTTTCTTCCAGAGCCTTTACCTCGGCGGACACGTCCTTACCCTGCTCCAAATGATAGCCGAACAGCTTTTGGGCAGTGTACTGGGAGATGGTGTAGGTATCGATCAGCTTGATGATGGCCTTCGTTTCGTCCAGCTTGCCGTTTTTATCCCGGCATTCCTCAAGAGTCTTTACCACATCCTGAGGATTTTTGAGGATCTGTGCCAGACGGGCGGCGTTTTTCGCCTCAAAGCTGATCTTCGGCATTTCCTCCTTGATGTTTGACAGGCCGAAGGAAATATTCTGGTAGACGGTCATGTTGGGCCACAGGGCATAGTTCTGGAAGAGGAAGCCCACCTTCCGCTTGTTGGCGGGGATGTTGATGCCCAGCTCACTGTCGAATACCACCGTGTCGCCGATGGTGATGCGTCCGCTAGTGGGGGTCTCCAGTCCCGCGATCATCCGCAGGGTGGTGGTCTTGCCGCAGCCGGAGGGGCCGAGCAGGGTGACAAACGCGTTATTTTCAATGACCAGATTCAGGTCGTCCACACCATAGAACTTGCCCCAGCGCTTGGTGATATGCTCTAATCTGATTTCAGGCATGATTTAACCTCCGATTCCTTTATCCAGGCTTGCGCCCGTGATTTTGTTGACGAGGGTGTTGCAGACCAGAATGGTCACGATCAGGATCAGGTTGATGCCGCTGGAGAACGCGTAGAGGCCCATCTCGTCGAAGTAGTCCAGCGTCGTCGAGAGGATGAAGCCCTGCACGCACAGCAGCATGAACAGCGACAGCTCACGCAGGCACGTCATGAACGGCAGCAGGAAACCGGAAATGATCGAGGATTTCTGGATGGGGATGATGATGCGGGTCATGCGCTTGATCCAGGGAATATCCTGAATGATGGCCGCTTCTTCGATCTCGCCCGACAGCTGGAGCATGGAATTGAGGCTGCTACGGCTGGCAAACGGGATGTATTTGACCGTGCCGACGATAATGAGCAGCGTGTAGGTATTGAACAGGTTCAGCTTTTCCGTCGAGAACAGGATGAAGAATGCGACGCCCACAGCGATGGACGGCATGAGATACGGCAGGAAAGCGACGGAGTTCACATAGTTCGCCCAGCGGCTGCGGCGGTTTTTCGAGACGGCGTAGCCGATCATCGTGCCGATGGAGCCGGCCAGCAGCGCACAGGCCACGGAGACAAGGATCGTGCCCTTGAACGCACGCCAGATCGTCTCGTTATACAAAATGCCCTTCTGGCCGTACATGCCGTTTTCGGTGACGTTCTCCGCCGTGACCCACCACTTGGTCGTGAGGTTCGACGCGTCGCCCGTGTACAGGAACGAATAGTCGCCCGGATTCGGCAGGAACGTCTCGAACGCGAAGGAAATGATGGGGAAGATGCTCGTGAAGAACGTGAGAATCACAAGGATCAAGGCGATGACGACGCGGCCGGTTTTGCCGAGCGTAATCTTGGAGATCTGGCCGGACTTGCCGGTGACAGTCGTGTAATTCTTGCGGCTTCTGAGCGAGAGCTGGTTCAGAAGCATGATCGCCACGCCGAAGACCATCATGATGATGGCAAGAATGCTCGCTTCACCCGTATACTTGGAGTTCATCGAGACATACTTGGTCGACAGCGTGCTCAGGCCCAGATAATGCGGCACCGGGTAAGAGCCCATCGCGCTGCCGAAGACCAGCAGAATGGTGGACAAAATCGCGGGCTTTACCATCGGCAGCGTAATGCGGAACATGGTCTTCCACTTGGGCGTGTCGAGAATGGTCGCGGCCTCTTCAAGATTGGCGTCCATGTTGCGGAAAATGCCGCCGATGAGGATATAGGCGAACGGCGCGTAGTGAAGGCCCAGGACCATCAGGCTCGGGAACAGGCCCTTGCACCACCACATCGGCATGTTGACGCCGAACAGGGCGGCAAGCAAACCGTTGGACGTGCCGGTGACGGCGTTGGAGTTAAACAGGTTCTGCCACACGACGGCCAGCGTCCACTGCGGCATGATGTACGGGAAAATAAAGATGGAGCTCAGATATTTTCTCCACGCAAGGTCGGTGCGCGTAATCAAAAACGCAAACAGCCCGCCGTAGAGAATGGACACCACGCACGTGCCGACAGCGAGGAGCACCGTGTTGAGAAGCGGCGTCCACAGATTCGTCTTTGCCATGCGGCTGGTGAAAAGGTCGGTGTAGTTGACAGTCGTATAGCCGGACGCCTGCCCGGTCAGATGGGCGTCAATGGTGCCGGCGTGAATTTTGAAGGTATCTTCCACGATGGCGACGATCGGCGCGACCGTGGTGAAGGTCAGGACAATGCCAAGCAGCAGCAGAATGACGTTGTGCGGCTTGGAAAAGAAGGTCTTGACCTTATTGAGCACAATCGTGGATCTGCTTGCGCGGAGGGTAGTGGGTCGGCTCATGGCTTCCTCCTCTTTTCTCAGGTTTGAAGGGCGGATGATGGGGTATGTTTTTGCAAAGGCGCCCCTGGATGCGCATCCAGGGGCGCCGGTAAGGTGCTGGTTGACAGATCAGCCTGCGGAGTATTTGCTCAGCATTTCGATCCAGCTGCCGACGGTGAATGCAACGTCTGCGCAGTATTCCGGATCCTCAAGCACGAGCTTGCCGTTGGTCGTCCACCATTCATAGCCGCGGTCGTTCTTTGCTGCGAATTCAACAGTGGTGCCGTCCTCGGCCATGCCGCCGATGGAGTGATGGAAGTTGGCCTCGGTCTCCTCGGCAACCGTCGGGTTGGAGGAGTAGCCGCCCATGTCCTTGCCCCAGGCAGAGAAGCCGTCGGCGGTGCAGGTCATGTAGGCGATGAAGGCACAGGCCGTCCAGGGCAGCGGGGAGTTGTCGGTGACGAACAGGTAATGGCAGTAGCCATAGCCGCCGATACCCTGATAGCCGTCCTCATACGCGGCGACCTTGATGTTGTTGACGGAGACGGAGCTGGACTCCTCGACGGAGCGGAGCTTTGAGTAAACGAGAAGGCCGAACTGATCCTTCGCGGAAGCGTCGACAAGGGTGTTGCAGATGGGGCCGTCGTCGGTCTGGGCGTTGTAGCTTTCGACCCACAGCTTGATCCATGCCAGCGCGTAAGCGCCGTCAGCGCCGAGGCCGAGGTCGGCAGCTTCGGATTCCATCTCTGCGATAGTGGGCTGGAAGTATGCCTGCTCGTCAGCGGACAGAGCCTCAAAGGACTCCTTCAGCCACGCTGCGTAGTCGTCGCGGGTCAGCATGTACAGGAAGTTCTTGCCGACGATCTCGGAGTCGATGTCCATGAACAGGCCATGCTCGCCCTCGGCGACGAAGTCCCAGCAGTTATCGTAGGTCTTGTCGCCCACGCAGTTGTACATAAAGACCTTGTTGAGCGTCTGCAGCGGCAGGAAGCCGGTGTAGGCGTCGGCGGTGGTGCCGTTGGCATCGGCCCAGTCCTTCGGGATGAAGGTGTCGAGGATGCCGGTCTGAACCATCTTGCTCTCGATCTGGTTGCCGTCCTGAATGAGGGTCATGGCGAACGTGCCGGTGCCCTTCAGGGAGTCAGCGGTCAGCTGATCGAAGATCTTGTTGTTCTTGGGCTGCTGCCACTCGAACTCCATGTTGTAGCTGGGGTCGATGGACTGCAGATACTCAATGAACAGAGGCAGGGCGCTCTTGCCGCGGCTGGAGTTGCCGACGCCGTAGAACATCTTGCCGTTGGACTCTTCAATGGCCTTCTTCGCCAGCTCTTCAAGGGTCATGCCTTCGGCTTCCTTGATGATCTGCTGGGTCGCAGTCAGATTTTCGGGCTCGGCAGCGGGCGTTTCCTCTGCGGGAGCCTCGGTGGTTTCGTTGGTTTCAGTGGTTTCAGTGGTTTCGGTCGTCTGGGTATCTTCTGCGGGAGCGGGCGTGTCAGCCGGGGTCGTCGCCGGAGCGGCAGCGCAGGCAGCCATGGACAGAACCATCACAGCAGCCAGCAGAAGCGCAAGCATCTTCTTCATTCTGATATTCCTCCTGATAAAATTTTGATTCCGTGCAGCATCGAAAGGATATTCTGCATCGTATGCATTCATTTTACGGTGCTTCTGCACAAAAGAACAGTGGACAAATCTGCGATTATTTGTGATTCTCTGCGATAATTTTAAAAATTCAATGAAAACCGAGCCGGAGATGTGTTATAATCAGGGCAAAATAACAGAGAATTTTGTTCTCGCTGCTACAGGACACGGAAACTATGAAACACATACGCATTCTGATATTATGTATAGCATTCGCTCTTCTGACCGGCTGCGCGCCCGCCGCACAGGATACAGCCGCCTACGCGCCGGATGAATCGGAGCGTCTCGTTCTGTACACCTCGCACAAAAAAGAGGTCTGGTGGCCGATCGTCAAGGAATTTGAATCGCGCACCGGAATCTGGGTCGAGGTCGTACAGGGCGGCACAAACGAACTGCTTGAGCAGCTGCAAAAGGAGCAGGACGCACCACGGGCCGACGTGATGTTCGGCGGCGGCGTCGAGAGTCTCGAAGCCTGCCGGGCGTTGTTTGAGCCCTACGTCTGCCGCGGCGCGGAGCAGATTTTGCCGCAGTACCGTGCGCAGGACAGCAGCTGGACGCCGTTTTCCTCGCTTCCGGTCGTGCTGGTCTACAATCCGAAGCTGCTGTCCTCCGGACAGCTCAGCTGCTGGGCTGATCTTCTCGACCCTGCGCTGCGCGGGCAGATCGCCTTTGCCGATCCATCCGTCTCCGGCTCGAGCTATACCGCGCTCGTGACGATGCTCTGCGCGCTGGGCGGCGACGCGGATGAGGTGCTGCAAACATTTGCGGAAAACCTGGACGGAAAGCTCCTGTCCGGTTCAGGTGCGATCATTTCCGCCGTTGCAAACGGCGAAGCGCTCGTCGGCATCACGCTGGAGGAGACCGCGCGCAAGCGCATTGCTGCTGGGGACGGGATCGCCATGGTCTACCCCGCAGACGGCACAAGCTGCGTACCGGACGGCTGCGCCGCGCTGAAGGGCGCGCCGCACCCCGACAACGCAAAGCTGTTTCTCGATTTTGCCGTCAGCTACGACGTGCAGCAGCTGCTGCAGTCCGATTTTTACCGCCGCCCGGTGCGCAGCGACGTGAGTCCTGCCAGCAAACTGCCGGAACTATCCGCCATTCGTCAGGTCGCGTATGACGTAAGCTGGGCAAGCGAGCACCGCGAAGCAATTCTGATGAGTTGGGCCTTTTATCTCGGGATGGAGGCGGAACAATGAAGCGGCTTCACTTTTCCTCCTTCCGTCAGCGGCTGAACGCGGCGTTTCTGGCCGTGTCTCTGGTGCCGATGCTGTTGTGCTCCGGTCTGCTGCTGCAGATTTTCCGCCTGCGCATGACGTCGAACGCCCAGCAGACGGCCCAACAGCAGCTGTCCGCCTCCTGCGAGGCGCTTGATACGCTGCACAGCGGCTTTTTGCAGACAGCCGCATCCCTGCAGCACAATCCACTCGTTGCACAGGCGCTGTTTGACGCAGAAGCGGAGGACACGGCGGTCTACAGCCAGCTGTTCGACGCTACAGAGTCCGTGCGCAGCTTTGCACGCTTTGACCTTTACGATATCAGCGGCCGCTGGCGCTATTCGACACAGACAGCGCCCGAAATCCGGTCGCTGCCGACCAACTGGGGCCTTTTATACGAGGCGGCCTGCGCCGGAACCGGTGTTCTGGTGTGCAGCGCGGCAGAAGATCCGGCCGACACAGACGAGCCGCTTCTGCACGCTGCGATGCTCCTGACCGACCGCTACGGCGCGCCGGTCGGATATCTCACCATCGGCATGCTGGAAACGCAGCTGCGGACACTGCTCGGCGGCACAGCTGGTGCGCAGAACGAACTTCTTCTGCTCGACGCGCGCTGGCGTCCGGTCTATTGTACGCAGCCGGCACAGACCCAGAGCCTCGCCGACGCGCTGCGCGGGCAGCTTTTGTCCGGCAAGGCGCTCACCGGTCTGTCTGCCGACGTTTCCTATACCGTGCGGCAGCATACCGAAACCGGTCTGTATCTCGTCCTGCAGCAGCCGCAGCCGCTCAGCGCCGGAACACTCCGGCTTTTGTACTCGGTGAGCGTGCTGTGCGCGCTGGCCTGCATCATTTTAAGCGTCGTACTCAGCCTGCAGCTAAGCCGGCAGGTCTTCCAACCGATCGGCAGACTGCATCACGCCATCCGGCAGGTCGGGAAAAATAATCTGGACGTGCAGGTTCCCGTTCCCGCCGGCCGGCATGACGAATTGGGCGAATTGGCACAGCAGTTCAACACCATGGTCGTCGCCCTCCGGCACAACCAGCAGGCACTGTTGGAAAACCAGCGCGCACTTAACCGCGCGCAGATCCGCATGCTGCAGGCGCAGCTAAACCCGCATTTTCTGTGCAACACGCTCGACACCATGAAGTGGATCAGCAAAATCAATCAAGTGCCGCAGGTGGCGCTGATGTCAACGAATCTTGCCGATATCCTTCGCTTCTGCATCACGCCGGACGAATTTGTCCCCCTGCGGCGGGAGTTGGAGATTTTGAGCCGGTACGTCGAGATTCAGCGCATCCGCCTGTCGGAAAGCTTCTCATACACGGAAGCCGTGCCGGAGGCGCTTCTTTCGTGCATGGTTCCGAAAATGCTCCTGCAGCCGCTGGCAGAGAATGCCATTCTGCACGGCCTTTCCGGTGTAGAACACGGTGAACTCTCCGTCACGGCCGTGCTTGCGGAGCAGGACGTGCTCGAGATCCGCGTCCGGGACAACGGCTGCGGCTTCCCGCCGGACCTTCTGGGGCCTTACAAACCGCCGGAAACGCAGACGGGACATCTGGGACTATTAAATGTAGACACGATCCTGCGCAAGCATTACGGCGACGCGTTCGGTCTGCGTCTTGAAAATCCGGAGGGCGGCGGCGCCTGTATTCTTGCGCGCCTGCCCGCGAAGGGAGGGCCCGGCACATGATGCGGGTAATGGTCGTAGAGGATGAGGAAATGATCCGCAAAGGCATCGTCATGGCGGTAGACTGGGCGGCGCTGGACTGCGTCGTGGTCGGCGAGGCCGCCAACGGCGAGCAGGCGCTCGCCGTTGCGGAGGACTGCCGCCCGACGCTCATCATCACGGATCTGAAAATGCCGAAGATGGACGGACTGGAAATGGTGCGGCGGCTGCGCGAAGCAGGCAGCCGCGCGTATGTCATCATTCTGACCGCCTACGATTCGTTCGCCTACGCACAGACGGCCATCCGTCTGGGCGCGGTGGACTTTCTGCTGAAGCCTTTTCATGACGGCGATCTGGAAAACGCCGTTCTGGCGCTGCAAAAGCGCATCGCCGCACAAACCGCACCGCAGCCAGAGCCGCTTCCCGGCGTGAAGCCCGGCCCCAAGAGCCGCTATGTGCGCGAGGCAATGGTGTACCTTGAGCAAAACTGCGGCAGCGGCGATCTGTCCGTCGGGCAGGCGGCAGCGCAGCTGGGACTGAGCGAAGGACATCTGAGCCACCTGTTCAAAAAGGAAACGGATATGACGCTCGGCGCGTATCTTACGCGCTGTCGCATCCAGAAGGCTATGGCGCTGCTGCGCGAGGGAAAGCTGAAAGTCTACGAGATTGCGGAGGCCTGCGGCTACCGCGATATTGCATATTTTTCCGGCACCTTCAAAAAAATCACCGGCAAAACACCCTCGGAGTATCAGGACAGTCTTTCATTTCGTTTTTAGGGTGTATCTGAAAACTCCCAATGTGACCGGCAGCGAGAAATTTTTGCGCTGAGCAAGACATTTTTTCGCAGGAATACTGACGTATTTCAAGGAAAAATGGTGCAGCGCAGCGTGAAAAGATCCGCTGTCCGGGTGCGTTGGGAGTTTTCAGATACACCCTAGAAAGGAGTGTTTCAATATGATAAGCGTTACCCACAGAACATTTCTCAGACGGGCGCAGAAACTGTAAAAAATAATAAGGAAAGCACAGGTTTTGCCAGCATAGCTATTGCGTATAGAATCGACCCGTGATATAATAAAGGAGCTATCTCACTAAGAGGCAGCCCCTAAAAATTACGAACAGGCGTCCCATCTGTAGCGGGAAAATGGTGCAGAAAGGGTTCAACGATCTTGCCGCAAAAGCGCCGGATGTGGCGGCGCAGTGGCACTCGACCCTCAACGGAAACCTGACGCCGGAGATGGTAACGCCCGGAAGCCACCGCCGCGTCTGGTGGCAGTGCCCCCTGGGGCATACGTGGAAAGCGTTTGTCTATTCCCGCACGGGGGCGCAGAGGTGCGGCTGTGCCGGGACTGCCGGCAAAAGCTGTACGGCAGATAAAATCTGTCCTGCCGCAAGGCGGGCTTTATATAGATACTTCAAACATATGGAAGAAAGTCAATGAAAAAACGCATATTATCCCTGTTGCTGATTCTCTGCATGGCTGTGACGCTTTTGCCCACGGCAGTGTTTGCTGAAGATGCTACGGGAACATCAAGTGCTGGCGGGACGATCTATGTTGATGCTGTAAATGGCAATGATAGCAACGAAAATGTAGGCCAGAGCTGGGATACAGCGTATAAGACGCTGGAAACGGCTGTTACCGCAGCCAAAAGCGGCGACACCATCATGCTGTCCGCTGCAAAGTACACACTCTATGGTATTTCTAGCACGAATACGACTAAGGGCAAGGATCTGACCTTTGTTGGACAAGGTGCCGACAAAACGGGTTGGAATATCGGCGCAGCAGTGCCCGATCCGGCTAATTTTGGCACGGAATACAACGGTGATTACAGTTTTGACGGTGCAAAAACGATTACGTTCAAGGACATGACGCTTCAGTCTGCAGGCGCAGATTATCTGGGCTTTATCCGTGCGGATCAAACGGTTGTTGAAAATTGCACGATCAACGGCAAGACTTTCTACTGGGGTTATACCTCCGCGATGTTTAAGGACACTACCTTTAACTGCCCGTCCGGCGACTACGCCGTCTGGACATACAGTTCGCCCACGATGACCTTTGACCACTGCACCTTTAATTCTTCTGGCAAGGTCATCAATGTCTTTACCGACTATGGTGCAGGCAAGAATGATATCATCGTCAATTTCAAGGGCTGCACGGTTAATAATACCTCCCCCAATAAGGCTGTGCTGAACATCAACGACAGCAATATGGACAAGTTCAAGTATATTCTGAATATTTCTGGCAATACCACCGTAACTGGGGTAGCTGTGGATAAGGCTACCTGCTCCCGACTTTTCGGTTTCAGTGGAAAAGCTGGCAATAACACCGGCAGAACCATTGTCAATTTCGGTAACACCACCGTCTGGGCGGGCGGCAAAATGGTCGATGCCAAGGCATACCATAACGAGGGCGTCACGGTAGACGGCGTTACCTATGATAACGACGTTGCCGGAGCAAACGACAGCCTGTATGCAGAGGGCTACAAGGACAACGAGGTCCAAACTACCGCCACCGACTGGGCCGAGCAGGAAGACGGCTCCTATACCAGAACCGTGACGCGTAAATGCAACTACTGCGGCTATGAAGAAGAAACGACCGAAATCGACTGGAACGTTTCCAAGTCCATCATCGCCGCCGCATGTCTCAATACCAAGGATCACTATTCCTATCTGATTGGCTACTCCGACGGCACGGTCCGCCCGAACGGCAGGATCACCCGTGCGGAGGTCGCAACGATCTTCTTCCGCCTGCTGACCGACGATGCCCGCCAGCGGAACTGGTCTTCCGAGAATAACTTCTCCGACGTGAGCGCCGACAAGTGGTACAACAACGCCGTTTCCACGCTCTGTCATATGGGCGTCCTCGGCGGTTACTCCGACGGCACCTTCCGTCCGAACGCACCTATCACGCGCGCGGAATTCGCCAAGATCGCCGTGAGCTTCGCGCAGGCAAACGGCTCCGCCGTCTACAGCTACTTCACTGATGTGAAGACGACCGACTGGTTCGCCCCGTACGTCACCGCAGCAAAGGACAGCAGCCTGATCGAGGGCTATTCCGACGGCTCGTTCAAACCTGAAAACAGGATCACCCGCGCCGAGGCCTGCACCATCGTCAACCGTGTGCTCGGCCGCAAGCCGTCGAAGAACCACATGAAGATCTCCGGCCGCATCGATTGGCCGGACTGCACCACGGCAGACTGGTTCTATGAGGCGATCATGGAGGCTACCAACAGCCACACCTACCAGATGGGCAAGCGCGTCGAGACCTGGAACGACAAGCTCCCGCAGCGCGACTGGGCGGCGCTGGAAAAGATCTGGAGCCGGGCCAACAGCAGATAACGAAACAAGACGCGGAAGACGCTCCCCCTGGGGGAACGCCTTCCGCGTCTCCCGGTTCCGGCAAATTGTAACGAACTGCCGGCCATGAACTGGGAAAAGGACGGCAGAACGAAGAAATTGCCGAAAATCATTGATAAGCCAGCGTGCGGTTTTCCGAACTTCAAAAAGTTCGGAAAACCTTTTGATTGAACGCGAAGGGGACTTTTTGCCCCCTTCACACTTTCCCCGCTGCTCAATCGAGAAAGTCTTTTTTATGAATAGTGTATTTCCGCTGTCGCGGATACCACTATTATGAGGGATTTGTAGACTATATCAAGCTGCTGCCGCTGGCACCGCACTACTGCCGTTCAGCCCCGCGCCAGCTGCCGCTGGCTACCGCCGTATGCATACACAGAATAAATGACCAAGCCAAAGGCGATCGACTGTAAAAGGTTGGTCGCTTTTGTTATTGTTTTGTACTGGCAATGCCGGGAATATCAAAATAATCTGCGGCTTCCTGCAGCTTTCCATCCGGATCGCCATCGCTTTGCAGCGCAAGCAAATACCAGTCAGAGAGATATGGGTCGATCCGAAAGGCCTCCAACAACGCCTCGCGCCGTTGAGAAGCGTCGGCTATATGCCCGATATTATTCAAAATCGCGGTTGCCTTTTGATCCATACCTGAGGTTTCGCGTCCCTCATAAGGCAGGTGATCAGCCCCGGTACGATCCAGGCAGTCGATCAGCGCGTAATGCAGATAAACAACTGTATTCCAGACGCTTCTGGCCAAACTGGATCGTGTTTTGCTGTCATTGAAGATCTTCCGCATTTCGCTTGAAGCAGATAATGATGAGAAAATCTTTCCGACGCCGTTTACGACCCTGTGTGCAGCGCCGGATACCATGTTCATAGCCCCTGCGGTCGCAGCTCCTTTCAATGCACCGCCGACGCCGAAGCCTCCGCCGACCCAGCGGCCGCGATTCTCCCGGCGCGCAACACGATACTGATCCAGCTCCTCCTGCTCAGAAACAATGCTGTCATACTGGTCGCAGATCGCCTCATACGCTTTCTTCCATCGATCCAGATAAGACCGATATGTGCTGGAGAATTGTTCGCGGTCAATGGTATAAACACCGTGGTCGACCAGTATCTGAATACACAGCTCGACCGACGGCGCAATACACGCTGCAATTTGATCCGGTGTTTTTCTCACAACGTCTTCCAGCGACTGGTTTCTTTCATACGCATCAAAGAATTGATTGGCCGCAGTTTTGGCCTGTCCAATGAATAGTTTCCGATATGTGTTGTAGCTTTCTGCCGCTTCGCTGATTGCTACGTCCTGACCGAGCAGCCGAAACTTCATCTGATACTAAAACCTAATTAAACGCTTTAATAATCCAATCGCGTCCGGTAATGCTGAAAATGGTATTAGGGGTAAGCGAGCAAATGGTATCGCAGAGACGATCAACGACTTTCTCCAAGGTTGCAAAAACCTCGTTTCGAAAGCCGCGCTTTCGTATCTCCTTCCAGATCTGCTCTATCGGATTCATCTCTGGTGTGTATGGAGGGATATGGAAAAGCACAATATTCTCAGGCACTTCCAGTGTTCCTGATTTGTGCCATGCAGCTCCATCACAGCACATCAGAATGGTATCCTGTGGAAATTGTTTGGATAATTCCCGCAGAAACAGATTCATACACGCAGTATTGCAATAGGGCATGACAAGAAAGCAGGATTCCCCAGTTAGCGGCTCGACCGCACCATAGGCATACCGGTATTCCCGAATATGGTGACATGGAACGCTGGGTCGGATGCCTTTTTCGCACCAGCAGTACTTGGGATGGTTGATGCGGCCGAAGCCTGCCTCATCCTGGAACATAAGGCGCACTTTTCCACAGCCCCTGTGGAGATTTTTCAGTTCACCGATGGTGGTTTTAATTTTTTTGAGGTCTCAATGACCTCCTCGCTTGCCTTTTTAGGGTGCCTACTGCGGGGCATGAC
>ERZ827488.3042-NODE-3042-length-14408-cov-9.447502_pt1 | contig 14408 bp, 14 predicted proteins | sample MGYA00519771_ERZ827488 | MGnify/ENA primary metagenome ERZ827488 (study PRJEB31778, sample SAMEA3449323) | human gut metagenome | biome: human gut; feature: human-associated habitat; material: faeces | place: United Kingdom | collected 2010/2012 ...
GAACACCGGCGAATTCTATACGACAAATTTCGACGTGAGCAATCACTATGAAAACAATGTAAGTATCGTTGAGAAATTCGACGGTAACAAGGTGTGGACGGCAGCCTTATACGATGCCGACCAACAGAACTATCCGTATCTGAAACGCTTCTGTTTCGAAAGTACCACCCGTAAGCAAAATTATCTGGGAGACAACAAAGCGACCCAACTGATTCTGCTGACAGATGAATATTATCCGCGCCTGGAAGTTATCTTTGGCGGACATGATAGTTTCCGCGATCCGATGGTCATCGAGGCCGATGAATTTATTGCCGTGAAAGGCTTTAAGGCAAAAGGAAAACGTATCACCACATATACTGTGGAAACAATCAATGAATTGGAGCCTACCCGCTTCCCAGATCCTCCGGCACCGGATAAAACAGAAGAGAATGAGGAAGAACCGGAAATACTGGACCCGGATCACGGTAAAAGCGAAGGAGACATACTGGACGAAATGACGGGACAGATGAAACTGTTCTGATTCATTTAAAATCAATTGGGTTGCCAATGAAAAGGAACATACTATTAAAAATGGGGCTGATCGGCTGTTGCCTGCTTGCTCTTTGTGATGGAATATATGCACAGGCAGATTCGCAGCAGGCCAATCGCTACGTCATGCGTGCCACCATGTATGGAATTGGCTATACCAATGTCTTCGACACCTATCTGTCACCGCAGGAATACAAAGGAATAGACTTCCGTATCTCCCGGGAAACCATGCGCATGACCAAGCTATTGGACGGAAATGTATCCGTACAAAACTTTTTTCAGGCCAATATAGGGTATACACACAACCATGCAGAAAACAACAACACATTCAACGGTCTGGTGAATTGGAATTACGGGCTGCATTATCAGTTTCGTATCACCGAAAACTTTAAGCTACTGGCCGGTGCGTTGGCAGATATAAACGGTGGATTCGTATACAACCTACGCAATACGAACAACCCGGCTTCGGCAAGAGCATTCATCAATCTGGATGCCTCTGCAATGGCCATCTGGCATGCAAAAATAAAGAATTATCCTCTGACGTTCCGCTATCAGGTGAATGTACCGGTAGTGGGGGCCATGTTCTCACCTCACTACGGACAATCTTATTATGAGATTTTCACGTTAGGGAATTCCGACGGAGTAATACAGTTCACTTCATTACACAACCAACCTTCCGTACGCCAGATGTTGTCGATCGATTTTCCGGTCCGGTATGCCAAGTTACGGTTCAGCTACATGGCTGATCTGCAACAATCGGACGTCAACAATATCAAGACACATACTTACTCACATGTATTCATGGTAGGGTTCGTGAAAGATCTGTATCTGATCCGGAATAAAAACGGGACCCCATTGCCGGCGGCGGTGAGAGCGTATTAATAAAAGGGAGAAGGGAGAACGAAGGTATTGAAAAAGGCAAAAAAGAGGTTGATTATAACAAGTCTGCTCATAACTATTCTTATTGTTGCTTTTTTGTTTAGTGGCTGTTCAAATGTGTCTAAATATGCAAAGTCAAAATCAGAAAAAGCATCGGGAGAATCGGCGGTAGTAGAGTACACCTGTGTTTCAAAGCCGAAAAGTGAGAAGAAGATTTATGTTATTTTGAAAAATTATCACGGCGATTACTGGAAAACAGTGATTGAGGGGATAGAGAGAGCGGCGAAGGAGATTGATGCAGGGGTTTATCTTGGCGGGATTGATAATGAAACGGATATCGACGGACAGATCAGCTTAATGGAGAAAGCTGTGAAAGAAGGTGCAGATGGTATCCTGCTGGCCCCGGCAAATTCGAATTCACTGGCAGATAGCTGTGAGAAAGTTAGAAAGAAAAAGATTCCAGTTGTTTTAATTGATTCTTCGATTAACAGTACAGAATTTGATGTCTGCTACATGACTGACAACATAGATGCAGGGGAGATGGCAGCGAAAGAAATGCTTACGATGCTGCATGATGCAGGCAATTCTCCGCAGGAACCATTAGCGGTTGGAATCTTGTTGTCGTCAGATGCTTCACAGGCGATGGTAAATCGGGTTTCGGGATTCTTAGATTACTGGGCAAAATACGCACCAACAAAATGGGAGATTACAAAAGATATTGCTTTAAATGGCGGGGATGTGGAAAAAGCAGAGTCGGATGCAGCGAAATTATTGAAGAAAAATGAGAATATAAAGGGAATTTATGGATGTAATAATACATCTACAGTGGGGATAGCAAAGACACTTACAAAACAGAAACGAACGGATATTGTTATGGTCGGATTTGATATGGCAGAGGAGACAAAACAGTTTATTAAAGACCCGGATTATCGAGGGGGTTCCTTAATGCAAAAACAAGACCAGATGGGATATCTGGGAATAGGGACTTTGAATTCCCTTATCAATGGAAAAAAATCCGAGCAAAAATATTTTGATACCGGGGTTATTATGATTGATTCTGATTATCTTATGGAGAAAGGTGTTTCATGAAAAATCAAAGAAAAAATATGAAAAAAAGAGGGGTGCCGCTTGCTTTATATCTGACAGTTTGTCTGGCGATTATTGTGTCCGCATATTTTCACTTGAGCAGGATCGCACAGAATTTTAATACGCAGCATCTGGAATTGATTACCGGACTGTATGCAGAAAAAATGAATGAATCAATGGAATATCTTCAAAACTATGTAAAAGAAGATGTGAAAATGATTCAGGCAATGGAGAATAAGGAGCCGGAAAAGATTCAGAAACGTTTAGAAAAGAACCTGAATCAGAAAATGTTTTGCAATGTCGGATTCATTTTAAAGAATGGAGAGGTGTATGGCAGTAAATGTGCCGCCGCGGATATCAAAAAGAAGAACTTTGATAAGCAGGCATTAAGTTCAGCAATTTCCTTTAACTCTGACCCTTACCAGTCAAGCGAAACCGGAAATATGATTATGACCGTATTTGTTCCGGTAGCAGATGACTCGCAGATACGTATTCTCTATGTATCCATTATGATAGAGCAGCTCAGGAAGTTGGGGGTCTATGAATTATTGCAGGGAAAAATCAGTGTTCATCTGTTAAAAGTAGATTCAGAAAACTTTATTACCTGCATCAGTAGTAATGAGGATACGACAGCCAATGGCTGGAATAATCTTTTACTGCAGCAGAAATACTTTAAATATGATGAAAATTATTCTTGAAAATGATTGCAAATCTGACTCTTGCAACAGGTGAGAAGGTACATTTGTCAGCCAGTGCCGGAGGCGCGGCATTCCCTGAACAGGGAGAAGACTTTATCTCGTTGTGCAGAAGTGCTGACGCAGCATTATATAATGTAAAACAAAACGGCAAAGGGGCTTTCAAGATAAAATAGGAGGTCGCAGCAGGTAAGGGAGACTGGATTCGCTCAAGTATTATGCCCGCAGAGCGAGATAATCCGCAGACTGCCAGATAAGAAAAAACATTGGAGAAGTTTATGAATACAAGAGAAGAAGCAATAAAATATGGTTTATCCTTTGCGAATACCTATGTAGAAGCACCATTTCGTGATCAGAACTGGCAGCTTGTACGGGTGAAGGGAAGTAAGAAAGCATTTCTGTGGGTTTATGAAAAGGATGGATTCATTCATTTGAATGTGAAAGTAGAGCCAGAGTGGAGAGACTTCTGGAGAGAGGTGTATTCATCAGTTATTCCGGGGTATCACCAGAATAAAAAGTATTGGAATACGCTTATCCTTGACGGAACGATACCGGAAAAAGAAGTGAAACGAATGATTACAGAAAGTTATGATATTGTAACAGACAGCCCGACAAAGAGAATCTATGAGGCAGTAAAAAAGATTCCAAAAGGACACGTTGCAACTTATGGACAGGTAGCGGCAATGGCTGGAAATCCGAAAATGTCACGAGCAGTCGGTAATGCCCTCCACAAAAACCCTGATCCAGAAAATATCCCATGTTTTCGTGTTGTAAACTTTAAAGGAGAACTCGCAGGAGCATTTGCATTTGGCGGAGAAGGAGAGCAGGCGAAACGTTTAGAGGAAGACGGCGTAGAGGTAAAGAACGGGAAAGTAGACCTAAAAAAATTTGGGATAAATAGTAATTAGCACAGGCAAGGAAGCTGTCTTTGGCGGCATTTGCTCCAGTACCAACGAATAGAAACCAGAAAATCAAATCACAGCCTGTTGGAAAAATTCTCAACAGTATTTTTATGCCGGTTGGCAGAATGTTCTTGAAATTGAGGTTCTGTAAAAAGAACCGGAGAAGAAAAATCATAAAGACTAAAGAAATATAAGCGTATTAAATTGAGGTGCAGATGGAATCCTCAAAATGGAAGTATTGAAAATCTGAGTTACTGCAAGCCAAACAGACGCCACTAGAAAGAGAAACCTATATTTGTGATTTTCGTCGCTGCGGGCTGGTCTGTTTGTTCCTCCTCCCTACAAATCACTATTTATCTCTTGTTAACTTGTGAATCCATTTATAGCTTCGGAATCTCAAGAAAATCGGAAGTCCCTTAAATATCTGGTCAGACTGCAGGCAGATCACTACCGCAGGAATCGGCCATTTCCACCAAAAAGCAGCGGAGAGAGACAGTGGAAGTACAATGCCCCAGGTACTGATCATATTGACATAGAGTGAAAACTTTGTATCCCCTGCACCACGGATGATTCCAGAACCAACAGGCATCTGGTATGCCATACCAACCATAACTATTGCCATAATGATAATGAGCTGTTCTGTAAGTTGAGTTGCTGTCGGACTTAATGTATACTGTGCCAAAAGGAAATCTTTTGTGAAATAAAGAACGGCACCAAGAATCATTCCAATGCCTACATCAAGTACAGAAAGTGTTCTTGCCGCAGCTTTTACCTCATCCAAATCTCCCTTGCCGACTGCCTTACCCATCATAACGGAAGAAGCAGAGGACATAGCAAGTACAACAACTTTCATATACTGATAAAATGTACTTGCAACAGAATTTGCCGCGATTGCATCGGAACTCAAATGCCCGAGAATCGCTGTCTGCATCGGTACGGAAATCGCCCATAACATGCCGGATATGAAGACAGGAACAGCTATTTTCACATAATCCGAACGCAATAATTTATCAATGTGAAATACTGCCTTGTCTGAAAATAACTTTAACTTTTTATCTATTTTTATCACATAAATAAATACAATAAGGAATTCTAAACATCTCGATATCATTGTACCAATCGCTGCACCTCTGATTCCTAATTCAGGGAACCCAAATCGCCCGTAAATCAAAGTATAGTTAATACTTACATTTACGACTAAAGAAACACACGATATCACAAATGCAATTCGTACCGTCTCCACACTACGAAGCGCAGACAGAAGCACCTGTGTCACAAGATACAAAAGAAATGTATACTTTATAATCTGCAAATAACTTCCTGCCTCAGACAAAATCGCCGTATCAGACGTAAAAAATCCTAAAATTGCGTCTGGAAACAGTGAACATAAAAGAATCAAAAAGATTCCCAGACAAAATGCAATCTTTAAAACCATTCCCGTAATCTGCCGGATTGGTTCCATCCGTTTCTGTCCCCAATATTGCGAGGCAATAACAACCAGCCCATCACCGATAACAACTGCCGCCTGTTGGATAAGGAAAAATACCTGATTTACCAACGCCGCACCAGAAAGAGCATTCTGACTGTACGCTCCAAGCATGATGTTATCGGCCATATTCACGCTATAAGAAATAAGGTTCTGCAATGAAATAATAATAAGCAGCGGAAATAATGCTGCGTAAAAATTTTTATCGTGGGAGAAAAATGTTTTTTTCATAAAAAATAGCCTTTCTGTAGATATAAATCAGTATCAGTGGGGCATTCTTGAACTTCTGTCTTCTTCCTCAAATCTCTCCAACTGATTTCACGAGCTGCCAATGAGCAGAACTCAGGGAGATAAATAAAGCATATTTGTGACTTTAGTCGCTGCGGTTTGAATGCTCGCTTTACGCGCTCGCATCCAAACCTTGCTCCAAGGCCACAAATATGCTTTATTTATCTTCCTGAGTTCGTCTGCTTCGCCAGCTCTCGGTAAATCAGGCTTTTTTTGCTCCGAAATATTCTTTGGTGAGCTTTACAACTGTTCCCGATAAGAGGAATACAGCAATCAAGTTCGGTATGGACATAAGTCCGTTAAATGTTTCTGCGATACTCCATAATAATCCCAAGTCTACCGTTGCTCCGAGAATCGCAACAAGTGAGTAGACAATCATAAACGGACGAATTGTTTTTGTCCCAAAAAGGAATTCGATGCAGCGGGAGCCGTAAAGTCCCCATCCGATTGTAGTGGAGAATGCGAAACAGCAAAGTGCAATGGCTGTAAAGATGGATACCCATCCGCCATAAGTTGCAGTGAAGCCCTGAATGGTCAGTTCAGCACCGGCCGCTTGTCCGTAAGGAACATTAATGCCGCTGCATAAAATAATTAAGGCGGTCAGTGTACAGATAACGATTGTATCTGTAAATACTTCAAAGATACCGAATAATCCCTGTTTTACAGGCTGGGAGGTATCTGCTGTTGCGTGAGCGATGGAGCCGGTACCAAGACCCGCTTCGTTAGAGAAAATACCTCGTGATACACCCTTTTTCATACTGGTGAATAAAGTTCCTACCATTCCACCGGTAAATGCTGCCGGATGAAATGCTCCTTCAAAAATAGACTGGAATACAGCCGGTATCTGCTGTATGTTTAAAATAACAACACCAAGTCCGAGAAGGATGTAAAGCAGCGCCATAAATGGAACTAAAGTTTCTGTTACTTTTCCGATTCGGCGGATACCACCGATAAGAATTAAGGCAACAGCGATAGCAATAACAATACCGATTACAAGGTTGATGGTAGAAAGACTGCCTGATGAAGCAAGGTTAAAGTTGAGCATCAGTGAATCAATCGCAGTTACGATTGTGTTGACCTGTGTTGCATTTCCTGTACCAAATACGGTCAGAACACCGAAAAGGGAAAAGAGAAAGGCAAGCCAGTGCCAGTGTTTGGAAAGTCCATTTTTGATATAGTACATTGGACCGCCAACCCAGTCACCCTGTGAGTTTTTTTCACGGAAGTGTACAGCGAGTGTTACTTCAGAATATTTGGTACACATTCCAAGAAGGGCAGATATCCACATCCAGAAAACGGCTCCTGGTCCGCCAATCGTGATCGCACCGGCTACACCGGCAATATTTCCCGTTCCAACGGTTCCGGCAAGTGCGGTACATACCGCCTGAAACGGAGTGATTGATCCATCCGCGGCTTCTGATTTATCAAAAATCCGTCCTAAAGTATTTTTGATAGAGTAAGGAAACTTTCGAATCTGAATGAATCCTGTTCGAAAACTGAGATAAAGTCCAACACCAATGATACAGACCATTGCTGGAATACCCCAGATAAAGTTGTTAACAGCGCTGTTAACGGCTTCTATTGTTTTTAGCATTAGTACAGTCCCCCTTTAGCTTACTAAAGTAAAGATTATACCATTGTTTTATTAAATAACGCAAGAGTTTTACTCTTGTTTTTTTCTGAAATTTGTTTTATACTGTAAAAAGTTCAATATAAGACCAGAGCGTGTTTGAAAAATGCTTTCTGCAAATTGCGATGTGCAGGTTGCTGGAATGATTTTTCAAACACGCTCCAGGGGAGCTTGTCGTTTTAGGAAGCTGAGAGTAAGGTTGTGCCTTAGACCCTTGAACTTGTTTGGATAATGCCAGCGTGGAAGAGTTTGCAAAAGAACTTTCAATAAAAAGTTTATCAGGAAGATTTTAAAAGCAGCGTCAGCATTATTTGCTGGCCTTTTTCTTTTTTATCTGCAGGAACTTTTAATATGAAGACATAAATTCTTTTTTAGATATAGCCAATGGCAGATTGCAGATCAGAAAAGAATAGCAGACTTTTTATGCGGCGTAAATACAATATTTATACAAGATATATGGAGGAATGAAGAATGAATGCAAGTGTAGCAATTCAGGTTTTACCATCTGTACAGGATGAAGAAGAAGTAATCCGTATCGTAGACGAGGTCATTGATTACATCAAATCCACAGGATTAAACTATTATGTAGGACCATGTGAGACATCAATTGAAGGCGATTATGATACTTTAATGGAAATCGTAAAGAACTGCCAGTTAGTGGCAGCAAAAGCAGGATGCAAAGCAATGAACACTTATGTTAAGATTTCTTACAAGGCGGAAGGAGACGTGCTGACCATTGACAAAAAGGTTACAAAGCATCACCAGTAAGCTTCCAGCAGTAGTAGCATTATGCCTTCTGATTCTGCTCTGGCAGTTTTTATGCCAGAGTGGGGCAGTTCCGGCATACATGCTGCCTTCTCCCGTGCAGGTGATAAAAGCGTTAGTGACTGATTTGCCAACGATATTAAAACATGCCAGTGTTACGTTGCAGGAAGCCTTTTACGGACTGTGTATCGGTGTTGGTTTAGCATTTGTTATGGCGACATTAATGGATCATTTTCAGATACTTAACAAGGCGTTGTATCCGATTCTGATTATCACACAGACGATTCCGACAATCGCTATCGCACCATTGCTTGTGCTGTGGATGGGATTTTACATGGCACCGAAAATTACTCTTGTTGTAATCACAACTTTTTTCCCAATTACAGTAGGCTTGCTTGACGGGTACAAGAGCGTGGATAAGGATTCCATTGATCTCATGCGGGCAATGGGAGCAACCAAAATACAGATATTTTTCCATGTGAAGTTTCCGACTGCATTGCCGCAGTTCTTTTCTGGTTTAAAGATTTCTGCTTCTTACGCAGTTGTAGGAGCGGTTATTTCTGAATGGCTCGGGGGATTTGAGGGACTTGGTGTTTACATGACAAGAGTTTCAAAGGCATATGCTTTTGATAAAATGTTTGCAGTTATTATTTTTATTGTCATTATCAGTCTTCTTTTAATGGGAGCGGTCAATCTCATCAAAACACTCTCTCTGCCGTGGGTGAGAGTGGAGAAAAAGGAAGTTTTGGAATAAAAAAAGATATATTTGGATATTTAAAATATCCTATATTAAAATCACATTCAAAGTAATCTATATGGATATATAATAGCATCCAAAAGAATCCATATGGGCATATATAATAATATCCAAAAGAATCCATATGGGCATATATAATAATATCTAAAAGAATCTATATGAGTACACATAATAATATCTAAAATAATCTATGTGATTTTGTACAAATAGTATCTGAAAATTTACAGGAGGAAATTATGAGAAAGTTAAACTGGAAAAAAATTATTGCAGGAACTTTGAGTGCAGTAATGTTATTATCTGTAACTGCATGTGGTTCTTCTAGCACAAAGAGCGAGAGTGCAAGTACAGAAGCAGGTAAAAAGGAGCTTACAAAAGTAACATTCTGCCTTGACTGGACTCCAAATACAAACCACACAGGAATTTACGCAGCAAAGGCACTTGGTTATTACGAAGATGCCGGGCTTGATGTTGAAATCGTACAGCCACCGGAAAATGGAGCGGCAACCATGTGCGCATCTGGTCAGGCTCAGTTCGCCATCGAAGCACAGGATACAATGGCAGCCGCACTTGATTCCGATGACCCCCTTGGAATCACAGCCGTTGCAGGACTGATTCAGCATAATACATCAGGAATCATTTCCAGAAAAGGAGATGGAATTACCAGCCCGAAAGGACTTGAAGGAAAGACTTATTCCACATGGGAATCTCCAATCGAGCAGGCTACTTTAAAAACAGTTATGAAAGATGAGGGAGCAGACTTCAGTAAAGTAAAATTAATCCCTAACAACATCACAGATGAGCCAGCTGCATTAAAAGCAAACCAGACAGACGCTATCTGGGTATTCTACGGATGGGGTGGAATCAACGCAGAAGTAGAAGGAGTTGACTGTGACTACTGGAACTTCAAAGATATCGACTCTGTATTTGATTACTACACACCAGTTATGATCGCAAACAATGACTTCTTAAAGAACTCACCAGATGAGGCAAAAGCATTCCTTGCAGCAACCAAAAAAGGATACCAGTACGCGATTGATAATCCAAAGAAAGCAGCAGACCTTCTTATCGCAGGAGATGACACAGGTTCCTTAAAAGGTTCTGAAGACTTAGTATATAAGAGTCAGGAATGGCTTTCTAAACAGTATGTAGCAGATGCAGACAACTGGGGAGTTATTGACGAGACAAGATGGAATAACTTCTACAAATGGCTCGCAGAGAATAAACTGACTACAAAAGACCTCACAGGAAAAGGTTTCTCAAACGACTATCTTCCTAAATAATTTGCAGGGATGGGCGAACAGACAGACGAGCCGCCAAAGACAGAAAAGCGAATCGCCATATAGCCATATCTGTGATTTTCGTCGCGGCGCGTTGAATATTCGCTTATACGCTCATATCCAACACTTGCTCCCAGACCACAGATATGGCTATATGGCGATTCGCTTTTCGTCAACTTTGTCTGTGGCAAATTATTAGAGAAAGGATAATATAATGGTTCTTTTAAAGGCTGAACATATTACAAAAAAATATAGTGGAAGAACTATAATCAAAGATATTAATATCGAATTGCATAAAGGAGAACTTATTTCACTTCTCGGAGTCAGCGGTTCTGGAAAGACAACTCTTTTCCATGTCCTTTCTGGACTGACAACTCCAGAGGAGGGAAGGGTATTGCTTAATGGTGAAGATATTACTTCTAGGCCAGGACAGATTAGTTATATGCTCCAGAAAGATTTACTTTTTCCACATAAAAAAATAATCGACAACACGGCATTACCGTTGGTTCTTCATGGAATGAGCAAAAACGAAGCAAGAAAAAAAGCACAGATGTATTTCAAAGACTTTGGACTTGAAGGAACAGAGTATCAATATCCTTCCCAGCTGTCCGGAGGTATGCGCCAGAGAGCAGCCCTGCTTAGAACATATCTTTCTTCTAATGGAGTTGCACTTCTTGATGAACCATTTAGTGCACTGGATACCATTACGAAAACAGCAATTCACAGATGGTATCTTGAAGTTATGCAGCATATTGATTTATCTACAATTTTTATAACACATGATATTGATGAGGCAATCCTTCTTTCAGACAGAATTTATATTCTCAATGGAAAGCCTGGAGAAATTCGAGATGAGATTATCATTAAAGAAAAGAAACCACGGGCGGAGGATTTTTATCTCACAGATGAATTCCTTGCATATAAACGGGAAATAATAGCGAAACTTTAGAAGTCCGGCTTGCCTGGTGGAAACAACGCTAATGCTTATCAGTGATAAATGGAAAGTTCTTGTTCAAAACCTATACTCGATGCGATGTCAGAGTGGGGAGAAAATTATCAAAACATGAAGGAGAAAGAAGTGTGAGTGAGAAATCAATAGAAAGTAACGGTATGAATAATGGTAGTAATAGAAAGAATGGAAATGTCAGAGAATCATTTAACAGTCAGTGGGGATTTATCCTTGCCTGTATCGGTTCTGCGGTTGGCATGGGAAATATATGGATGTTTTCCACAAGGGTTTCGCTTTATGGCGGTGGAGCATTTCTGATTCCATATATTATTTTTGTTGTTCTGATCGGAGCGACAGGTGTTATCGGTGAGATGAGTCTTGGCCGGGCAGCAAGATCTGGCCCCATTGATGCATTTGGCATGATCTGTGAGAAAAAAGGAAAGAGAAAGCTGGGAGAAGCTCTTGGAATGATTCCCGTACTTGGTTCGCTTGCGATGGCAATCGGCTATACTGTAGTTATGGGCTGGATTTTAAAATATGCAGCCGGAACTTTTACAGGAGCAACCCTCGCACCAGAGAGTGTAGAAGATTTCGGTGGGCGTTTTGGCAGTATGGCATCTGCGTTTGGAAACAATGTATGGCAGGTTATCGCGTTAGCTGCCTGTATGGCGATTTTGATGTTTGGCGTGGGAAGAGGAATTGAGAAAGCAAATAAGATACTCATGCCAGTATTTTTTGTGTTATTCGTGATTCTTGGTATTTATGTATTTTTCCAGCCGGGTGCTGCAGATGGGTATCATTACATCTTTCGTGTGGATAAAACCGCATTAATGAACCCTAAAACGTGGATATTTGCTTTAGGACAGGCTTTTTTCTCCCTTTCTGTCGCGGGAAATGGAACACTTATTTACGGTTCTTACCTTTCTGATGAGGAAGATATTCCGGCTTCAGCGGCAAGAGTAGCATTATTTGACACGATTGCAGCGATACTTGCAGCACTTGTCATTATTCCGGCAATGGCAACAACTGGGGCACAGCTTAACCAGGGAGGCCCGGGATTGCTGTTCGTTTACCTGCCAAATCTAATAAAATCAATGCCGGGAAGTACATTGATTGCGATGATTTTCTTTGTTGCGGTACTATTTGCTGGCATGACTTCATTGATTAACCTCTATGAGGCCCCGATTGCTACTGTACAGGAAAAATTACACGTTGGAAGAAAGGCAGCCTGTCTCATTATTGCCGCTATCGGTGTAGTTGTATCTTTGATGATTCAGGGAATTGTATCCGGCTGGATGGATGTCCTTTCAATTTATATTTGCCCTCTTGGCGCAGGACTGGCAGGAATTATGTTCTTCTGGATAGCTGGTAAAAAGTATGTGGAGGTACAGGTCAACAAGGGAAGAAAAAATAAATTTACAGAATTATATTTTCCGATATGTAAGTATATTTATGTGCCGGTATGTATTTTAGTCCTTATACTAGGAATCGCACTCGGCGGAATCGGATGATATAAAGATAAAAATGTAAAATGTATTGGGACGTACCGAGAGGTGCGAGTTATGGAGAGAAAGTTATGAGAAAGTTTAAATATACAATCAAAGAAGAACAGGGAATTCATGCCCGCCCAGCATCTTTCCTGATTCAGGAAGCCAGAACATATGAAAGCAGAATCACTCTTCGGGTAAAAGGAAAAGAAGTAGATGCATCGAATATTATCGCTGTGATGGCATTGGATGTGATGTGCGGACAGAAAGTTGAAGTAGAAATATGCGGAACCGATGAGGGAGTCGCATATCGAGGGATGAAAAAGTTCTTTGAGGAAAACCTTTGAAGAACTTTTGATTTTACAGTAGAACGGACGAATCCGAAGAAGAAAATAATCTATATTTGTGACTTTAGTTGCTGCGCTTTGAATGCTCGCTTACGCACTTGCATCCAAACCTTGCTCCGGGGCCACAAATATAGATTATTTTCTTCTTCGGATTCTGTCTGTGGCTGTTGAAGTAAAAGATTCTTTTCTGCCGAATCAGCCAACTTCTTTGATGATGTAAACGGATTGAGAGAGAAGATGGAATATAATATGAAGAATACTGTCTAAATATCAATCTTCCCAAATTTATCTTTTGGAGTTTGTTTGTTTTGCAGCCTCACAACCCTCAGAATTTCTTCATTTTATTGACAAAACTTTGTTTTTTACTGTAAAATGAGATTGATAGTATCAGGAATAATAGGAGAAATTTATGGGCAAGTCAGAAAAGCAGATTGAAAAAGAAAAAGCACGTAATCAGAGGATTATAGATACTGCCTTTCAGATTTTTGTAGAGAAAAAAATAGAAGCAGTGACTATGGAAGAAATTGCAAGGAAAGCAGGTATCGGAAGAGCAACACTTTTCCGCTGCTATTCAAGTAAGCCAGAACTTGTTATGGCTGTATGTACTGCAAAGTGGAAGGCATATTTTGATAAGTTAGATGCGATCAGGCCACTGGAAAGTATCCACGATATTCCGGCGATTGATCGTTTTATATTTACATTAGATGGTTATATTGATATGTATCAGAATCATAAAGATCTACTCCAGTATAACGACAACTTTAACCACTATATGGTACACCAGAAAGGTATTGCTGCGGAGAAGTATGAAGAATTTTATAAATCATTATATTCGATGAACACGAGATTACACTGGATGTATGAGAAGGCAAAAGAGGATAAAACATTCCGTACAGATATTCCAGAAGAACAGTTCTTCCGGGTGACATTTCATTCGATGATGGCAACCTGTGCGTATTATGCGGGGGGATTTATCTGGGGGTCGGAAGAGAATAAAGATTATACCGAGGAACTCATAAGATTAAAAGAAATGATATTGAAGTACGTTACTATTTAATTCATTAGATACACTACAGACGAAGCCATTGCCCCAATAAGGCATATTTGTGATTTTAGTTGCGGCGTGTTGAATGTTCGCTTTATGCGCGAACATCCAACACTTGCTCCGAGACCATAAATATGTCTTATTGGGGCAATGGCTTTTGTGCTGTGGCTGGAGAAGATGAATTAAACAGGGGGAGGGGATTTGGGGATAGAAGCTGATGTATTCTGCTTATTCGACAATGACTGGTAGCAGAGGGTATGATTTGACCTGCCTATATGTAATAGTAA
>ERZ827488.3053-NODE-3053-length-14374-cov-4.913402_pt1 | contig 14374 bp, 13 predicted proteins | sample MGYA00519771_ERZ827488 | MGnify/ENA primary metagenome ERZ827488 (study PRJEB31778, sample SAMEA3449323) | human gut metagenome | biome: human gut; feature: human-associated habitat; material: faeces | place: United Kingdom | collected 2010/2012 ...
TTGCGCCTTATGAAACCGACAAGCCTATTTATTATGAATTTACGGCGTGCCCGGCAGCGGAGTTTGCTATCAAGCACGGTCTTACGGATATTATGCCCGCCCTGTGCAATGTGGACTTTGCGTCTATGGAGCTGCTCCATGCAAGGCTTGTACGGACGAGCACCTGCGTGGACGGCTGCCGATGCGACTATACCATCTGCGGCGACAAAGACCCGTATCTGAAGGAGCACCCCGAATATCGGGACGAGGCTGGATTCAGAAGAAATAAATAAAAACACAACGCAAAGGCGGTGAAGCAAATGGAAGTATTATTCGGAATATTAATCCCCTTTCTCGGCACAACATTAGGCTCGGCGTGTGTTTTCTTTATGAAAAAGTCACTCGGTGTTTCGGTACAGCGTGCGCTCGCGGGCTTTGCCGCAGGGGTTATGGTTGCGGCATCTATTTGGAGCCTGCTGATTCCGGCGATAGAGCAATCGGAAAATATGGGCAAGCTGTCCTTCCTCCCCGCCTTTATCGGATTTTGGGTCGGAGTGCTGTTTTTGCTCCTGCTCGACCGACTTATCCCCCACCTTCATGTGGGGAGCGACCAGGCGGAGGGACCGAAAAGCAAGCTCGGGCGCACCACTATGATGGTGCTTGCGGTGACGCTGCATAACATTCCCGAAGGCATGGCGGTGGGCGTGATGTATGCCGGCTTTCTTGCCGGAAACACGCAGATTACGGCAACGAGTGCGCTTGTCCTGTCACTCGGTATTGCCATTCAGAATTTCCCCGAGGGTGCTATAATCTCCATGCCTCTCCGAGCTGAGGGCGAGAGCAAAGGCAAGGCGTTTCTAGGCGGCGTCCTTTCGGGAATAGTCGAGCCTGTTGGCGCAGTGCTGACACTACTTGCGGCACAGCTCGTGATTCCGGCTCTGCCGTATCTTTTGAGCTTTGCCGCAGGCGCAATGCTCTATGTCGTAGTAGAGGAGTTGATACCGGAAATGTCGCAGGGAAAGCACTCCAACATCGGCACGATTTTCTTTGCCGTGGGCTTTAGCGTCATGATGACGCTGGATGTGGTGCTGGGATAGCCAAGGCCGGTGTCTGACCAAGGCGGATTCAAGGCAGACTACTCATAAAATAGTCTGCCGTTTCTTCTGCCAATTAGTTAGAATGCGCTAACTAAAAGCGAGACGGCAGAAACCTGGAGGTTGAACAAAGAAAAGGAGGGGAAGCCCCGATAAACGGCTTCGGCGCTTGCCGGGCGGGGATTGGCGCGACATCTATCGCTTTGTGGCGTGGATGATTACGGGCTCCCTGTGCAGCATAGGCTTTACGGCGTGCCGGCACGGGACATATATGGACACAAACAGGGAAAAGACGCGGATGAAGGAGAAAAGCATATGGTAACATTGACCGAAACAACAGAGATCGCCGCCCCTTTTGAAAAGCTGGAGTGGTGGGTGGACCATTTTGAGGAGGAGTTCGTCAAGTGGAGTCCGCTGCATTTGGAATGCGAACTGCTCAGCGGCGGCATTCAAGCCGGAGATAAAGTGCGCTTTCATGAAATCGTCATGGGCATGGATTATGACGTCACCGGCACGATCATTCGGGCGGAAAGGGACAGGGATCATTTTTCCTTTGCCTTCGAGAGCGATAAAAAAACTGCCGTCATCTCATTTGAGGGAGAGCGGACCGATACGGGTTGCCGCTTTCGCCATACAGAGAGCTTTGGCGTGCAGGCGCCGGTCATAGGGCCGGTGGTGAATTTTCTGATTTTCAAGATTCTTTACAGGAAAAAAGCGAATTGGCAGCTCATTCGGGACGATATGATCCTGGATAATCAGTACCTGACCGATATTCTGGAAAAGGGCAGATATCCGGCGCGCATCCCGCCGGAGCAGATCAGAAACATTTCCCCAAGGGAATTGATGGAGGGGGTCACTGGTCGCTAAAGCGGTGATCGGAAGTGTATGAAAAAGAAGATTTGGGGTATCCATGCGCCGTTCTATGATCGGGCGATACGTGGAATGAGCTGAATGGAACACACGCGAACCCCCTTGACAGATTCCTTCAGTGCGGCTATAATATACCAGTAGTATATACCGGAGGTATATCAGGGGGCAGACAATGGGACGGACAGAAACGCAAAGGAAGATCCTTGAGATTGGAAAAAAAGAATTTCTGGAAAAAGGCTTCAAGGACGCATCTCTGAATAAAATCGTCGCGGAGGCGGGCTTCACGAAAGGCGCCTTCTACGGCTATTACCCGGATAAGGCCGCGCTTTTTGAAGATCTTGTGGGCGAGGCAGCAAAGGGACTGCTGGAGCAGTTCAAAGCCGCACAGGCCGCCCATTTCGATCTTGTCTCCGAGGAAAAGACGAAGGACAGCCTGAAGCTGTCCACTGAGTATTTGCGCGTCTTTGTGGAATATATGTACGCCCATTTTGATGCCTTCAAGCTGATCCTCTGCCGGGCTGAAGGTACGCGCTATGCAAATTTTTTGGAGGAGCTTGTGGAACTGGAGGTAAAGTGCTCAGAGGAATACTACGCACTTCTCCGCAAAAGAGGAAAGCTCTCCGGGAAAATGACAAAGCAGCTTCACCACATGATTACCAGCGCCTATTTTACGGCGGTATGTGAGACAATTGTCCATGATATGCCCAAAGAAGAAGCTATGCGGTATGTTGAGGAGCTTGCAAAGTTTTTCAACTCTGGCTGGAAAGGCTTGCTCCGGCTGGAATAATGCACAATCACACAAGCGCTTTAATTTTTTACACGCGAGTTAGCGTACTCTAACTGAACAATATAAAATTGGAGGTCGTTTATTATGCTTAAAACAGATTCGAAGAAGCTGGAAACAAGGGACTTTATATCGGTTGGTATCTTTTCGCTCATCTATGCTGTGGTGGCGTTTGTGATTGGCGGTGTTGCGCAGATGACGCCGGTCACTTTCCCGTTTATGCCAATGATCGTGGCGCTCTTTACGGGGACAGTTTTCATGCTCTATGTGGCAAAAATACCGAAGAAGGGTGCTCTCTCCATTCTCGGTGTAATCGCGGCGATTTTGCTGTTTGTTACAGGAATGTTCTGGATGATGTCCGTATTCTTCCTGGTTTTCGGCGTGATCGCGGATTTTATCTGCGCTTCCGCTGATTTCAGATCCTTTAAGAAAAACCTGCTTGCCTACTGTGTCATGGCGCTTGCGCCGATGGGGGCATACATTCCAATGGTTGTCATGCCCGCACAGTTTGATGCTTTTATGAAGAATAAAGGTGACTTCGCCTCCTTTGAAGGAGTGATTCATTCGATCGGGGCTACCTGGTGGGCGATCCCCGCAATGATTATCGGGACGATCGTCTGCGCGCTCATCGGCGGACTGATTGGAAAGAAGCTTATGAAAAAACACTTTGAAAAAGCAGGGGTCGTATAAATGAGACTCGACCCACGGACGAAGATTCTGATTCTCGCAGTCACAAGCGTTTCCGTTTTTATGAATAAAAGCATCGCGGTGGAGTGTGTGCTTGCGGGGATTCCGCTTGTACTTCTGAGCGTTTCCGGCAATCTGAAAAGGACGCTGAAATACGCAGCTTTTTTTCTCACGCTTCTGCTGATCCAGCTTTTTATCGTACCGAGGCTGCCCGTGACTTTCGGCGGAATCGTCTATATGTTTGCAGTGTATATCCGCAAGCTTCTCCCCTGTTTTATGCTGGGCAGCTTTCTGATTGCAACGACAAGCGTAAGTAAATTTCTTGCGGCGATCACAAAGCTCCGATTGTCGAAAGGACTCACGATCGCTCTTGCCATTACGCTCCGTTATTTCCCGACCATGAGAGAAGAGTGGGCCTCCATACGGGATGCCATGGCGCTGCGAGGGATATCAGCGTCCGCGGCTGGGCTGATTACCCATCCCATACAGACGATGGAGCATGTCTATGTTCCCCTGCTTGTTTCTGCTTCCAGAATTTCGGACGAGATTACGCAGGCAGCGATTACAAGAGGCATTGAGCACACAGGTGAAAGAAGCTGTATAGAGGAAATCGCGTTTTCGTTTGCTGATTTGCTGGTGGTAATTGCTTACGCGGCGCTCGTTGCCGGCATGATATACGCGGGCATGAAAGGGGTGTTTTGATTATGATATCGTTCCAAAATGTCTCTTTTACATACGCTGAAAGCGGGAACGGCGGAGTCCTTGATTTGAACCTTATGATCCGGCCCGGCGAATGCGTGCTGCTTTGCGGGCCGTCCGGATGTGGAAAAACAACGGTTACACGGCTCGCAAACGGACTGATTCCCCATTTCTTCCACGGCAATCTTTCGGGGCAGGTGAACGTAAACGGTATGGATACCCGGGAGACAGAGATTGCTGCGCTATCAGATGCGGTAGGGACGGTTTTTCAGAATCCTCGAACGCAGTTTTTCAATACGGATACGGACAGCGAGATCGTGTTTGGGCTTGAAAATCGGGGCATTCCGCGAGAGGCTCTGCGCTCCCGATTAGATGAACTTACGGAGGAGCTGCATCTTAGCGAGATCCGGGGTCGAAATATCTTTGAACTGTCCGGCGGCGAGAAGCAGAAGATCGCGTTTTCCAGCGTGTATGCTTCGGCTCCTGATGTCCTTGTGTTTGACGAGCCATCATCCAATCTCGACATGAAGGCCATCGGAGAATTGGCTGATTTGATCCAACGGGCGAAAATATCAGGAAAGACCATTCTGATCGCAGAGCACCGCATCTGGTATCTGATGGACATTGTGGATCGCGTCGTTTATATGCAGGATGGCCGGATTGCATCAGACATGGAGGCTTCAGCGTTCAAGGCGCTGCCTGAAGCAGATATTCGCAGAATGGGACTGCGTGTCAGGGATCTGTCGGTATCCGAATCGGGCGGTGTGAAAACAATCGCTGCCGATGGATTGCTTTCCGCTCAGAAAATCAGCGTCCGTCTCGGCGGCCGGAATGTATTGAATGATATCTCTTTTCAGGCAAGCCGCGGAGAAATCATCGCCATTGCGGGCGTCAACGGCGCCGGGAAATCGACCCTCGCCAGAATGCTCTGCGGATTGCAAAAGAACGGCTCCGGTACTGTTTTGTGGGCTGGAAAACCGATGAGCCGGCGGTTGAGACGGAAAAAGGCATACATGGTCATGCAGGATGTGGGGCACCAGCTCTTTACCGACAGCGTGGCGGCGGAATGCGCGCTTGGCATAAAAGTTCCGAACAAAGACGAGATTGACCGCACATTAGAAAAGGTGGATCTACTGGCGTATAAGGAACGGCATCCCTTGTCTCTTTCCGGCGGGCAGATGCAGCGCCTTGCGGTTGTGGTGAGCGATATCTGCGGCAAGGAGCTGCTGGTGTTCGATGAACCTACCAGCGGACTGGATCTGAAAAGCATGGAAGAGGTCGGTGCCTTGACACGAAGCCTTGCGACGCAAGGCAAGGTGCTTTTGATCATCACACATGATATTGAGTTTATGATGCAGATTTGCACAAGAATACTGTTCATTCAGGACGGAGAAATCGTGGAGGATCTTTCCGGTGGACAGAAAGAAAAGATTGTGAGACTTTTACGAGGTGAGGAATGATGGCGGGAAAAGAAAACTCGGCGATGACGATTCTGGTGGATTTTGCGAAGCCGTGCAAAGGGAAACTGATCGGCTCCGTCGTACTTGCGGTTTTGGGGGCGCTTTGCGGCATGATCCCCTATATTGCGGTGTCCCGCGGGATCATTATGATCTGCCACGGAGACTATGCTTTCAGCAAGTTGGCGTTTCTGGCATTGATTTCTTTTGCGGGCTATCTCGGGCAGGTGTGGTTCGGTACTTTTTCTACAATGAAAAGCCATGAGTCTGCCTTTATCATTCTGCGGAATATCCGCATGGCGATAACAGAGAAGCTCTCCCGTGTCCCCATGGGAACGATCCTTGATACGCCGTCCGGGAAATTCAAAACGATCATCGTGGACACCGTGGAAAAGCTGGAGCTTCCGCTGGCGCATATGGTACCGGAGCTCACTGCCAACATCCTGATCCCAGTTCTAATGCTCGTTTACCTCTTTAGCCTTGATTGGAGACTCGCGCTGATTTCTCTTGTGACGATTCCGGTGGGCGCCTTCTGCTATATGGGGATGATGAAGGATTACGAGAAGAGATATGCCAGAGTACTTGCCGCCGGGAAAAACATGGATGCCGCAACGGTGGAATACATCGGCGGCATCGAAGTGGTGAAGACATTCAATCAGGGTGAACGCTCATATAAAAAATACGCCGACGCCGTGGCGGAAAACGAGACAGCCAAAGTGACCTGGTTCAAGCAGACCAACGGCTACTATGTGATGGGGCTTTCCATCCTGACGGCAACGCTTGTGGGCGTGCTGCCCTTGGGGAGCTGGCTCTTTATAAATGGAAGAGTCGAAGCGGGTACGCTGATTACCTGTATCATTCTCGCCCTTGGGCTCGTAAAGCCACTGATTCAGGCATTGCAGTACACCGACAGCCTGGCCATGGTGGATTCCACCGTAAAAGAGGTAGGGAATCTTCTGGATGAGCCGGAGCTTGTGCGGCCGACCGAGAGAGCTGTCCTTGCGGACACCGACGTATCCTTCGATCATGTTACCTTCCGATACAAAGAGACGGAGGTTTTGCATGGAATTTCCTTTGACTGTGCAAAAAACGGTATGACGGCCATTGTGGGTCCCTCCGGCTCCGGTAAATCTACCATTGCGCGGCTCATCACCTCCTTCTGGGAGGCGGAGAGCGGCGGCGTCCGTATTGGCGGCGTGGACGTGCGGAACATTCCTCTCCCTCAGATAATGGAGCTTGTCTCATATGTATCACAGGATAACTTCCTGTTCCACCTGTCTATCCGGGAAAACATTCGTATCGGAAAACCGGAGGCCACAGACGCAGAGATCGAGGCAGCGGCAAAAAAAGCGAGCTGTCACGATTTCATCGCCGCTCTGCCGGAGGGCTATGATACGCTGGCGGGCGATGCGGGAAGCCACCTCTCCGGCGGAGAAAGGCAGCGAATCGCCATTGCAAGGGCAATCCTAAAGAACAGCCCGATCGTGGTGCTGGATGAAGCCACGGCATTTACCGATCCTGAAAATGAGGCCGTTATTCAAGCATCCATCGCAGGGCTTGTAGCAGGAAAAACTTTAATCGTCATTGCGCATCGGCTGTCTACCATTACAAAAGCAGACAAGATCCTTGTCGTGGATAAAGGAAATGTCGCTGCGGAAGGAACCCATGAGGAGCTTCTTGAAACAAGCAATCTATACAAGGAATTGTGGAAAGCCCATATGCAGGGCAAAGATACCGCAGAGGAGGTGGCGTGATGATAAGGTTGTTTCAAAGACTTTTGTTGTTCTCGGGCTTACAGAAGAAGCGTCTTATCCGCTCTTTTCTTGCATACCTTGTCAGCTCATTCTTTGAGATGATCCCAATCATGGCCATTCTAACGGTGCTCACAGGAATCCTGAAGCAGCTTTCCGGCGATGTTATGCCTGAAAGCACGATCTGGATTTCGCTTGGCATCATGATTGTTTCCATTGTAGGGCGAATTGTATTTGTCAATCTTTCGGCCAAAGCCAGAACTCTTGGCAGCTTCGCGTTCGGGTCGGAAAAGCGCATGGAGATCGGCGAACGTCTGAAAAGGGCTCCTATGGGGTATTTCAATGAAAACAGGCTCGGGGATATCACTGCGGCGGTGACGACCACCCTTGGTGATCTGGAGCAGTTGTCCGTTACCATTATGGAAAATGTGGCAGGCGGGTTTATCCACGCCATCGTGATTGGCGTTTGGCTTATGATCTATGAGTGGCGGATCGGGCTGATCTCTTTGGCCGGACTTGCTGTGGCGCTCATTGTTTATTCGCTTATCGGCAAGGTCGGCAGGAAACACGCGCCCCGCCGTCAGGCAGCCCAGGCTGGCCTGGTCACTGCCGTTTTGGAATATGTGCAGGGCATGGGCGTAGTCAAGGCGTTTGGGCTGGCGGAGCGCACCGGAAAAGCAGTTGACGCCGCAATTGAGGAAAGCAAAGAGGCAAATATCGTGCTTGAAAAGGCGTTTTCCAAAATGACGGCGCTCTATCAGACGGTGTTCAAGCTTGCACGGGCGGCTATTCTGGTTTTTGCGCCCTATCTTTTGGCAGGAGGAAGCATCACGCCGGAGAAGTGCCTGCTGCTTCTCGTGTCCAGCTTCATGATCTATGCCGCCGTGGAGGTGGCGGGCAGTATGTCCTCCATCGCCCGCGCGGTGGAGGCTTCCCTGGACCGGCTGGATAACATCATGGACATTCCATCCCTGGACGAAAACGGGGCTGATCTTGTGCCGGAAAATTTCAATATCGAAGTGAAGAATATGTCCTTTGGATACGGGGAAAAGGAGGTATTACATCAAATCAGCTTAAGCGTACCCCAGGGAAGCTCCTGCGCCATTGTTGGTCCCTCCGGCGCCGGAAAAACCACGCTGGTCGGTCTGATTGCCCGTTTCTGGGATGTGAAGGAAGGGCAGATCACGCTCGGCGGCCGGGATGTGCGGGAATATACCAGCGGCAGCCTTCTAAAGAATTTCGCCATCGTATTTCAGAATGTGTATCTCTTTGAGGATACCATCGAGCACAATATCCGGTTTGGCAGGCCGGACGCGAGCGAGGATGAAATCATAGCAGTCGCAAAGAAAGCCTGCTGCCATGACTTTATCATGACGCTGCCCGATGGCTATCAGACAAAGATCGGCGAAGGAGGCTCCAGCCTCTCCGGCGGAGAAAAGCAGCGAATCTCCATTGCAAGGGCAATTCTGAAGGACGCACCCATCGTTATTTTGGATGAAGCTACAGCCAGCGTGGATCCCGAAAACGAGCAGGAGCTGCAAAAGGCCATCCGGGAGCTGACAAAAGGCAAAACGATCCTGATGATTGCCCACCGTCTGTCCACCGTGCGCGCGGCAGATCAAATCATCGTGCTGGAGAATGGCAGGATCGTTCAACGCGGAAACCACAGGGAACTGATGCGCGAAGACGGCCTGTACAGGCGCTTTGTGGGAATGCGCAGCCAGGCAATCGGCTGGACGCTGAAAGGCGGGAAAGCACATGGATAGAAGGTTAGACAAAAGATACTTGACTGGAGCGGTATCTGCAATGGAAAAACAGTATGGCGTGGAAAAGACAGACGCGATCATAGAAGATGCATGGAGACGTTATGCGGAAATCGTGGATGAAAACGCCGACGAGCCGAAAAAGATGTATATGCATACGAGGAAACGCATCTATCCTGCCATCGCCGCCTTTGATGCCATGACAGGAAACGGAATCTCCCGCGAGGAAGCGGCGGCTTTTCTGAATAGATATTATGAAAAGCGGGCAGCGGGCGTTGGTTCAAAAATCCGAGGGGCAATGAAGATACCGGGTCTGTATAAGCTGGTGCCGAGGTTCTTTGCCAAAATGACAAAAAGCTCCTTTGGAGAGGACTGCGGTTTTCGGGCTAATTGGATACGAACAGAGCAAGAGGAAATGTGCTTCGACATGCTGGCCTGCCCCTATCAGGACACCTGTGTGAAATACGGCTGCCCGGAGATTGTGTCCGGCTTTTGCCGCGCGGATGACGAGGCCTACGGGCATATGCATCCAAAGCTCAAATGGGGACGGACAAAGACGCTCGGACAGGGCGGAGACTGCTGTGATTTTAGACTGACGATAGAGTAATGACCCTATGGAAAGACTGATGAGATACAAGACCCTCCAATGCTTTCTTGCGGCGCTGATTATGATTGCGTTCCTCGCTCCTGCTGCATATGCATCCGGTGCACCGGACGCATATGAGGCAAGCGCAAACGCTGTTTCCGAAAAATATATTGGCAAAACGGTTCCAGGCGCGTGTGTCGTAATTTCGGAGCATGACAATTCGGTATTTGCGAGGGGGTATGGCCTTGCTGATTTAGAGAACAACACGGCCATGGACCCGGAGACCACGGTTTTTGAATGGGGTTCCATATCAAAGACCTTTGTGTGGGTCAGCGTGATGCAGCTTGTTGAGGATAGGAAAATCGATCTGGAAACGGATATCCGCACCTATCTGCCGGACGGCTTTTTGAAAAATCTGCGATTCGCTGAGCCGGTTACTTTACTCCACCTGATGAACCATACGGCAGGATTTGAGGAAGAATTGCTGGATTTGCGCTATTACAGCGCGAGTGAGGAAATCCCCTTCAAAGAAGTACTATCTGCGCACCAGCCCAAGCAGGTCTATCCGCCGGGAACCGTCAGCGCCTATTCCAATTACGGCGCAGCACTTGCAGCGTTGATCGTGGAGGAAGCCAGCGGCCAAAGCTATAAGGATTATATCAAAGAACATATTCTTTTGCCTCTGGGTATGACGCATACCTCTGTCGGTCCCTTTTGGATGGATGTGGATGGACTCCTTGATCACAAGGCGAAGGGTTATTCTTATACCGGAAAAGGATTTCGGCAGGAGGATGAGATGCACCTCCGCATGTATCCTGCAGGAGCCATGAATGGCACAGCCGCAGACCTGCTTCTGTTTGCCAAGTGGCTGGCAAAGGCGCCGGGAGAGGAGACACGACTCTTCAAAAGCCCGGAAACAAAGGAGCGGTTGTTTAAAGAGACATGGTGTTCCTATGGGGCAAACGCCGGACTTTCTCATGGCTTCTGGCAGTATGCGAATCATCCCGGAATACTCGGGCATGAGGGTGGAACCTATGGCTTCAAGACGCAGTTTTGGGTGGAACCGGAAGCTGAACGTGCAATCCTAATCCTGACCAATGTGATGGAAACGGATTACTGCTCCGCCATCATGGAGGCGGTCATCGAGCAGGATGCGCGACCGCCGAAGCAGGAAGTAGGGTCACGTGACTTCTCTATGCTATTTGGCGACTATCTTCCGGCACAATCCGCATGGTCATATGCAGGCAAGATACAGGCGCGAATGCAAATAATCCAAATCTCAAAAGAGGGAGAAGAAAATCTCCGGCTGAAAACGCCCCTTTCCGATAAGGATTTACTGTACGAGCCTGTGGGAGAATATAAGTTCTACTGTGCCGAGGCGATCCCGGAGGAAAGAAGCCTTGCTTTCTCTGTATCGGACGGCAGGGTGACGAGCATGACGTTCCGACTGGCGCATGACTATGTTCCCGCAGGACATCTAAACGGCTTTGCCGGCAGCTTTCTATCATTGGGAAGTTATATCCTGCTGACGGTCCTGTGGCTTGCCATTCTGATCGTATTGGGCGCAAAGATCGTTTGCAAACGCAGCTCGTTTCAATGGCAAAGGATCATACTTCCCATATGTGGGCTCATTCTTGGTGCGGCGGGGATTGTCGGAATGCTTCATTGGTTTTCTTTTTACACAATTATTTCGACGGAGTTGAACATAGTAGCAGGTATAGGAATTGCAGCGGCCACCTGCGGGATTTTCACGGGAATCAGCCATGCCGTAAAGAGAAAAACCAGAGCATCGGTACTTACGATTATTTTATTTGCATTGCAAATTATATCTGCGTGGATGCTCGGATTCTTAACAGTAGTATAAATTAACAGAAAACGGAGGAATGGATTTATGGACAAAAAGAAAAAGTGGACGGTTAAGGATGTTATTACAACGGTATTGCTCTCCGCAGTACTGATCGTGATCCAGCTCGTTGTCAATATGGTCTGCATGGCCAACGATTTTGTCAGCATGGTGCTGTCCGTGGGGATCACCATGTTCCTCTGCGCGCCGGTCTATATGCTCATGGTCAGCCGGATCGGCAAGCGTTTTGTGACGCTGATCTATATGACGATCCTCGGCGTGATTTTCCTGCTGATGGGCAACTGGTTCTTGCTTCCTTATTATGTTCTCGTGGGGATCCTCTGCGAGGCGATTCTCTGGAAGGAAGGCTCCTGCCAAAAACCGAAACGGCTGACCGCCGCCTGGACGGCGGCGAGCCTGCTGTACAACGGGGTCAATCTGCTGCCCATCTGGTTCTTCTGGGACACCTACTACGATTTTGCGCTTGCAAGCGGTATGGAGCAGAGCTACATCGATTCCTATGTGCGTTACTACACCTCTCCCGGCTGGCTGGCCTTTATTCTGCTGTTCACGACGCTGATGGGCTTTTTAGGCTGCATGGTCGGCAGTCGGCTGATCCGCAGGCATTTTCAGAAGGCCGGCGTTCTATGAGGGCGGACGCATCCTTTGCGGTGCCGGTCAAGCTGTGGGCGCTGCTGTGCGTCTTTGCCGGAGTGACTATCGGCGGGAATGTGCTGCTCACCTGCATCCTGACCGGCGGCGCGCTTCTTTATCTCGTCTTACAGCGGAACTTCCGCCTTGCCGCGTCCTATGGCTGCTTTTATCTGCTGCTGGCGCTTCTGCTGTACGGTATCCGCTTCCACGGGCTGCACATGCCGGTCTTCTCGGAATTTTATGTTCTGATGTTCTGGAATCTGTCGCCAATCTTTCTGGTGTCATGGGATCTGATCACCACGCCGCCGGGAATGCTCTCCGCGTTTTTATCCCGCCTCCGTATGCCCACCCCGTTCATTCTCGGGCTTCTTGTGGTCTTTCGCTTCTTCCCCACCATGCGGACGGAGCTGAAAGGCGTAGGCAGGTCGATGAAAAATCGAGGGCTGACCGCGGCGGGGCAGCTGCTCGCACATCCCGTGCAGAGCATGGAGTATGTGCTGGTTCCGTTTCTTCTTCGGGTGTTGCAGCTTGCCGATCAGCTTTCCGTTTCCGCCATCGCGAGGGGTGCGGAGCGTCCGGGCGTGCGCGGCAGCTATTATGAGAAAAGGGCCGGGGCGCGGGATCACATCGCGGCAGCCGTATGTGCGATAGTCACGGCTTCCTATTTGGTTTTGGAAAGGAGCATGGCATGATCGAGCTTACACACGCTTCCTTTCAATACGAAAACTCAGACAGAGGCGTGCGGGACATTTCCCTTTCGGTAAAAAGCGGAGAATGCGTCGTGCTGACGGGGCTCTCCGGCTGCGGCAAGACCACCGTGACAAGGCTTGTCAACGGGCTTGCGCCGTCCTACTACCCCGGAGTTTTCAGCGGGAGCGTGAAGATAGACGGCAAGGACATATCAAGGCTTTCCACATGGGAGATCGGGCGTTTGGTGGGAAGCGTTTTTCAGGACCCCAAAAGCCAGTTCTTTTCCTTCGAGCTTGCCGGAGAGGTCGCCTTTCCCTGCGAGAATTACGGCCTGTCCGCCCGGGAGATACGGGAGAGGACGGACGCCGCCATAGAGGCGTTGAAGCTGTCCCATTTGAAAGACAGGGCAGTTGACGTCCTCTCAAGCGGAGAAAAGCAGCGGGCGGCCGTTGCGTCCGTATATGCCATGGAGCCAAAGGTCTTTGTGTGCGACGAGCCGACGGCTAACCTCGACGCCGCCGGGACACGGCAGCTTGCGCAGACCCTTCGGCAGCTCAAGGAACAAGGCTTTACCCTGCTCATCGCGGAGCATCGGATCGACTGGCTGATGGGGATCGCAGACCGGTTTTTGTATCTGCGGGACGGCAGGATAGCGGCCGAGTATACACCGGAGGATTTGCTTCTTCTGCCGGAGAAGGACATTTTGCACATGGGTCTGCGCGCTCCGCACGAGGGAAAGTGCCTTCCCGCTCCCTCCGTATTGGACGAAAGCCCTGCCGTCTTGAAGACAGCAGGGCTCTCGAAAAGAATACGCAGAGAAGTTATTTTTGAGGATATTTCGCTGTGCGTTCCAAAGGGCAAAGTGACCGCCATAACGGGGCAAAACGGCGCGGGGAAAACCACCCTTGCGCAGATCCTCTGCGGGCTGGCAAGGCAGACAAGGGGACATATCCTGATAGACGGGAAAAAAGCAAGAGCGGCAGTCCGGCGCAGGGATATCTATTACTGCGGCAACGACACGTCAACGCAGTTTTTTACAGCAAGCGTGGCGGAGGAGCTGCTGCTGAATACCAGATTGACAGAAGAAAGCAAAGATCGGGCAAGGAACCTGCTCAAAGAGTTTGGGCTTTACGAGTACAGGGACGCGCACCCGTCTGCCCTGTCCGGCGGGCAGAAGCAGCGCCTTGCCATTGCCTGCGCCATCTTTTCCGGCCGCAGGATACTGATCCTTGATGAGCCCACCAGCGGTCTTGACGGGCGAAATATGCGCCTGATCGCAGAAAGGCTGAAAAGCGAAGCGCGGAACGGCAGAACCATTCTCGTGATCACCCACGACAGGGAACTAATCGAGAGCTGCTGCGATAACATTGTGGAGGTCGGTACAAAGCCCAGCGAGGTACAGTGAATACCTTTTGCCAGTGAGCCCAAATGGGTCAACTTCACGAATGTTAATTTGCGTTGCTTGCCGCAATGGTCCTGTTTCTGCTAAACTATGCATGAAGTCTTTAGCAGAAACA
>ERZ827488.3054-NODE-3054-length-14371-cov-6.419600_pt1 | contig 14371 bp, 16 predicted proteins | sample MGYA00519771_ERZ827488 | MGnify/ENA primary metagenome ERZ827488 (study PRJEB31778, sample SAMEA3449323) | human gut metagenome | biome: human gut; feature: human-associated habitat; material: faeces | place: United Kingdom | collected 2010/2012 ...
ATGTTTTTTTATTGTTTTGTTATTACTTTTTACTAATTTCTTGTGTGTTATTTTTTAATATTTTTGTCTGTTGCTCGGTACAGTTAATATCTTAACACCGTTGTCGAAATTTGTCAACACTTTTTTTGAATTTCCTTAAAATATTTTTAAAAATATTTTAAGAAGTGTTTTCTTTTCGCTTGGTGCTTATTCATATTAACATCTTTCTTCTCATAAGTCAATACTTTTTTAAAACTTTTTTTAAATTTCTACCAAAATTAAATCATCACTAATGCATTTTATTCTTTCCCATTGAATAACAATATCATTACTATTAGAAAACAAACTCATTATTTTATTTGTACTCCCCGGAACAATTATAGATGTTATTTTACCTGTATCTAAATCGGCACACACATCTTGAACAAATCCCAATCTTTTTCCATCACATATATTTATAACCTCTTTGTGCTTAAAATCCAATCCTTTATCTCCCATATATTCACACCTCTTCCTTATAATATATGAAGTTATAAATATAGTGTTACAAAAATCATATTATTTGTAATATCTTTTAATATTCTCTAATGCATTTTTTTCCAATCTAGAAACTTGCGCTTGCGAAATTCCAATTTCCTCAGCAACCTCTGTTTGCGTTCGCCCGTCAAAATATCTTTTAATAACAATCTTTTTTTCTTTATCATTTAGTTTTTTAAGAGCTTCTGCTATGGTCATATTATCAGCCCAACTTTCATCACTATTTTTTACATCTTTTACTTGGTCCATTATATATATACTTTCTGAACCATCATTATATATTGGTTCTTGTAATGACACTGGGTCTTGAATTGCATCAAAACTAAATGCAATTTCTTCTTTTTGAACCCCTAATTCTTTTGCAATTTCTTCTATACTAGGCTCTCTCCCTTTTTCCTTATTAAATCTTTCTTTGAATTGAAGAGCTTTATATGCTAAATCTCTTACAGATCTACTTACTCTTATAGTATTATTGTCTCTTAAATATCTTCTTATTTCTCCTATGATCATTGGCACGGCATATGTGCTAAATTGGACATTTTGTGATAAGTCAAAATTGTCTATTGATTTTATCAAACCTATACACCCTATCTGAAATAAATCGTCTGCATTTTCTCCTCTACCATAAAATCTTTGTATTACACTTAAAACTAGTCTTAAATTTCCTTTTATAAATTCTGCTCTTGCACTTTCATCTCCTTGTTTTATTCTTATAAATAATTCATCTTTTTCTTTATTTGTTAGAACTGGTAGTTTTGATGTGTTTACTCCACAGATTTCTACCTTATTTATCAAATAAAAAACCTCCTTTAGAAATAACATTATTTACATTATTTCCAAAAAAGGTATTATTTATTCTTGTTTATTTTTTACTGATCTTCAATTATGACTCTTTTTGAAAATTCTTTCAACTTTTCTTCAACATCTTTTGCTGATGTCATTCTTAGAATTTCCTCTGCAAGTTCTTTACAATCAAACTTCTCTAATTCACTTATTCTTTTTCTGGCTTTCAAAATATTATTTGAATTCATTGAAAATTCATCTAATCCTAAACCTATTAATAAAGGAATATATAACTCATCTCCAGCCGCTTCTCCACACATTCCACAGAATATTCCTGCATCATGTGCGCCATCAATTGCCTGCTTTATTAGCTTTATTACAGCAGGATGGTATTTTGTATATAATTTTGCGATTTTTGCATTTCCTCTTTCTACCGCTATCGTATATTGTATCAAATCATTTGTTCCTATACTGAAGAAATCACATTCTTTTGCAAGTCCATAAGAAATTAAAGCAGCTGATGGTATCTCTATCATTATACCAACTTTAATATTTTTCTTATATTTAATTTCTTTTTTATCTAATTCTTTTTTACATTCTTCAAGAACTTTCTTTGCATCTCTCAATTCTTCTATTGAAGATATCATCGGAAACATTATTGATAAATTTCCATATGTGCTTGCTCTTAATATTGCCCTTAATTGTGTTTTAAATAAAGCTACATTATCTAAGCAAAGTCTTATAGCCCTGTATCCTAAAAATGGATTATCTTCTTTTTCAAGTTGCAAATATTTTAATTCTTTGTCACCACCAACATCAAGTGTTCTTATTATAACAGGTCTATCTTCCATTTTTTCAGCAACTTCTTTATATGCTAAAAATTGTTCTTCTTCTGTTGGCATTTTTTCACTATCCATATACAAAAATTCACTTCTTAATAGTCCTACCCCTTCTGCTGAATTTTTTAGTATTATATCAACATCTGCCGGTGTTCCTATATTTGCAACCAATTCTACTACATACCCATCGCTGGTTTTTGTTACTTCATCTTTAAATTTTTCTAACTCTTCTTTTTCTTTTGTTAATCTTTCTTTAATTTTTTCTAGTTTTTCCTTTTCTTCTTCTGTAGGATTTAAATATATTTCTCCTGTTTCTCCATTCATTCCTACAAAATCGCCATCTCTGAATATTTTAGTTGCATCCTCCACCTTAGTTATTGCTGGAATCGCTCGTGTTCTTGCCATAATTGATGTGTGTGAATTAGTTCCTCCCATTTCTGTAATTATTCCAGATACATTTCTAAAATCTAATTTTGCTGTATTAGATGTTGTTAACTCTGTCGCAACTATTATTGTATTAGGATTTAATTTGCTTATATCGACTATTTCTTCTTTAAATAATTTTGCAAGTATTCTATTTTTTATGTCTGCAATATCCCTTGATCTAGCAGCCATATATTCATCGCTCATATTTTCAAATATTTGTATTACATTATTGAATCCAATTTCAACAGCATATTCAGCATTACAATTTGTTTCTTGGATCATTTTATTTGTTTCTTCTATTAATGCAGAATCTTGCATTATCATTAAATATGCTGACATTATTTCCTTTTCAGTTCCTGTGGCTTCATTTACTATTTTTTGCGTTTCATCTGTTACTTCTTCAAGTGCTTTTTTTACTTTATCTATTTCACCCTTTGAATCTTGTACTATCTTTTTTTCTATTTGTTTTTCTTGATTTTTTAATATTATTGTATTTCCAAAGCCGATTCCTATGGATACACCTTTTCCTCTTATCATCTGTTTCCTCCTATATCCTATATAGAAAATTATTCTCCAAATTTATTTTCGAAAGCTTTTAAGATTTCTGTCATAGCTTCCTTTTCATCTTCTCCGTTGCATTCAATTTCTATTTCAGTCTTTGCTTTTATCCCTAAAGACATTATTCCTAAAATTGATTTTGCATTTGCTTTTTTTTCATTTACACTTAAATTTATATCACATTTAAATCTACCAGCTAGCTTTGCTAATTCGCTAGCTGGTCTTGCATGTAACCCCGTTTCATTCTGTAATATTACTTTTTCTTTTCTCATTTTGCATTTCCTTTCTTTTTTTCGTATTCTGGCAAATCATTTTTTAATACTGACATAATAGCCATCGCTACTAATGATCCTGCTAGTATTGCTAATAAGTATAAAAGCGGATGTCCAACTGTGGCTATTACGAAAATTCCTCCGTGTGGTGCTCTTAGTGTACAATTAAATAACATTGATAATGCTCCTGTTACTGCTGAACCTGCTACAAATGCAGGTATAGTTTTTAGTGGGTCTGCTGATGCAAATGGAATTGCTCCTTCTGATATAAATGATAATCCCATTATATAATTTACATATGCAGCTTGTTTATCCTTTTTATTTATTTTTTTAGGGAAAAATGTTGCAAGTAATGCTATTGCTAATGGTGGTACCATTCCACCTGCCATTACAGCAGCCATTATTTCATACTGACCAGATGCTAACATTCCTGTTCCAAATGTGTATGCAGCTTTATTTACCGGTCCACCTAAATCAATTGCCATCATTCCTCCAAGTATTGCACCTAGCAAGATTTTGTTTGCTGTATTCATTGATGATAGATAATTATTTATTCCTGTGTTTATTGCTCCTACATATGGATTGATTAATAGCATAAATGCTCCCATTATCATTATTCCAAACACTGGATATAACAAAATTGTTTTTATTCCTTCTATGCTTTCTGGTAGGTAACTACATATTTTCTTTAAGCCTAATACTATATAACCACCTACAAAACCTGCTATTAAAGCCCCTAAAAATCCTGAACTTACAAGTGTTACTGTATTGTCTGTTAATGATGCGAAGGTTGTCCCTTGCACTGCCAATATACCACCAACAAAGCCTACTGCTAGTCCTGGTCTATCAGCTATACTCATTGATATATATCCAGCTAAAATATATAGCATTACATTAAATGCCGCTCCTCCGACTGTTTTAAAGAATGCTGCAAGTGGTGTGTTCATACCGAAATTTGATGGATTTATATTATAATCATCAAACAAAAATGCTAATGCTATTAAAATTCCTCCACCAACAACAAATGGCAACATGTGTGTTACACCATTCATTAAGTGTTTATATATTTGCGTTCCTATTCCTTCTTGTTCTCCACTATTATAATCCTGTTTTTCTTTTCCTGACGAATGATACGTTTTTGCTTCTGGAGATAGTACATGCTCTATTAATTCTTTTGGCTTGTTAATTCCATCAGCTACTTTTGCTTTTACAATTTTTTTACCGTCAAATCTTGACAAATCAATTTTTGTATCTGCTGCAATTATTACTGCTTTTGCATTTTTTATTTCCTCTTTAGTAAATTTATTTTTAACTCCTGATGCCCCATGCGTTTCTACTTTTACTTTGTGTCCTAATTGATTTCCCATTTTTTCTAATGATTCTGCAGCCATATAGGTATGTGCTATTCCTGTTGGACATGCAGTTATGGCTAATATTTCATAACCATTATTCTCTCTTTTGGTTTCATTTAATTTCATTCTTTCTGCTCTATCTATGCATAACATAAATTCTGCTGAGGTTTCTGCATTTAATAATTCGTTTTTAAATTCAGGATCCATTAATAATGTTGATAATCTACTTAAAACATCTAAATGCACATTATCTTTAGTATCTGGTGCAGCAATTAAGAATATTAATTTAGCTGGTTGTCCATCTAAAGAATCAAAATTAACTCCATCGGGAATTACCATTGCTGCAAGTCCTGGTTTTGAAACTGCATCTGTTTTTCCATGAGGAATAGCAATCCCTTCTCCTATTCCTGTTGAACCTTCTTTCTCTCTTTCTAAAACCACTCTTTTGTATTTCTCTTTGTCAATAATATTTCCATTATTGGTCATTAAGTCTACCATTTTACTGATAACTTCTTCTTTGCTATTAGCACTACCATTTATTTTTATGGCACTTGTGCTTAGTAAATCTGTAATTTTCATATTTTCCTTCCTTTCTTTCGTATGTTCTTTTAGAACTAATTTATTTCTTTTAATAGGTTGACTACCTCTTCTTTTGTAGCTAAACTCATTGAAAATGCGCTTGCACTACCAGTAGCCACTCCCATTTTAAAAGCATATTCATACTCTCCACTTTTTTCATATCCAGCTATAAAACCTGCTACCATGGAGTCACCTGCTCCAACCGTATTTAATACCTTCCCCTTTGGAGCATTTATAAAATATTCCTTATTTTCATTTGTTACTAATATTGCACCGTCTCCACCTAATGAAATTAATACATTTTGTGCTCCCATTTTTTGAAGTTTTTTTGCGTGTTCTATAATTTCTTCTTTTGACTCTATTTTCTCATTAAATGTTTCTTCTAATTCTTCTTTATTAGGTTTTATTAGAAATGGTTTAAATTTTAGCACATTCATTAATAATTCTTTTGTCGCATCAACTATGAATAGTACATTTTTTTCATTTAATTTTTTACATATTATTTCATATATATTATTATTTATACATTTCGGTATGTTTCCCGCTAATATTACTTTATCTTCACTTTTTATTTTATCAATTTTTTCTATCAATTCTTTTATGTTTTCTTCTGTTATTTCTGGTCCATTTCCATTTAGTGCAGTTTCTTCCTTTGAACTTATTTTTACATTTATTCTTGTTATACCTTTTTTTACATTTATAAAATCAGTTTTTATTCCTTTTTCTTCAATATTCTTTTTTAATTCTTCTCCTGTAAATCCTGCAATAAAACCAAGTGCCGTACTTTCTATTCCTAAATTACTCAGAACTGTTGAGACGTTTAATCCTTTTCCCCCTGAAAGTATTTCTTCTGTTTTTGTTCTATTTATCTTTCCAACTTCAAAGTTGTCTACTTGTGATATGTAGTCTAATGCCGGATTAAATGTTATTGTATATATCATTCAATTCACCTCATTTTGATACAATATTATCATACTTATTTTTAATTTACAATAGAATTTTTTATATTTGCTCAAAAAAAGAACTATAATTTTACATTTTAATTATAGTTCTTTTTTTATTCGATTTTTTACGCATTTTGTGATGAATTATTTCCATCAAATGGAATAAATTTATTTACAATACTCTCTGTACTAACTCCCATATCAGCATCTGTTTTAAACATTGCAAAAGATGTATTTATTTTATTATCAACCAATTCTTCCACTTCATCTTGTGTTGAATGTTCTGCTAAAACAAGTTCACTTACTAATATTTGTTTCGCATTATGTAACATTTTCTTTTCACCAGTTGATAAGCCTTTTTCTTTTTGCTTGAAACTCAAGTTCCTTACCACATCTGCAATCTCATATATATTTCCACTTTTCATTTTGTCCATATTGTCTCTATAACGTTTATTCCAGTTTTTCTCCATTTCTGTCTCATCCTGTTCCAATATATTTATTACTTTTTCAGCCTCTGCTTTATCAATTATATTTCTTATGCCATGTTCTTCAGCAGTTAATATTGGTACCATAACTTTTACTTCTCCTGGCATTTTTAATATATAATATGATTGCTTTTCTCCCAATATTTCTTTTTCTTCTATTGCGTCTATTACCCCAGCTCCATGCATAGGATATACTACTTTGTCTCCTACATTGTACATGCAAGTCACTCCTTCCAAGTCTTTATGTTTTGATTCTCTATCATTTTTTATTTTTTTCAACCATTTTTATTGTACCACAAAAAATGGCAAAAGTCAAAGATTTTGCCATTTTTTATTTTTATTTTTTTGTTTTTTTATTTGTTTGTTGAACCAAATCCTCCTGTTCTAATCCCTTCAGCATTGTCATTATCTACCTTAAAATATTTTGAAAATATTACTTGTCCTATTACATCACCTTTTTTTACTTGAACATCATGTTCGAAAAAATTATAATATGCAAACATAAAATGTCCGTCATTGCTTTCATTCCCATAATAATCACTGTCTATTATTCCTATACTATTTGCTAGAATTAATCCTTTTTTTCCTGGATTGGAACTTCTATTTACTAGCATATAATATTCATCTTCTGGGCAATATGCTTTTAATCCTGTTTTTACTAGTGTTGGCTTTACTCCTGGTTTAAATGCAGGTATTGTAACATCCTCTGCTGCTTCTACATCATATCCTGCTGAACATTTTGTTTTTCTTATCGGCAAATGTATATCTTGATTTTCAAATCCTTTTGCTATTTCAAATCCTCTTATTCTTTCCATGTTTTCATCTTCCTTTCTTGTTGCTATTTTTTCATATTATTTTTATATTGTCAAGTTCTCATATCAAATCATTTTCGCATGATTTGGTTTTTTAACGAAAATGTAAAAGAGCAACTTTTGAAAGTTACTCTTTTTATAAGTCTTATTTTATTTAGAGCCATTTACTGTACACATTGCAGAACTACTTGCTGACAATGATTGTTCTCCTGCATTTGAATAATTTAATATTGAACCCTTTAAGTCTTGTGCAGCACTATCTTCACTTGTTACAGTACAAGAAAATATATCACCCGTTTTTAAAGTGTATGTATCATTTGATGAATTTACTTTTTCATTTCCTACAGCTATACCAATTTGTGGTAAAATTTGTGTATCTTTATATACTACATAAACGTTTTCACCTATTTTAGTATAATTAGCTTGTGCTGTTTTCTTCCCAGGGTTTTCATCTAAGACCTGAGCTTCTAATTCAATATTACAATTTTTTCCTGTTTTAGCATTTAATTGATTTTGGAAATTTTGATATTGTGCTTTGGTTAATATACCTGTATTGGCTACATCGGCCACAAAACTTTCTACCATTTTCTGTGCTTCTTGTTGTGATACATTATCTACTCTTGATTGTAATGTAACTATCATTCCTGCTGTAAGAACTACTACTACTATCAATACTATTACTACAGATGTTGTTGAACCACTTGACATAATTATCACTCCTTTCATTTTCATATATTGTTTTCTATTAGTCTTTTGCTAATGTTAGTACACCAATTTGTTCTCTTTTAATTCCTTTTTGAATCAATGCATTTGCGCATTCGTTTAGTGTGATACCTGTTGTATAAATGTCATCTATTAATAAGATTTTTTTGTTTCTAAGTTTTGTATGATTTTTAGCACTATAAACTCCCTTTGCATTTTCTGCTCTTTGCACTTTATTTAACGAACTCTGAGGTACTGTATTTTTAATTTTTACTAATACATTTTTTACAATTGGAATACCTAAAGTCTTCGAAATTGCTCTTGCTATTAGTTCACTTTGATTATAGCCTCTTTCATTTCTTCGTTTTCTGCTTACTGGTACTACAATTATTATATCATATATTTTTAATTTTTCAAAACTTTTTTTCATTTTTTTCAAAAAATATGCAATTGTTTGCGAAATATATGGTCTTTCATTAAATTTTAATGATATTATTTGACTTCTTATTAAATCTTTATACCAAAAAAAGTAATAATGCTCTATAAAATTTTTATTAAAATCATCTTGATAATTATCTTTTTTGAAACAATATTCTTTTTCTAGCTTTTTGCTACATTTGCTACACAATGCATTTGAATTAAGTTTTCCACATATACTGCATGTTTGTGGATATATGATGTTTATTATTTTTTTTAGAATCTTTTTCACTTCCTTTATATCTGTATATGTTATATTCTACATTTTTTGACTTTTTCCTCTTATTCTAAAATTTTTTAAAGTTTTTTTTATTTTTTTGACTTTTCTATTGACAAACTAATATAAAGATATTATAATAATTATTGTCGTAAGACATTGCCAGATTATAACACATGCAGATGTGGCGGAACTGGCAGACGCACAGGACTTAAAATCCTGCGGTTGAATAAACCGTGCCGGTTCGATTCCGGCCATCTGCACCAATGACGTATCTGTTCGAACTAATAAAACAGATAGATACAAAAATCAATCAGACAATAAATCTGGTTGATTTTTTTGTTATCTAAAACAATATTAAAATCATCCAAACGAAAAGATGGTGTATAAATTGAAAATAATTAAACAAGAATTACAATTAGAAGAATGTCTAAAACAGAGACTTGAATTTATATGTGAATTTGCTAAAGTTCCCCCTACTTTTATAAATGTTAGCATTAGGAAATTAGGAAAAACTAATCTTACATATATTGAGCCACATAAAGTGATTATTAAAAGTATTACTTTTTAGTTTTCAATTATTCAAATAATGTGTATATTTCAAACTTATCTAAAAAGATAAAATTATCAGAGTTAGAAGAATATTTGAAAAAAATATAAATTTGTAACTGAGACGATTTTACATAATTTGATTTTTGAAATTTTTTATGCTATAATTAAAATAAATTAAAATTTAGGAGGAATACTTTATGAAAATTAAACAACACGGAATCATTCCTGAATGGAAGCTTGATGTTACCTGTAAAAACTGCAATGCAATAATTACTCTCGAGGGAGCAAAAGACATGTATGCAAAATCACACCCCACTGGAAAAATGGATGGGATCTACGTTGACTATGGTCCAAGAACATTCCATTGTACTTGCCCAGAGTGCGGAAAGGAAATCAAAGTAGCTTCTAAAAGCATAAGAGAAGATATAAAGTCAAAAGTGAAAACTAAGAACTGATTGTCTTATGTTGTAGTATAAATATCCCTTATCATTATAGTTAATGGTAAGGGATATTTCATTTTTTGACTTTTATCAAAGAGTACTTGGTCTGATGTAAATATCATTTGACACATTATTATACTATTACTTCTAAGATGACCTTGCACATTATTTTCTTTTAAATATTTATCAAATTCTTTGGTGTATGTTAGTTCGTTTTTCTTAATGTAATAATTTAAGTGTGTTTTTGTAGTATCAATATCTTTATTAGTATGATTTTTTGCTTTTCTATCATTATGAGTTCCTTTTCCATTTACTTCTGCTCGTGTTTATTTTTCATTTCTTACAATAGCATAACTCATATCTCCTTGCACCTATTGCTTTGCTTGAGATATTATTTCAATGTCTAACACACTAGACAAACAAAGTTTGTCTGTGTGGCAGGGGTAAGCACCCCCCACACCCAAAAACCTAAAATTGCTTAATTGCATTTTAGTTTTTTCATAAAATTTGCTTATCGCAATTTTTATGAATGTGAACAAAAAAATAATTTTTTTACTCACAACAAAAAAGCACTTATGTTTTTTTGTATTCACTTTAGTACTTCAAAGCAGGAACTAGAGTGAGTGAGCTAAAGTGAAAAAGTGTAATAATCCCATTTATAAAAAATAGAATTATTACACCTATATAAGTAAAAACCGTCAGTCGTTCGCCTCGTTTCATAGGTAGTCTAGTAAGTAGCTTTGCTACTATAATTGCTGATACTATTAAAGTATCTTTGTTCATACTTGTCCAAACTTTTTACAAATATAAATCCACACCAAGATATGCCACCGAATACTCTTTTATTATTGTGAGTCTGTGTTCTAAAATCTCACTCACGCACTTTGTATAATTAGACAGCTTATACAAATACGGATAAACTTTATAGCATCGGCTCATCACACCAAACACTTTTTAAGAGGTGTTGCATTTCTTTTTTGGACAACAAAAAAAGACTACTCATAGCTAAAATGCTACAAGCAATCTAATTTGTTATTTAATCCTATTTAATTAAGCCTCAAAATTAGTTTTAAGGTATTTTTATTTTAAAGTAGAGTAATTCTATTCTATATTAAGTCAAAAGTAAGCTAAGATTCTTCCTAACTTTTTCCTAACACATTCCTAACATTTTATTCAATTTTTAGTAATTATTCATAACTATTTATAATACTAACTTTTAATTAAAAAGCATTGAAAACAATTGAATTAAAAGCTGTTTACTGATGCTAAGTAATAATAAATGTTAAATATGCCATTATTCTACACCAACTGCGTCTTCCTGGGTGGCACTTATGCCAATTCTACCTGGAGAGCCGATCTCATCAGCAAACTAAAGGACTCTGTTCCTTACTTAGCCCCTCAGTTTCCTGATTGGACTCCTGAAGATGCCGAGAGTGAGAAAGGTTACCGTGCTCCTAAAAAGCTGATATTCGCTACTGTTGGTGAACTGCCTAAAAATCAGTTTAAAGGCATCGGCAAAATTAAGCGAGAACTCTTACTGCCTTATACCTCCACCGAATATTCAAGTATTCGATGTTTTCTTTTTGGCTATAATTATAAATTTATTTTTTCTAAACTTATTTTTCCAAGCTTTCCTGTTCTAAAATCATCTAAAATAATTCTTGAAGTTTTTTCATCATCAACATTTCCGCCAGAAATTATAGCTCCTCTTTTTCTTCCGATAAGTTGCATCACTTCATATATGTTTTGATTTTCAGCCTGTTCTTGTTGTAATATTTCATTAACCTCATTTTCATCTAATGAATATCTCTCTAATAAATTACTTTTGTATTCTTTTAATAAAAATTTAGTTAATTGATATGCTATTTCCGTTATTTCTAATATATCATCTTTTATTGTTCCTGTAAAAGCTAAATTAAGAGCAACTTCTTCACTTTCAAATTTAGGCCATAATACACCTGGTGTATCCATAAGTTCTATATTTTCATTAATTCTAATCCATTGCTTTTGTTTAGTTACTCCTGGCCTATTTGCAACTCCAGCACTATTTTTTTTCGCAATTCTATTTATAAATGATGATTTTCCCACATTAGGAATGCCAACAACCATCACTCTAATTTTTCTTCCTATTCTTCCCTTCTCTTTATATTCATCTATTTCGTTCTGCATCGCTTTTTGAATCTGTCTTATTACTTCATCTACACCTTTTCCTGTGTTAGAATTTGCTAATACTACTCTACCACCTTTTTTAGTAAAATAATTTATCCATTTTTTGTTATCTTTTTCATCTGATAAATCACTTTTGTTTAATATTATTATTTTTTTCTTATTTTTAATTATTTCTTGTATTTCTGGATTTTGGCTTGATATTGGTATTCTTGCATCTAGTATTTCTACAATAACATCTACTAATTTTAAGTCTTCTGTTATTTGTCTTCTTGTTTTTGCCATATGACCAGGAAACCAGTTGATACTCGTTGATGGTAAACTTTTTTTATCTTCGTACATTTTTTTATTTTTTCTCATTTCTCTTTTTGAATGCATATCCATTATTTATCACTTCCATTCTCTATCATTCTTGTTTCATTTAAAAAATTATCAAAGTCTGATTTATATAATTTATCTTGTTTAACTTTAAATTTATCATAATCCTTATAAGCTAATTCTTTTGCAACACTAGCCGATATTTTCCCCTCATTACATAATATTTCTTTATCATTAAATTGCAAAAATGCATTCAATTTTTCTACCCAATCTTTCATAGTCATAGCATTATGATTTTCTGCCTGTAATTCTGCATAATCTAAATACATTGTTACTATTCTATTCAAATCTTTTAATTCCTTTTCATTTAAATAGTTTTTTGCAATGTCCACGTCATATTTATAGATTGGTCCATCAGGAGAATTTTTCCAATTGGTTAGTCCCATATTTTCTTTTTCTGAATCAACTCTGTTATATATTATTTCAGCTGCAGTATTACCAGTTATTGCATAATGTAATTTATTTTGAACTGTTTTAAAAAATTCTTTTGTTATTTCTGAATCTTTATCATAATCAACACTACAAGAAGAATATATATCTGTTATTTTTTGGTAAAATCTTCTCTCGCTTGAACGAATGTTTCTAATTCTTTCAAGTGTTTCTTCAAAATAATCCTCGCCAAATATGTAATTAGGATTTTTTAATCTTTCATCATCCATAACTACACCTTTTATCATATATTCTTTTAATATTTTAGTAGCCCAAATTCTAAAGTTGGTTGCTTTTTTTGAATTTACTCTATATCCAACTGCAATAATCATATCAAGGTTATATATCTTTACAGGTTTTTTAGAATTATCAATGTCGGTTTTTCCGACGGTGTTATTTTCATCAAGTTCACCACTATTTAATATATTATTAATATGTTCTGTTATTGTACTTCTTCCCACACCAAACAATTCTGCAATTAAATTTTGAGTAAGCCATATGTCATTATTTATTAACATTACACTAACCTTAATATCATTGTTTGAATCTCTATATATTAAAAAGTCATGATTAGTTATTTGTAAGTTTTTATTGTCCATTTATTATTCTCCTTTCTTTTAAATTTTTTATTTAATATCAATTTTAACATTTTTCTTCTTATCAATATAAATACATTTTACTTTATTTTCTAATTCTAATCTAGTAATATTAGATAAATTTAATTTTTCATTTATAATTTCAATTAGCTTATTTTCACTAATAGATTCATTATTTTCACAAGTTTTATTTCTATAGTAGTTAGAGCAATAGTAATAAACTCTTTCTTTTGAAGTTCGTTTTATCATATTACCGCCACAACATTTGCACTTTAAAAAGCCAGATAAAATACCTATACTTCCATCTTTATTTACTTTAGCTTGTCTATTTAAAATATCTTGCACTTTATCAAATTTTCCTTTACTTATAATTGCTTCGTGATGATTAGGAGTTATAATCCAATTTTCCTTTTCTAATTGAATTTGTTTGTTAACTCTATAATTTAATTTTCTTCTCTTGCCCTGGAGTAATGTTCCTGTATAATTTTCGTTTTTCAATATTGTATTTACCATTTCAGGATTCCATTTTTTCATAACTGATACATCTTTATTCTTATCAATATTTAAATACTCGCTTGGAGTTAATATATCATTATCATTTAAAAACTCAGTAACTTGTCTTCTACTTTTGCCATCAAGTATCATATCAAATATTTTTCTAATTATATGTGATACATTTTTATCAATTAAAAATTTATGCTTATCTTTTGGATCTTTTATATATCCGTAAGGAGCTAATTTTCCAACAAATTCACCATTTTGTTTCTTCACAATTAAAGAACTTCTTACTTTTTTTGATATATCTTTTGCGTACATATCATTAAATAAATTCTTCAATGCTAAATAAT
>ERZ827488.3055-NODE-3055-length-14367-cov-3.846353_pt1 | contig 14367 bp, 10 predicted proteins | sample MGYA00519771_ERZ827488 | MGnify/ENA primary metagenome ERZ827488 (study PRJEB31778, sample SAMEA3449323) | human gut metagenome | biome: human gut; feature: human-associated habitat; material: faeces | place: United Kingdom | collected 2010/2012 ...
GTTTATTCTCTATTGTGAGTATTCTGGAGAGCGGCACCTCTAAAAAATGAGAGTGGATGCAGGAGAATGAAAGATTTAATCCGTATCTTTGTAAAAAGATACGGATTTTTTATGGAGAATAAACCTTTAGCAGAGCGATTGAGACCTAAGACGCTGGATGATTATATCGGTCAGCGACATTTGGTAGGAAAAGGGAAAGTGTTGCGTAAGATGATCGAATCCGGGGTGGTCTCTTCTTTTATTTTGTGGGGACCTCCGGGAGTCGGTAAAACGACCTTGGCCATGATCGTCGCCGAACAGCTGAAACGTCCGTTTTATGTCCTGAGTGCCGTTAGTTCGGGAGTAAAAGATGTGCGTGAAGTGATACAAAAAGCGGAAAGCCAGCGTTTTTTCAATACGCCTAATCCGATACTTTTTATCGATGAAATCCACCGGTTTTCCAAGGCACAGCAAGATTCTTTATTGGCCGCAGTCGAAAAGGGAACCGTTACCCTGATCGGGGCGACGACCGAGAATCCTTCGTTCGAGGTGATCTCGCCTTTATTGTCCCGTTGTCAGGTATATGTCCTCAAATCACTCGAAGTAAAGCACTTGCAGCTACTGCTCGACAGAGCTATACATTCCGATATCTATCTAAAAGAACGCGATATAGAAGTAAAAGAGACCGATGCTCTATTTCGTTATTCAGGAGGGGATGCCCGAAAGCTGCTAAATATCATCGATCTCGTATCCCAAGCGGTCGGAGAGAACGAAAAAATAATCATCGACGATGCGATTGTAACAGAACGGTTACAACAAAATCCTGCCGCCTACGACAAAAACGGCGAAATGCACTACGATATCATATCGGCATTTATCAAATCCATACGAGGTAGTGACCCGGATGCCGCAATCTATTGGCTTGCCCGCATGGTCGAAGGAGGTGAAGACCCCGCTTTCATCGCACGACGATTGGTTATATTGGCTTCCGAAGATGTAGGACTGGCAAACCCCAATGCCTTGCTTTTAGCCAACGCTTGCTTCGATGCTGTACAAAATATAGGGTGGCCGGAGAGCCGCATCATCATGGCCGAAACAACAATCTATCTGGCTAGTTCACCCAAAAGCAATTCGGCCTACATGGCGATAAATCAAGCACTGGAAACAGTGAAAGCAACAGGAAACCTTCCTGTTCCGTTACATCTTAGGAATGCACCGACACAATTGATGAAAGAGTTGGAGTATGGAAAAAATTACAAATATGCACACGATTATACGGGTAACTTCGTCAATCAGCAATATTTACCAAACGAGTTGAAAGACAATAATTGGTGGAAGCCTCAGGATAACGTTGCGGAGAACAAGCTGAAAGATCATCTAAACAAGCTATGGAAAGACCGATACAAATAATCTGTCGAAATGCTATCTCGGGCTAACAAATAGCCGTCATTTTGTAAATTTTTGTAACAAAATATTTCAAAGCGCATAAAAACTAAGAAAAAAAGAATTACTTTTGTAATCTATCAAAACCAAATTATACCAAACTACTAAACAAAGATCGTTATGAAGAAGCACAATTTCTATGCAGGCCCTTCTATTCTGAGCGAATACACCATTAAAAACACAGCGGATGCCGTACTTAATTTCGCAGATACAGGTCTGTCTCTGTTGGAAATTTCACATCGTAGCAAAGAATTTACAGCGGTTATCGAAGAAGCTAAAACCCTAGTAAAAGAGTTGCTCGAAGTCCCTGCCGGATATGATGTCCTATTTTTAGGTGGAGGGGCCAGCATGCAATTCTGTATGGTTCCATATAATTTGTTGAACCGTAAAGCTGCTTACCTCGAAACCGGAACATGGGCTGTAAATGCAATCAAAGAAGCTAAATTGTTCGGAGAAGTAGATGTCGTCGCTTCTTCGAAAGAAGCCAACTTCTCTTATATACCCAAAGGATATACTGTCCCCGATGATGTTGATTATTTCCACTTTACCTCCAACAACACGATATACGGAACAGAAATGCGATTTGACCCAGACGTAAATGTACCTCTTGTAGCCGATATGTCTTCCGATATTTTCTCCCGACCTATCGACGTTTCCAAATATAACGTCATCTACGCCGGAGCTCAAAAAAATTTAGCCCCTGCCGGAGTTACTATCGTGATTGTTAAAGAAGATGCACTCGGACATGTAGACCGGGCTATCCCCACCATGCTCGACTATCGTACCCACATCAAAAAAGGATCGATGTTCAATACGCCTCCCTGCCTCCCCATCTACTCGGCATTGCAGACCTTGAAATATTATAAGGAGATGGGAGGTATCAAAGAGATGGAAAAACGTGATTTGGAAAAAGCAGCGATCCTCTACGATGCTATCGATTCCAGTAAAATTTTCGTCGGAACAGCAGCTCACGAAGATCGCTCCATCATGAATGTCTGCTTCGTTATGAAAGAAGAATATAAAGACCTCGAAAGTGAATTTATCGAATTTGCTTCCTCACAAGGCATGGTAGGTATTAAAGGACACCGTTCGGTAGGTGGATTCAGAGCTTCCATTTATAACGCTATGCCTAAATCGAGTGTCGAAGCCCTCGTAGCTACCATGAAAGAATTTGAGAAGAAACACTAATATAGAAAAACCATGAAAGTATTAGTTGCTACTGAAAAGCCATTTGCCGCCGTTGCAGTAAATGGAATCAAAGAAGTTCTCGACAACGCAGGTGTCGAAATGGTTCTTTTGGAAAAATACCCCGATAAAGCCGCTCTACTAAAAGCAGTCGAAGATGTTGAAGGCCTCATTGTGCGCAGCGATATCGTCGATGCCGAAGTTTTTGACGCTGCCCCAAAATTAAAAATCGTAGTACGTGCCGGAGCGGGTTATGACAATATCGACCTCAACGCGGCTACTACCAAAGGAGTATGTGTAATGAACACCCCCGGACAAAACTCCAACGCTGTGGCCGAGCTCGTGTTCGGTATGACTATCTTAATGATACGAAATCATTTCAACGGAACATCGGGTACGGAATTGAAGGGGAAAAAACTAGGAATCCATGCCTACGGACAAGTAGGTCGTAATGTGGCCCGTATCGCCAAAGGATTCGACATGGAAGTTTATGCATTCGATCCTTATTGCCCCGACGATGTGATGAAAAAAGACGATGTAACGCCTGTCGCATCGGCCGAAGAGCTTTATAAAACATGTCAATTCGTATCGCTGCATATCCCGGCTACGGCCGAAACGAAGCAATCGATCAACTACTCGTTGCTTTCGCTTATGCCCAAAGGAGCTCTTCTCATCAACACGGCGCGTAAAGAGGTGATATATGAAGAAGATCTGGCACGCACACTCGAAGAACGTACCGATTTTCACTATGTAGCCGATGTTGCACCGACTATTGCCGACACTTTAAAAGAGAAATTCGGCAACCGAGTATTCTTCACTCCGAAAAAAATGGGAGCCCAAACCGCCGAAGCGAACATCAATGCAGGTATCGCTGCCGCCCGACAATCGGTCGGATACCTAAAAGACGGTATAGACAAGTTCAGAGTCAATAAATAACATTGTTGACATATTTCCGAATCCCCTAAGTACGTTCTTAACAACGCGTGTACTTAGGGGATTTATTCTTCACCAACAACATCATTCAACTATGCTCGACAGAATAAATACCTTTCGTTGGCAATCCATCACCGAAACCCTTTTGAATGCGCTCAAACGATTTCCGGTCGCAGCAACAGCAACAATCGGGTTGTGTATTTCTCTGCTATTACTCGTCAACCTCCCCTATGAGCAAGTAAAAGGGAGCATACTCTACGAGCCCTCCTATTGGTACGTATGGGTAGGCGCATTACCTCTCGCTGCAAGTATCGTCCTCTGCTTCGAGAACCGTTTGAACCCCACTATACGACATTCGGTATCCCTACTCGCTGTACTACTATGGAGCTTGTACGGCTACATTTCGAACGATACTCCCGAACATTTCTTCGGGGCACTTGCTTTCATTGCTCCTATCGTAACATTTTTTTCGTCCTTATTTTGGGCTGCCTTTTTGAAAAAGGACACCGATACCTCTTTTTGGAATTTCTCCTATCTGTTGTGTATCCAAATACTAACAGGCTTACTTTTTGCATCCGTCTTGCCAGCCGGCCTCTCTCTGGCGTTATTTTCTACCGATACTCTGTTCGGCTGTGAATTCAAAAGCGAGATGTATTCAAACATACATGTACTTTGCTATACCTTGTTCTTTCCTTTCTATCTGCTAGGCAACATTCCCATCGCCTCGATAACCGAAACAAAGGCGCGTTCATTTGCCCAAGCATGGAAAATCCTAGGTTTATATATACTATTACCCCTCCTCATACTCTACGGAACAATCCTTTATGCCTATTTAATAAAAATCATAATTCAGTGGCAACTTCCCGATGGTTGGGTCTCCGCACTAGTCTCCATTCTCACCATAGGCGGGACAATCACCCTTTTTATACTATATCCGTTATGCATACAAGAGAATCGTCCTTTGAAATTTTTCAGGCAATGGTTCGGCATACTGCTTCTCCCACTATTAATCTTAATGACTGTCGGTATAATCCGCCGCTTTCAAGACTATGGTATCACGACTAACCGCCTATACGTACTGCTGCTCAACTTTTGGTGCTATACGACTGCCTTGTATACCATTTTTACATCTGGTAAAAAAATAAAAATCCCGTTCATCTCATTTATTCTTCTTTTCCTCATCTCATCAATCGGTCCGTGGAGATTCAGCGAAATTACCCGGTATACCATGCACAAGCGGATAGATACACTCATTCAAAATAACAAACTCGGGACAAACAATCTACTTACATTCGACAGTTTAGAAACCCAGTGCACCCAGCTCGACTCTATCGATGCCACCCGACTACAAGACGACCTTCTCTATCTCACAGAGAATTATGGGGCAAAAGATATACAAGTCTGGTTCACCGATTCCGTTTCCTCGATGCAATTTTCCAAACTCACACAAGGGATAACATCTGCATTGAATCGCTCACAGGAAAATCATCGCATCTATTTTTCCTACTACCAATCGGATTCTTACGAAGGCAAAAACATAAATATAAAAGATTACCAATACGCCCTGTTTTTCGATGAAAATTCAAATATCCGAACAAACAGCGACAATGTGGAAATATTGGGGCCAGACAGTACAGTTGTCGCCGTTTATCCGCTAGTCGACCTACTAAAAAAACAAAACTACAAAGTAAATTCCAACGACACGATTTGGTCTTTCCGAGGCAACAATACATACATACTTCCTCTGTCTTTGGACGGCTATATGAACAACCCGCAAGAAATTGGAGGGTTATATATTAAAGGCATCGTTTTTTACAATCCATAAAATAAAGGGGCTGCCTTGAAAAGCAGCCCCTTTATTTTATCGTAGAAAAACTATATTATTCCTTATTGTCACCCATCAGTCCTTTCCAAACCATTGCAGACAGCGCAGCTCCGAAAAACGGCGCTACAATGAACAACCACAACTGTGAAAGAGCTTCTCCTCCTGCAAACAGAGCCGGAGCAATACTACGAGCGGGATTTACCGATGTTCCCGTAATAGGGATACACACAATATGAACCAACACCAAAGTAAGACCGATAGCCAATCCTGCGAAATTGCCCGCTCCTTTTTTCTCATCGGTCGCACCCAATACCACCAATACAAAGATAAACGTAAAGACTGTCTCGGCAATGAATGCCTGTAACATTTCTCCGTCTCCGAAACTATTGGCTCCCGTCGTAGTCACTCCCGATGAACCACCCGTAGAAACCAAAGCATAAATAATAGACGATCCAATAATCGCTCCGATTATCTGAAAGACCATATACATGGCGGCATCCTTCCCGTTCATTCGTTTAGACAACCATACACCCAACGTAATAGCCGGATTGATGTGGCAACCCGATATACCGCCAATCGTATAAGCCATAGCAATCACAGAAAGGCCGAATGCCATAGCAACGCCCAACGTTCCTACTCCCGCACCGCAAGCAGCTGCTATATTGCCCGCAAATACAGCACTTCCACAACCCATCAACACGAGTACCATAGTACCCACCATCTCTGCCAAATACTTTTTCATGATTTTAATGTTTTTCTGGTACAATATGCACCTATTAGCAAATTTGTTAATAAACTATATAACCATTTAAGGTTTTCTATTACAAAGGAAAAAATAAATTTTGAACTTCCCAAAGATTTCTATTTTTTCGTATTTTTGGAATCATTTTCAAATAAACGATAATCTACAAACAAGAGGACTATCATCAAATATCAAATTAATTATACGATTATGAAGATAACAGAAATTACAAATGGTATACATTATGTAGGAGTAAATGACCGGTGTAAATATAAATTCGAAAATCTTTGGCCGCTTCCATACGGAGTATCCTATAATGCTTACTTGATAACCGATGAAAAAAACGTATTAATAGATACCGTGGATGCCGCTTATACCGATAGACTACTCGACAACATAACCGAAATTATCGGGGACGGGAAAATAGATTATCTCATAATCAACCACATGGAGCCGGATCATTCTGCCTCGATACAATTTATTCGTCAAAAATATCCTCAAATGACAATTGTAGGCAATATCAAAACCCTCGAAATGGTCAAAGGATATTATGGAATAGACGACAATACTCTTTGTATTAAAAACGGAGAATCCTTGTCTATCGGGAAAAGGACTCTCACATTTCATCTTACGCCGATGGTTCATTGGCCCGAGACAATGATGACCTACGTTAACGAAGACAAATTGATTTTTTCAGGGGATGCCTTCGGCTGCTTCGGTACTTTGGACGGAGGCATTACAGACAGTCAATTAAACACAGATAAATATTGGAGTGAGATGGTGCGTTACTACTCCAATATCGTGGGGAAATACGGGCCAGCCGTACAAACGGCACTGAAAAAACTATCCGACATAGAAATCAAAACGATTTGTTCCACACACGGACCCATATGGGAAAAAGAAATAACCAAAGTCATTGGCATTTATGATCGCCTAAGCCGATATGAAGGTGAACCGGGTGTTGTTATCGCTTATGGCAGTATGTACGGGCATACCGAACAGATGGCCGAAGAAATAGCTCGTGAACTAGCAGCCAACGGAATCAAAGAGATTGTACTCCACAATGTTTCCCACGAAGACCCATCGTATATCCTCCAAAACATATTCCGCTACCGGGGGCTCATTATAGGCAGCCCTACTTATTCTAACAGATTATTTCCGGCAGTCGAAACCCTCACCGAAATGATTGCTACACGGGATATCAAGAATCGCACGTTTGCCTATTTCGGTTCTTTCACTTGGGCCGGTGCGGCAGTAAAACACCTCGCCGCATTCGCCGAATCCATGAAATGGGAAACTATCCCCTGCTGTATAGAAATGAAACAAAGCATTACTCCGGCTATAAAGGAGCAATGTAGAAACCTTGCACAAGAAATGGCAGCTCGGTTAACTCGATGATTCAACAAACCCAATAAAAGAACGGGAAAGGATTTTTATTCTTTCCCGTTCTTTTATACTCAAAATCATTCCTATTAACTATCACTTTTTCTGAACAAACGTTTATACCACGGAATAACATATTCCGACCGCGAAGAAGCATATCCATAACCATATTTTCCGCCGCCATATTGGCGATATGAATAAGTCCTTGAATTCATATTCACATCATTCAAAATAAGATAAACCGGCACATTGATACGCTTATTGTCAATCCATGCGTTCAACATCTCGATCGACGCTTTATTTGTATAGTTAGCCCTCGCTACATAAATAACCACATCGATAGCCCGGGTCAACAAAAATGAATCGGATACCATACCCAACGGTGCTGTATCCAAAATCACATAATCATAATGGGATCGTGCATAATCGACCAACTGCTCAAAACGAGAACTCATCAACAATTCGTTCGGATTAGGAGGAACAGGCCCTGCCGGCAAAACGTCCAAATTAGAATCAATTCCAGAAGATTGAATAAGAGCCGAAAGATCAGAATCTCCACCCGACAAATAGGTAGTAACACCCCTCATATTGGACATTTGGAAATGCTGAGCCAAACGAGGGCGTCGTATATCCACACCTATCAGAAGCACCCGTTTTCCCGTTAGGGCAAAACTCAAAGCCATATTGCAAGAAACGAATGTCTTTCCTTCATGCATTACCGACGATGTTACCGCTATCACCTTTTTCTCTGGACCAGTAAGGACAAACTGTAAATTATTCCTCAACAATCGGAATAGTTCGGCAATGGGCTCCACACTCTTTTTCTCAACCACAAAAAATTTATTTCCCGGCTTCTTAGATATCTCAGCCAAAACAGGTATGGAAGTAAGACGTTCTAGCATTTTCTTATCTTTCAACACAGGGAATAACAACATTCTGAGGTAAATAACAAATGCCGGCAACAAAACGCCCAATAAAACAGCAGCACAAAGCAGCAATATTTTCTTAGGAGAAACTGGTTCTCCCGTAGAATCCGGATCGTCGATAATACGTGCTACCGGTACGGTCATACTTTTGGCCAATGCATTCTCTTCTCTTTTTTCCAACAAGAATACATACAGATTATCCTTTATCCTTTGCTGACGCATAATATCGGATAACTCCCGCTCGTATTGAGGTACGTTCTTAATCTTGTCTTCGATAATCTTATCCTGACGAGATAAATCTCTCTTTTTAATTTCTACTCCTTTACGAATGCTTTCGACACCTTTCAGTACCAATGACCTTTGAGTCTGTATATCTCTCGTCAACTCAACGATAACAGGATTGGATTCCGATGATGAATGTAATAATCTTTCTCGTTGTTGCAGACTTTTATTATATTCTCCTATTAATTTAGCTAAATCTTTATCGTCAATTCCCAACGCAGGAATAGGCATATATTCATTTTGAGGTATCGATAAAAATTTCTCTACATAATCGACAAGGCTTTTCTGCAACTCCAACTCGGCCAACTTCTCATCGGTAAATCCGGTTTGCTCCAAATATAATTTCGCCTCAGACGAAATATCAATCAAATTATTATGACGGCGATATTCTTCTACTCGCGCCTCTACAACCGATAAATCTTTTGAAATAGAATCCAAACGAGCATCAATAAACTGTTGCGTTTTTTCAGTCCCTTGATTTTTTTGCTTGGCCGCATCGATATTATAAAAATCGACCAGTGTTTTTATAAAATCCTCACCCGCTTTTATTACCGGAGTTCGATATACGACCTTCAAAATCGTTGCATCTTTCGAAGCAAAAGCCACTGTCAAATTCCCGGCAATAGACTTACTCACGCTTCTCGGATTCGATAAAGATATATTCAACGTTTTATCCAAGGTAGGAATCGTATCGCCAGTATATCTTAGTCGGATAAATCCCTTGTGAAAAGGTATGGAATATGGAAAAGTTTCGACCGTAGTGTTACAAATTTCTACCTCATCGCCCCTCACATTTCGAGTCTTCGCCTCCAAATGGAATACTCCGTTTTGCGGTTTTATTCTAATATTCAAAGAAGCCTTTAACGAACGCACATCAATCGAATCAAGAACTGCTTCTATCGGAGTCTCTTCATACAATGGAACATTTCTCAAAAAAGAATTCCAAGAATAAGACGTGTACAAATTAAGAGCTTCGACGACATCTGTAATCTGATTTTTCGAACGTAAGACTTCTATTTCATTATCTATATTTTTCTTATAGGAAGATAGTCCTAGGCTTTCCAATAATATATTGCTGTTATCTCCTTTATTGTCTTGAATATATACTGCAGATGTGACCTCATAAACCGGAGTCTGCCTGAAACAATAAAACATTACCACCACAGCAAGTACGACCACGCTGGTCATAAACCACTTCCAATATGAAATACATTCTAAAAAGAAGCCCGTAACATCAAATGCCTCTTCCGATGCATTTTTCACAGATGTATTCTGCTTATCTTCCATAAAACTTTTATTTCGAAATACTCCAAGCTGTAATAATAAGGTTAGCGATAGTCAATAAAATTGAAGTCGCACTAAAAATCAATGAAGTCGTGGGAGGTACGACAACAGCAGAATTGGCTTTGGATTTGTTTGGTTGAACATACAATACATCATTCTGCTGTAAATAAAAATAAGGCGAAGATATCAAATTCTTATCATTCAAATTTATTCTCGCTATACTCTTAGTTCCATCTGAGTTTACCCTCACCAACAGCACATTATCCCGGCGACCTGTTATAGCCAAATCTCCGGCAAGAGCGATCGCATCCAATATACTCACTCGTTCGTTTTCTATGGTAAACAATCCCGGTCTATTCACATCTCCTAATACCGATATAGAAAAGTTTTGTATCCACACAGTCACTTGGGGTAGTTCATTCAGATATTCGGGATAAAGGAGTTCTTGAATCAAATGTTCTACCTCCATCTTACTTTTTCCCGCTACGTGAATACGCCCAATCACCGGGAAATCGATATTACCCGCCTGATCAATCAAATAATATTCAACGGCTTTCGATGCATTTCCTCGCAGATAAGCTTCTCCTTGCATCAACCTCTTGTTAAACGGGATAACAACCTCTTGATTCTTAGCCACTACCGATATATCTATAATATCCCCCGGAGCTAAAACAGGAGAAGACTGAACCGTCGCAGCATTCAATACTTCGGCAGGTATATCTTCAATATCAACCATATAGGGAACATTCTTCGAAGAAGAACAAGACGTTATCCCCCAAAGAAGTATCATAAAAAACGTCAAATACAAATATCTCATTATGTGCTCTGTTTCTAAATAATGGCCCAATTATATAATCGCCATGCAAAAATAACACTTTTTACATGGCGAACAATATTTTTATCAGAAAAACCACGATTCAAACGCGATTCATGACATTGCACAACAAAGCCCGTTCCCTCTTCACTATCGCTAAACAAAGAGAACGGGCTCAACAATAATTCCCCTTTTTCAGAAATTATATTGAATCATTGCATTGATTCGATTGGCCTGACCATCTTCCCTATTTATATTGGAACGACGACCATAAAGATATTCAAGCCCAATACTACAATCGGGAGTTAAATTATAAAAAGCGTTCCCGACAATATATTGAGCATATCGATAGGAATTTTCCGAGAGCGACCCGGTTTTGCTGTATAATCTACTTTGACTATAAGATGCCGAAATAAAGAATTTTTGAGAGAATGAATACCGTATGCCAGCCACATAGCCTAATGTTTCTGGTGCATAAAGTTTCCCTTGATTATCGGGGTCTGGAATCAAATCGAAACCCTTCCCGTTCAAACCGTTCAAGTATCTATCGTATCCTCGTCCATAAACCCCTTGATAATACAGCATTACCTTCGGTGTAATATTAGCTAATCCCGAAAGTTGCACGGCCCAACCCAAAACAGATTTATTTCGAGAGGCTACCAAATCCCGATAGGACAAACCTCGTATAAGACCAGAGACTCGTATATGATTGTTCCCTTCGTTCCAACCATACTGGACATAAAACGGAATATCGGGCATACGCTGACGAATAGCCATATTGTTACCATCACTTAGCGTATAAGTCACCGAAGGTGCTTCGGCCGCTAATGCCACCTGCCAATGCTTACTTAAATCAAGAGTATAACGCAACATAACATTACGCACACTAGTCATACCATTTGGACCTTCATAATCGATTGTAGGAGGAGCTGCTGCGGGGTCCACAAAGGTACTCCAAGTCTGTCCGACTAAAAAGCCGCGGGCATTCACATAAGCCTGTCTGAGACGAAAACCGTAATCCTGTCCTCCCCGAAAATCACTTTCTACATAAACGGTATATTTTCCTAATACAGAATTGGCCCCGACTAATTTCAAAAACAGACGAGTGGTAGAAGCATCCATTTGATATTGATTACGTTCCGCCGGATTACGGGGAACAGGGATATCGTATGTCACAAAATCCCGGTTAGGCAGAGCCCCGTCAAAATCATAGGAAGCAGTAGCCTTTACATAACCACCTATACCCAATGCCGCACGCCCTTTACGATCTATCAGCAAAAAACGAGGGGCTCGCGGGTCTTGGAAATGCAATAACCGAGTGTCGTAAAACATCGCCATCAATTCGTCATTCGGTGGGGTTTCCCCCCACAAAAGAATTACTCGAGCCGGCGACTGTGAAGGGCCTTGACAAACACACTCTTCTACAACGACATCGGTCTGTTTATCCATTTTATTATCAGCCTGTACCGATAATAATGCCGTCACCAAAAAACAGGAACAAGAAACAAATAATTTTTTCATACTTTCTTGGGATTTAAACGTTTCATCGATAATTAAAACAACGAGGTACATGAATTGTTGAAACAATCGTAAAAATAAGTACCTTTGTATTTTGAATAAATCCCCATAATTATGGAAACAATTACTTTATTCTTAACCCCCGAATTCGATACGATCAGGGACGAAATGGGCTACGATGAGAACGACGATTTCGATGCCTACGACATTCTATTCCAACAAGGTTATGACGGAGAAATGATAGAAGTAGAAGAAAACGAAATCTTCGAAATCCCAGAGGGGTACATAGCGACCATACAAGCAACGGATACGAACGACGAATTTTATATACTCGACGAGGGAGAAGACGTTTTCGAGAAAGAAGATTTCCAAACAGAAACATTACGAGAAGGACAATATCGATATGATGCCGCCGAGAACATTTTCTGGAAAATCAACGACGAACCAAGCGACCTCTCCTTTTAACTATTTACGATAAAAAGATGAATCCACTTCAACCAGAGATACACCCCCTCGCCCCATTTCTTCCACCCAATGCCCGGCTCCTATTGCTAGGAAGTTTTCCGCCTCCCCGCAAGCGCTGGTCGATGGATTTTTTCTATCCCAATTACACCAACGATATGTGGAGAATTTTTGGGCTTATCTTCTTCGATGACAAAGATCATTTTGTAGATATAGAAAAGAAAAAATTCCGTAAAGACAACATCGAACAATTTCTACGGGAAAAAGCCATTGCTGTAAGCGATACAGTAGCCGTTGCCAATCGCCTAAACGGAAATGCCTCAGACTTAACCCTCGAAGTCGTCGAGCCATTAAATCTGGCCGGAATACTCGATCAAATTCCTCGCTGTCATACTCTGGTGACCACAGGACAAAAGGCAACCGACACATTACTTTCTATCACAGGTTCACCAGCTCCTGCGATCGGAGGGTTCGTCGATTTTCTTTACCATAATCGCCGCCTCCGGCTTTACCGTATGCCCTCCACTTCCCGCGCTTATCCCAAGCCTCTAACCGATAAGGCGAAAATATACCGTACCATTTTCCAAAACTTCGAGCAATAGCCATATTAAAATACGATTACATTTTCACAAAAATTCAAATTTGTAACACGAATATATTACCTTTGCAGCCATAAAAGTGCAAATTTTATAATCCTTTTTTATGGAATCATTATCTTTCATTCAGTGGTGTCTCGATAATTTAAACTACTGGACTATTACATTTCTAATGATGATAGAAAGTTCCTTTATTCCTTTCCCTTCCGAAATCGTCATTATACCGGCCGCATATAAAGCCGCTTACGGAGAATTAAACATGTATTTGGTGGTTATCTTCGGGACTCTCGGAGCAGACCTCGGTGCAATCATTAATTACTATTTAGCCCGTTGGATTGGACGTCCGCTCGTTTATAAATTCGCCAACAGCCGCATCGGACATATCTGTCTGCTCGACCAGAAAAAAGTCGAAACAGCCGAACGCTATTTCGACAAGCATGGTAGTATATCCACCCTCATCGGAAGACTGATACCGGCTGTACGTCAACTTATTTCTATACCGGCAGGATTGGCACGTATGAAATTCTCCAAATTTATTCTTTTCACGACTCTTGGCGCCATGTGTTGGAATATCGTATTGGCCGCCATAGGATATGGATTCCATGCTGTTATCCCCGAAGACGAACTTATCTCGAAAGTACAGATGTATAGCCACGAAATACTCTATATACTCATCGCTATTTGTGTATTTATCGTAGGATTTCTCATTTATAAGGGAATGAAAAAGTTGAAATAAGCATATTTCCACTTGTAAAAATACGAACAGCTATGCGATAATCGCATAGCTGTTCGTATTTATTGAATGATACAATACATAGGGTATGACTACACATAACCAATGACCCACTTTTCCCTCTTGCATCCCATCAATAAATATCTATCTTTGCAACTACGAAGATAGGATTCGGTTAGGCATAGCCAAATCGGATACAATATTTCCGCTTGTCTCTACACTCACCTTTCACTATCTTTGTGAGTACGAAGATAGGCTGCGG
>ERZ827488.3057-NODE-3057-length-14356-cov-9.917978_pt1 | contig 14356 bp, 18 predicted proteins | sample MGYA00519771_ERZ827488 | MGnify/ENA primary metagenome ERZ827488 (study PRJEB31778, sample SAMEA3449323) | human gut metagenome | biome: human gut; feature: human-associated habitat; material: faeces | place: United Kingdom | collected 2010/2012 ...
CCGGTCTCCAAGCTGTTTTATTTTGGTGACAAGAAATCCTCCATTCATTTCCATACAAAAGCTCCTATATAGTAGTTTATTAAAAACATACTATATAGGAGCTTTATTGTCAACAGTTTATATGTCCTAATAGGTAAATTCCGTTTTTTTCAATTCTCCAAACTTGAATTTGTAAATATCATTTTACATTTTTATATGAAATCACAATATGACTTGGTGCAAATAATACTGATGCAATAATCAATAGCACTGACCTACTCATAATCCCACTAAATAAGAACAACATTGAAGGAATAATAGAAAGTGCTAATGCTCTGAAAACGCTGTTTTTCTTAAAACATATAATCCAAATAGCACAATAAAGCATTACCAATATGGTATCTACAATCAGATATAGTGCAAATGCTTCGTCAGACCACCACCCAAACCAAGTTCCCGGAATATTGATTATCATGAATCCGAAACAACCCAATCTCCCTACTTGTTCTGTGACCTCAACATATTTATTGTTCCACTTATTATCAAATCCATCTTTGCACTTAATCGCAAATACAACATTGGGTATCATAATGACTGCAATAAAAATCAGCCCAAAAACATTAAACCATTCCATATTATCTACCATCACAAACTTCGATTTCATGATATCATTTCTAATACAAATTTTACCGCATTTTTCAGGTTCAGTCCATCTTTTAATCCCAGTCGGTAGAAAAACTCTTCTGTTTCTGCTCCACTGCTGAAAATTGCATTACAGTATTCCGTAATCACTTCTTCCTGTTCTGGGGATAACGTTTCCAGTAATTTCTGGTATTTCTTATCAATCTCACTTACCGCCTCTTTATCCTGATTTAACTTCCATTCCGAATACGCTTTTCCCGTATGCTCTGTAATTGTCAGATTTACAAATTCTTGCACTTTCTCTGACATGGTACTCTCAGCTTCCTGTTCGTCTTTCTTTTCCTCATTTGATTTCTCAAGTGTTGTATCATCAATATAACGAATGATTTCTCGAATATTTGACTTCATCGACTGCAAATATCCCTTGATCAACACTGCAAGTTTTCTTGCTTCAGACGCTTCTGTTTCAGGATTCGACAAATAAAACTCTTCCAATTCTTTCAGGAGATCTATCCCTGATTTCATCTGAAATTCTACATCCAGTAAATCGTCCATCACTTTATATAATTCTTCCATCATCTATTTTTGCCTTTCTATGTATAGCATACTCAAAAGTTTTCCACCATCATCCCAGGATAAAATCCTGTAATCCACATTTCACGACCTCAAGCACTGCAACTATCCCCATACCGATATGCGGAAGGAGTACAAACACTACTGTCGTAATTGAAAAAGCAAAACAGTCCAGATATATTGAAACATTCTATAGTACAGTCCGTATTCATAGTCATTGTGGATATTTGTCTCCAAATGAATATGAGGAACAATATCTGAAAAACTTGGAAACGGACGTAACAAACTTAGCGAGTTAACAATTACAAAAAATGGGAAATTGGTTACATTTAATTTGTACTTTTTCTTGACATAGGACCAGTTATGGCATAGACCAAAAAATCACTCGATAAAAAGGAGGGGATCCTGATGTTGATCCTCTATGCCATTTATGTTGTATATATCTGTATACGATAAATATGAAAATTGATTCACTGATGTGATAAAATTCTACCTTTATATTGGAAACAGGAAACAGAAAAATCGCTTGCCGGCAGATAAATTTCTGCCGGCAAGCGATTTTTATTTTTTCAATTAAAATCCTGTCAATCTGAAAAACATCAATTCATTTGCTGATCCGTCGTCTCGTTCCTGTGTCAGCATAATTAACAGAGAGCCGTCATCTAAAAGCTGCATATCTTCCAGCCATGGATAACTGACACCAAATATGTCCTCTGTAGAAATTGCACCTACGTGCGTTCCATCTTTTGCCCAAAATTGTATTTCACGCATATTTCCATCTGCAGCCACAAAACCATTTTCTGTTTCCGCCATGCCTGTAATGGAACCGAGCTTGTCCGGAGAACTGATATCTTCTCCACCTAATTTCAAAAGCTGATTGCCATCATAATCATAGACAACAATTTTTGTGCCTTCATCTTCCACAGCCATGGAGCCGGCAACCATAATATGACTATTCGTGATCTGTACGTCATCTATCATAGAAAACAGTCCCTTGCGTTCTTCATCTTTATTTAATCCGGTCAGTATCCACGGTTCTGCCGTCAGGTTACCGCCTTGATTCGCAATCTTCTGAGTATCACTGTTCACCCAGAAACTGATTCCCCATTCTCCGGATGGATGCATATTCAGATCTCCGTCTACTGTTGTCTGAAGTGCCTTTTCCCCATCTTTTACGCCAATTACATCTCCAATTCCAGGCGAAAGATATAACATTCCACTGCTGTCCCCAGACAAATATTCAAAATCATCGTCTAATTCCATCGAAGATACGAATTCAAGTCCACTTTCTGAATATTCATAAGTATCCAGTTTGTTCTCCAGCAAATGGAACACTTGATTGCCCTGTTTTACAAACTGATGATCCATAATCTGCATAACTCCCTGTGCTTCTTTAAATGGGATATATTTCGGAACGATTGTATAAGAACCTACCATCTGCTCTGCCAATACAGGTTCAACAGGCTCTCCCTCCCATGGCCATGGTGCGTCTTTATTTCCTTCATCCTCTAATTTCAGCACAATTCCTTCTAACAATTCTTTGTCAGAATCATCTATTTCCTGTCCTCTTACTCTGATATCATAGGATGTGCCAGACTGTTCATAACGATACATATACGTTTTTTCTATGGAATTACTTTCCGGCATTGCTGTATATTCTGCATTTCCTATTGTTACAGTGTCCATTTTTCCTTCAGCATATGCCTCTAAATCCACTCCAAAGGCAATTAAACTCTTTCGATATGTATATGAATCCTCCTTGGTCGCTTCTATAGAAATGACATTCTCGGATCCATCTACTGTATCTCCATCAAAAAATCTAACGTAAGAATATTCTTCATCTTTCTTCATATTCTCTTTATCGTAGTTCCATGCCTTCGGATAATACACTGTAAATAAACTTAATTTAAGACTTTCTCTGTCTTTAAATTCTGTTTCTTCCTGCTCTGCTTTTTCCGATTTTTTCTTCTCCGGATTCTTTTTTTGTCCACATGCCGCTATCATCATCATGCATATCATGATACACAGCACACACCATAGTTTCTTTTTCATGGCGTCTTCCCTCCTTTCATGATTTCCACATCCTTTTCAGTTATTCACTGTCACTTTTTACACAGTGGAATGTGTAGTAGTCATCATCATCACTGTAGTCTACTTTCAAAGTACCATCGTCATTTATCATCACTGTAAGAGATGGATTTTCTGATTCAATCGAACAATATCCCAGTGCAACTGACCATGGGAAAGTCCCAATCTCCTCCCCTTTATAAATAACTGTTACATTACGGTCACTTTTGAAATCAAGACGCAGTGCATCATTGATGTTGTTTACTCCTTCCATAGAAGTCTGAGGTCCGTCTCCTAAAAGTTCTTCCACGCTTTCTGCAGCCCACTCACCTATGACTGCATTTTCCTCCTCTGTCAGATAGAGTGCCGGATCCATTGCATCCGTTCCATCCTTTGCAAAAATCACCTTTACTCCCATCTCGAGCATATTATCAAAAGAAATAATATCTTTTCCGATGATTCCCTCCATCTCTTCTCCTTCGATGCTCAAGATAAACTGATCATCTTCAACAGACCATTTTCCATTCCCGGTAGTGTCTCCAACTGAAAAGGAAACTTTTCCGTTGTTTTTCACTTCAAATTCAAAAGCACCTCCGAAAGTTTCATCTATACTGACTGACATTCCCATCATCTGAGCGGACACCGCTACCCATTTCCCTTCATACGGGTTCTTCTCTCTTGTTTTTCCGGAGCCTCCACAACCAATCAGCGCTATCATACTGATAATAAGCACCAGTCCAAATAACAAATTCAACTTCTTTCTCATAATCTTCTCCCCTTTCAATTACTTCTTGTCTGCAAAAAAAGGAGTCAGCAATTCTGCTACCTTACTGATTGGCATTGTCTGCAAGATCACCTTTCCCGGTCCTTTCACAACGGTATTAAAAATGCCTTCTCCTCCAATCAGCATATTTTTTACTCCTTTTACAGCTACAACATCCATAGTGCAGGTTTCTTCCATTGCCGCTAAGTACCCCGTACTGATCAAAATTTCCTGTCCTGCACTCAAATCATACTCCACTGCATGTCCATCAATTTCTACAAACGCGGTTCCATTTCCGCTCAATCTCTGCATAATGAAACCTTCTCCTCCAAATATGCCTTTCCCTAATTTTTTCTGAAAATGCATGGACAGTTCTACACCTTCTTCTGAAGCAAGAAATGCACTCTTCTGCACGATCATGGAGTGACCGTTGCTAATCTCCAATGCTTTGATCGCTCCCGGAAAACTTGATGCAAATGCAATCATTCCGTCTGCACCTTCTGCGGTATATCTGTTTTGAAACGCAGAATCACCAGACATCAGTCTGCCGAACATTTTCTTCATTCCGCCTCCGGAAATCGTCTCCATTTTCATGTTCGGGCTCATCCAGCTCATACTTCCGCTTTCTGTGATCATAGATTCTCCTGCTGATAATTCACATACAACAACTGGTAAATTTCCTCCTAAAATCTCATATTTTTTCATAACAAAGTTCTCCTTTCTTTTTCATTTTTCTTTTTTGTTTTCATCCTACAACAGTACCTTTTTCATTAAGCTTTGTGGCACATTGCACACACATATCCAGATCATCACAGATTAAAAAGCAATGGTCACATACAAGACGCTTACATATCGGACAAATATTAAAGATCTCTTTCGCCTGATTCAATGCTTTTTGAAATGCTAAATTCTTTTCCCGTTCATAAAGTGTATCATAAATAATCTTCCGATTTTCATTTTCCGGTTTTTTCCCCGCTCTGGAAAAACGAATTGGTGTACTTTTCCATACTGTTTTACATTCCATGCAGCATAGTGAAAAGCAAAACTCATCCGGCGTAGAACAATCTATTAAATCCTTTTTCGTAATATATTCCACATTTTTAACCTCCTTGTTAACCTCTTTGCTCTATCACCATCCTATTCTCTGTTCTCCCTCCTTATCCATTGCCTTTATTTTTTTCTCTGATCGGGCGGCCACCATTTCGTAATAAAAGCGTAGCAGATACGGAAAGCAAATACTATGGTCGCCATTCGTATATTATGCTTATTTTTCAAAATACGAACGATTAGTATACTATATATAGTGTTTTATTCTTATCTCTCCACTATATATGCGCAATATCTTTTTGTGAAAATATAAAAGAGATCTATCGGCAAACAAAAAAAGACCCTAGCATCATTTCTGATGCTAAGATCTTGATTGGTCATCTTAACTTAATGACATTCCCTTGTGGAGTCTCTTTTTTTTCTGCAAAAACATGAAGATATTTGTTCCTGTTATAATAAAAAATCTTTGTTGTAAAGATTGGAGTCGCAAGTTAATATATGATACATATGGCGGAATGAAGAGATCTATTTTCTGTAAAAAAGTATAATGAGAATATGAGTATCCGTAAAACGAAAGGAGATAGAAGATGAAGATAAAATCAGTTGCAGTTTTAGGTGCAGGGGCGGTAGGCTCCTATGTGATCTGGGGACTTTCACAGAAACCGGAAGTCCGGCTTGGCGTGATTGCCGAGGGAGAAAGAGCGGATCGTCTAAGGAAAAATGGATGTGCGAATAATGGCAGGATTTACCATCCGGAGGTGTGGTCACCAGAAGAAGCACATAATGTGGATCTGCTGGTGGTTGCTTTGAAATACGGTTCACTGGAAGGCACATTGAAGAGTATACAAAAAACAACGGGTGAACATACAGTGGTCATGAGCCTGATGAATGGAGTCGACAGTGAAGAAATAATCGGAAGAACAGTGGGCACGGAGCATGTCTTACCGGCACTGATCAAAGTGGCTTCACACAAAGAGGATGATGGTTATCATTTTGATCCGCTGACCACACTGGAAATTATTTTTGGAGAGCCATCTGCACCGTTTGACAGTGAGCGTGTGAGAGCGGTGGAAGCGTTGTTTACAGATACTGGGATTCATTTCCGGTCGACCGAGTACATTCAGGAGGAGATATGGTGTAAATTTCGCCTGAATGTATGCAACAATCTGCCGCAGGCAATTCTGGGGACAAGCGTTGGATGTTACCGCGACAGTGTCCACATGAAAGCAATCAGTGATGGATTAAAGAGAGAACTGGAAATGGTAGCAAAGGCAAAAGGAATCGATATGAGTAAAACAGGAAGTTCATCCGGACGCGGAAGCGTAGTTCCTCCGACAGCCAGATATTCTACCTTACAGGATATGGATGCCGGACGTCATACGGAAATCGATATGTTCTCCGGTGCGCTTGTGCGGATGGGAAAGGAGCTTGGAATCCCTATGCCGTACAATGAATATACTTATCATATGATCAAAGCGCTGGAAGAGAAAAATGATGGTAAATTCAATTATACCGGGAATCAAAAACCAATCATCGAAATAACTGTAAATGAGAATGCTGTGATACACTTTGAACTCTGGCCGGAAATCGCACCGATTGCCTGCGGAAGTGTTATGCAGCTCGCAGAGAAGAAAATATTTGACGGAAGAGCCATTGAACGTCTGGAACCGGGATTTGTCCTACAGCCACTGTTTTTTGATGGTGTTGATCCACAGATCGATATCATGGTCGAACCGGAATTTAAAACCAATCCTGAAAATGCCAAAATCGTTTTTGAACGGGGGATTGTTGCCATGGCAGGAGATCCAGAGAACAGTTCTGGCAGCCAGTACTATATCACTCTTGCTGCTTCTGAGAGATTGAATGGTAATTTCACTGTAATCGGAAAAGTGATCGATGGCTGGGATGAGATTGAACGACTGGAACATGTAGAAGTAGAAGAAGCCATTGAACCGCAGTCAGGATTTGTCTATCACAGACCGGTAAAAACCGAGATGATCACGAAAGTCAGACGCATAAAATAAAAAATAAATCCTTCAATAACGGAGATGTGTTATACTATAACCAGCATGTATTGAAAAATACAACATAATTCAAGGAGGAAACCAAAATGGGGAAAAAACGGATTCGGGACTTTGGGATTGTACCCGGAAGAGTAAAAACAGGAGAAAGGAATGCGATTACGGACGTGCCAGGTGTACGGGTAGGTCATTGTACGGTGAAGACAGAAGAAAATCATACCGGTGTAACCGTGATCGTTCCTGGACCGGACAATGCATTTGCCAAGCACTATACGGCAGCTGCATACATTCATAATGGATTTGGAAAAAGTGCTGGCGTGGTGCAGGTAGAGGAACTGGGGACCCTCGAGACACCCATTGCTCTTACCAATACCTTAAATGTCGGAAAGGTTTTGGATGCAATGGTTGATGTCGTGATCGAACAGAGCCGTAAGGACGGAATTGAGCCACAGAGTATCAATCCGGTTGTTGGCGAGTGCAATGACTGCCGGATCAATCATATCCAGAAACGGGCGATTGGCGAAAAGGAAGTGCGTGAGGCTTTTGCGGCAGCATCAGAAGAATTCGAAGAAGGTGATGTAGGTGCCGGTGCCGGTACGACCTGCTATGGCATGAAGGGGGGAATCGGTTCTGCATCCCGCGTGATCACGATTGGTGAAAAAGAATACACCATTGGTGTTCTGGTTCAGTCAAACTTTGGTGCAACGGAAGATTTTGTACTGAACGGAGAAGCTGTTGGTCCGAAGATTCTGGAATGGAAGCAGGAAAAGAGTGATATGGCTGCATCTGAAGAAGATAAAGGTTCTATTATGAGTATTCTGGCTACAGACCTTCCAGTGACAAGTCGTCAGCTCAAACGGATTCTGAAAAGAACCGGTGTTGGTATCGCACGAACCGGCGGTTACACAGGCCATGGCAGCGGAGAGGTTATGATCGGATTTACGACTGCAAACAGAATCCCATCCGGTTATGAGGAGGAACTTGTGCAAATATCAGCAATTCCGGAAAATATAATCGACCGTGCTTTCCTTGCTGCGGCAGAAGCAGAGCAGGAGGCAATCTTGAATTCCATGACCGCCGCAGAGCAGATACGTGGAATTGCAGGTGAACTGTATTACAGTCTTGCAGAATACCTTGAAGATAGAGAAAGCTAAAGACTGTACAAAAGAATAAGTGTAATATCTAAATCCAAACCTGGTTACAATCCTTGAAAATGACTATCATTTCCCAAAAGCATCTAATCTTGCGGAGGAGGCAAATACGATGTGTAATTTAAGTGAAGGAATTTACGAAAAAGGCATAGAAGAAGGTATAAGCAAAATTGTACAGTCTGGATTACGAAAAGGATTAACTTGTGAATTCATTGCAGATAAATTCGATATTCCGATCGAAACTGTTAAGCAAATTGCAGAAGAAATGCCTTGTACTATGTAACAGTAAAAGAGATTCCCTTGTGGAGCAATGTCATTAAGTTAAGAATTTTGACATAATTATAAAACACATCATATTTGCAATTGTTTGATAAATATGATGTGTTTTTTTCTTTTGTCTATTTTGCAGCACAACAAAAAGACAGATTGTTTATCTGTCAAAAAAATAGCATATTCCACATTCGTAAATTATCGGAACGTGATATATAACCACTTGCTAAAATCGATATCGCCACGCATATACATAACGAACATTGAATCCTCTGATTTAATCAAATTTATGGATTCTATTGCTTCGAACCATTTGCGTTGCAACGCTTATGCCGTTATTAGTTCTTCTTTTAAAACAGCAAAGGAGTTTAACATAATAGCGCAAAACCCGGCACCTTACGCTGTTCAAACAATCCGTTCAAAGATGCGACAGAAAAAAAGAACGGAGACCAAACGCAAAACTTTTTCATTACAGCAATTACAAAATATTTTACTAACCTGCAAAAAAGAAGAACCTAATATTTCAGATTTTCCAACAATGAAAGGGAATACTGCAAAACATATACGGTTTGCAATGTGTTTTCCAGGACATTGTTTTGTTGTTTATTGACTAGATTCGTAATTATGTATAAAATACATTTTAATGAATAATTATTCAATGTATATGTCATATCATTGCGTAACAGGCAACAAAAATCTTATAAAAGATCAAGCTGTTACATATAATCTCATACAGTCTTTTACAGTACAGAAACTACACTTTCTGTTACTTAATAGCAAAAACAGGCTGTTTTCACCTCATTTATTTTGCAATTTTCTGAAATAAATGGTATAGTTGTAAAGTTAAAAAATTGTAAATATTGCTTGTATTTACGGCGTAAATCGTTATAGAATTAAGAGCAAAAGAACTAAAAACGGAGGAAAAATGAGGAAATTAGCATTAGATGATGATATTTTACTGAATATAGAGAAACCTGCCCGCTACATTGGACACGAAGTCAATTCAGTAATGAAAGATAAAAATGCGGTGGATATAAGGTTTGCAATGTGTTTTCCGGAGGTACGATCATCGTTAAACAGAGGTTTGCTCATATAATCTCATGTAGTCTCACAGAGTCTTTTACATTCATGGAAAAAGAGATTATATGGGATTATGTAAGATTATAAAAGACTGTTACAAAACTGATTTTTACTGTCGCTATTGTAACATATTATGCCTATTTTTTCAAGCGTTTGTTACATAAATGGAGTTAAAAATCGTAATGAAGCTACTAAAATGGTTATTTTTAACCGTTTTTTGCATAAAAATCCAATTTTATTATTCAAGAATTATTCATACATTATTTATACATAAAAATAAAAAGTGCCAATGTCACAACCAAATCAAGGATGTGGTATTGGCATTTTGAAATTACTTCTATACGAATGACTGATAAAATTTTTAGCGTTGCAAAAAATGCGTCACTATTGCAATTGTGATAAAATTAGGATAAAATAAAGATAGTAAAAAGCGAAAGGAGACATTGAAATGATACAAATTCGCCCAGTTTCTGATCTTAGAAATAAATTTCCTGAAATTGAGACTCTTGTTAATAGTGGAAATCCTGTGTATTTAACTAAAAACGGATATGGCGCTATGGTTGTTCTAAGTTTAGAAGAGTATGCAAGTCTCACAGATAATATCGAAATGAAGCTTGATGAAGCTGACAGGCAGGCTGTGGAAACCGATGAAAGGCTTTCTCACGAAAGTGTGTTCAAAAATGCAAGGAGTGCAATACATGGAAAATAAATCTTATCAGCTTCGCTACTTGCCAATATTCGAAACTGATTTGCTAAGTACGGTAAATTACATTACAAACGTTTTGAAAAATGATGATGCAGCACTTCGGTTAGTTGATGATATTGAAAGTGCTATATTGAAAAGGCTGGAAAATCCTCTTGCGTTTGAACCTTATCGTTCTGCAAAAATGAGAGAGTATCCATATTATCGGATTTACGTGAGAAATTATGTGGTATATTATGTGGTTATCGGGAATGTTATGGAAGTAAGGCGACTGATATATAGTGCAAGAGATACAGATCGTTATTTATAACAGAATGATAAAATGTAATTGATAATAAGAACGTTCCACTTAAGTTACAGAGGTGAAAGAGATTGGAAAAAGAAGATTATACACGGGAACTTGGAAATCCGAAATATAAAGCAGGGGAAGAAGTTTGCTTCGTTTGGGGAAAAGACAAAAATCAGGAAGCAAAGGGCAGGATTTGTATAATAGATGCCTATGGAACATGGGAGCAGCAGAAAGAAGTTTCGTATGATATTCTTGGAAGCAAGAGTGAAGAACCCAATAAAAGAATCCTTTTTAAACATATCAAAGAATCAGAAATTGTGAGTATAAAAAAGAATAATAATGTGTAGATAGTGGAAACAGCTTTATCATCAAAAAAAATTTCGGTGGTAAGGCTATTTTTGCATATAATTGAAAATAAAATTTACAATTAATTCATGAAAAACACTTGACGGGGAGATTGTCCCCATCAGGTATGATGGAGTTAGAAAGGTGGTTATGATATGAGCAATGAGAAAAATGAGTTGAAACAGACCAAAGAAGTATGTGAGATGCTTGGCATCAATAATGATCGACTAAAATATTTTAAAAAGAGGGATGTATTTGTATCGGAAACATCACGGGCTGGTTATGCAGCTAAGGATATTGCTAGACTAAAACAATTAGTAGTACTCACTAAGTCGGGATTGACTTGTGATGACATCAAAAACATTGATTTAGAGGTAATATCGTTTGCCAAGGTAGTTGAGCGAAAAAGAAAGATATTGGAAGAAGAATTATCACAGATTAATGGTGCATTAAGTTTGTCGGCTGAATTGCTCGAAGCCGGGGTAGAATATAATTCCATGCCTTCAGATTACTACTTAGCAGAGATTACTAGACGCGAAAGAGAGAGGTTATTTTTTTGTAAAAACTTTTGCAATATTAATAAGGCCTTATTTTGGGGAGTATCCCAAAGTTTGTGTAAACCTTCAAACTGATGTAAGATAGAATTACTCAGTTTGGAGGTTTATTTTATGGCAAGAAAAAAGGATTCACCACAAAAGGCAGCCCTCAGAGAAATGATGGGCAACTATCTAAAGGAAAATAATGTGAAGGTAAAAGATGGTACCGATGTCAATTCCATTATGCGCGATATGATGTCAATCATCCTGGAAGGCTCACCAGATCAGGAATTAGATGAGGAATTAGGATATTCCAAGTACGATTATCGGAATAAAGAAACCAGTAATTCCCGAAACGGTCACTCCCAGAAAACCATGCATACCAGCTATGGGGATATGGAAGAAAAAAATCATCTCCATGTATGCAAAAGGAATGACTACAAGCGATATTGAGAGTCATATGCGTGAATTGTATAATTTTGACATCTCTGACAGCACCATCAGCCGGATCACAGACAAGATCCTTCCGATCGTAAAAGAATGGCAGGAACGTCCATTAGAAAGCGTATATGCCGTTGTTTTTATGGATGCTATCCATTATCACGTCCGAAATGAAGGACGGATTGTAAAACGGGCTGTTTATATCGCGATAGGAATTGATATGAATGGACATAAAGATGTACTCGGAATATATGTTGGTCAAAATGAAAGTGCAAAGTTCTGGCTTTCCATTCTAAATGGCATAAAGAACCGTGGCGTAGAGGATATCCTTATTGCATGTGTGGATGGATTGACCGGATTTCCACAGGCAATTGAAACGGTATTCCCACAAACAGAGATTCAGCAGTGTGTGATTCACCAGATCCGGAATACGACAAAATTTGTTTCTTACAAGGACATCAAACCGCTTATGACTGACCTGAAGCGTGTATATGCAGCGTCAACCGAAGAAATCGCATTGTCGGAACTGGACAGCTTTGATGAAAAATGGAGTGAAAAATATCCGAAAATAGCAAAATCCTGGAAAGACAACTGGGTGAATCTTTCGACTTACTTCAAGTATCCAGAAGCAGTTCGCCGCCTGATTTATACGACCAACACAATCGAAGGATTTAACCGCCATCTCCGAAAGGTCACAAAATCAAAAACCGTATTTCCATCGGATGACAGCCTGCTGAAAATGCTGTACCTGGCAATGATGGATATCACGAAAAAATGGACGGGACACCGGCAGGATTGGGGCCAGATCCATTCCCAGTTGGAAATCTTCTTTGAAGAGAGACTGGAACGGTTATAAGCAAGGCACAGGCCAGACAAGGCTGGCGTAGCCAGTCCTGCTTGACATGCCTGTAAATTGCATTATAATACAAACAAGGACAGAGCCCCTAAAACGGGCTCCGTCCTCGATAACTAATGACATATCTTATATCAATTTTTTCTGTTTACACAAAACTTGAAACAGTCTCTTATTTTGGCTTATACTTATTGACTATACCTTCGCTGTTTTCAGTATTGGGAGATGCTGTCATTTCTTTAAGGGTATTTACCAAACTATCTGCTTCATCAAGTCTTAGTCTATAATCCCTTTCCAAGTTTGCTAATCTATTGATAATTTGATAAATTTCATTCTTGTCAAGAACAACACCTGGAGAGTTGCTGCGGAAAGTACCTTCTCCAATAAATCGATACCAGTTTGCGTCATCTGCATTATCAATGAGTAAAATTCCATTCTTGGTTTTCGGCATAAGCTCTGCTATAACCTGTGGTGCAGTATTGTTGAGAGGTGATTTCTTACCAAAGGTGTCTATACATTCCAGCCCAAGCTTAAATGCACAAATATCTTTACCACGTGTTCCCTCATTTGTATCTACCATTAGTGCAGAACCTCCTATATAGGAAGACTGCTGGGAAATGGATGCGATATTAATGTTCCAGTACATTGTCGAATAGCAGGCGACAGCCTCCTCTGTTCGAAAGTTAATTTGTATACAGCTTGGTGAATAACGGATATCATTATGTTCTGCCAGATATAAATGAATAGAAGAGGTACTCTTTTTCTTTTTCAGCTCAGGCAAAAGAGCTTTAAAGCATTTCTTTATTTCAGCAACATCTTTAAATTTATATCCAAAGTCCGGGATTTCGTTAAAATCAGAAATTCCACGAAGCATTGCTGCGCTATATTTACCTTTTTTTTCAAAAAACCAGAAATATGCCATATATGTTTTATAAGAAGAATTGCGAAGCATATAATATCCACGATATCGTTTGTTTGTAAATAATGTTAATTCAGTTTGTTTTTTTTCTGGTTCCTTTTTTTGGAAACTATTTTCCGGAAACTTATCTTTAAATTCTTTTGGATTTAATTTTAAATCTTCTTCTGTTATACGCCCTTTGTTTTCAGAACCTGTATAGAAAAAAGAAAAGGATGATGCGATCATTTTAAACACGTTATTTGAAACAAATCGTCCGTTTCTTGCATTGTTTAGTGTGCTGATGCCAATATTCAATCCTGGAATAGTTACATTTTTAATATATTCTGATTTAGGAATTGACCCTGTAGAAAGCACGCATGTGAGAAGGTATTTGAGATTTTCTCCACAATTTATGGCTTCAACTGATTTTCCATCTGTAGTATTATTCATATTACTTCCTTGTATGATGTTATTAGAAGCAAAACAACATACTTCCTTTCCTTTTTTTGTTTCGTGGTTTAATACATTCAGATACTGTGACTTTTGATTTCTCTTTTGTTGCTTTGACTACTCAACAGGAGTGTATTGACATCTCTTTTATCTGAATTGTTTATTAGCTGGATGTTGCCAGAGCGTTTGCTCAGAGTACTTATTTCAATCAAGTCTACGATGATAATTGTTGGTGGATACCACGGTAT